>Ga0187862_10003615_pt1 | contig 14996 bp, 4 predicted proteins | sample June2016WEW_10_1_FD_133003 | JGI IMG/M metagenome (GOLD analysis project Ga0187862, IMG submission 133003) | Peatland microbial communities from SPRUCE experiment site at the Marcell Experimental Forest, Minnesota, USA - June2016WEW_10_150 | ecosystem: Environmental > Terrestrial > Soil >...
GGTGGGGGAGTCTCCCGACTCTGAAGCGACCTCGTTTGAGAGAGGTCTAGGTCGAAACCACTGAGAGGGAGCCCGATCTGGCGCACGGGACGCCGGGGGCTCTGTTTCCGGGGTGGGTTCCTCACGGGAGCACCGCAACCGTTTGCCTAGCCCGGTCCGCTCTGGCTGGGGGAAGTTCGGTGGCGGCGCGTGCGCCGTACATTTCAAGTACAACATATGAGGATGCATATGTATGCCATCTCGGAACATCGCCGTGCAGAAGGCCGTGTACGACGCCCTAACTCGCGAGAAGAGGGCGGGGGAAAGCTTCACGACGCTCCTCCGGCGTTTGATGGATCAGCGGCAGGGTCTTGAGGAGGTTGTGGGGAGCTGGGGCCCCTCGGGGGCCTCCGCAGACCGAGGGGCGATGAAGGAGTTCCGCCGAGCTCCCCCGAGGGGCCGATGAAGGCGCTGGATACCTCGGTGCTTCTCTCGGTCCTGCACGGCGAGCGGAACGTTCGGGAGCTCCTGCGTCGCCTCCGAGGCGTCGAGGTCGCCACGACTGAATTGAACGTCCTGGAGCTTCAATCGATTGCAAATCGAGGACCGGCCAAGGCCCGCGCCCATCGGAGAGCGGCGATCGACCGCCTTCGACGAACGCTTACGGTGCTCCCCTACGATGGCAGGGCGGCCGAGCGAATGGCCCGTCGGCCCCCTCGGGAGGATTTCCGTGACGTTTCGCCGCTCGTACCGGCGATACTGGGTATCCTGGAAGCGAACGGCTGTGACGAGTTGTTCACGGCCGACCCGAGCGCGATTCCGGGGCGGTGGTCCTACCGAGTGACCAAATTCGTTGGGTCCCTGCGTTAGGTATGCTTGATACGTTACACAGATGTTTTAGGGTCGGATAAGGGGCGGGCGATGACATTCCTTCTGACGGAGGACGTCGGAAAGGGCCTCCGGCGCGATCTTTCCGCTTTGGGGCCTACTTTGGGCCCTGAAGGGGTCGGAAACCGGTTTTCATTGAATTAATATCTGAGGCGCTGATATCGTGCTATTTACTTGTCACAGTTAAGGTTCTGTCTGGTTCGTGGGCCGATCTGCCCCCGCCTGGGGGGGCGGTTCTCTGAGGTGAAGTTGTATAACTGGAGTTATACGACGGCATTTTGGCCCAACTAACCCCCATCGGCAAAGGTCCGGGGGCTGAATAGTCGCACCGGGGATCCTCTCAATCCCTGGGGCTAGCCCGGAGATTCCGTGAAGGCGGCCCCACAGTGTCTCAGTTGATTTCTGAGGTTGGCCGATGGCGGGACGACCCTGGCCGTGGGGATCTGACACCACGGAGGCTTCAGGGGCGTTCTTGGTGTCGGGTTCCGTATCGGTGGGTCTAGTCATGGACAAGAATGGTGAATCCATTACGGAGGAGTGGGTGTGCAGTATGGGCGTTGTCAATGCCTTGAGCGGGGCGTACTCGAGGCCGTGGGGTGGACTCGCGCGACGTGGGGGCCGAGCCTGGACATTGGGATCGGGATCATCCGATCCTAGCTTCCCGCCCGGCCCATTGGGCGTTCCAGTGACCGTGGGGCGACCGGCCCTTGGTAAGAGACAGTGAGCGGGCGGTCAACATATGCATATGTATATGTGCATTGTTGAGGGATGCGGACGTACGAATATCATCCTCCGTTTTCGTTCAGTGGCCCGGTTGAACGAAAAAGTGGAAGGTGCCCCCAAGGGTCCAAATAGGGTAGGGCCGGTCGTTCGCCATGGCCCGCACTCGTCAGATCGAAATGCTGGCGGTGCTTGCAGCAACCCTCGCGCTCTCGGCTGCCATCCTCGGAGGTGCGACCCTCACAGGAGGTGGAGGTTCAGCCGGGGCACTCGAGTTCCGGGACGTGGCGGTAAGCGACCGGGGAGTGGACAATATCGCGGGCCATTCCTTGACAGCCCAGTCGGAGCAGGTCTCGGTTTCCAAGGGAGCCGGCCCCGGCGGGTCCCAACCGAAGGATTGCACCGGGGCCGAGTGGGACCCTAGCGGGTGCGGTCGGAACCCAACTCCTTCGGTTGGCACTACTCCCGCTTGGTTCAATGTCACGAGTTCGACGGGGGAGATCACGCCCACGTACGCTGCTGCCGTTGCGTGGGACCCCAACTGGGACGACGGGGTGCTCGTCTACTTTGGGGGATGCCAGATCCGCGGGGCGTGTCCCACAAATGACACCTGGGTCTACGACGGGGACGTCTGGCAGAACGTGACCGCCTCCCTCTCGACTTCCCCTCCGCCGTTGGAAGGAGAGTCGATGGACTGGGACCCTGCCTGGGACGGGATTCTGCTCGTGGGAGGGGAAACTCCGGACGGACAATCCGACGCTGGCTCCTGGCTGTTCACCAACGGAACGTGGGAGAACATCACGGGGCCGACGGGGGGACCCGAAGTCTCCCCGGCGAGCGTGTTCGGGGCGATGGCGTGGGACTCAGCGATCCCCGCGATGGTCTATCTGGGTGGCTGCACCAACAGCACCTGCGCTGGGGTCCTCAACACGACCTGGATCTTGACGGGCACCCAAACCTGGAGCAGCTCCCTGGGAATCGGTGCCCAGTACGGTCAGTCCATGGCGTACGACCCGGCGAACGGGGAACTCGTCACTTACGGAGGCACGTCCCCCACCGGTGCACAACTGAACACGACGTGGGCGTTCCTCGAGGGCAGGGGTTGGGAGAATCTGACGGCCAGCACCGTCGGGTGTCTCCTCAGCTGCGACCTCTATCCGGTAGGTCGGTCGTTCGCCTCGATGACGTGGGACCCGCAAACCGGTTCGATCCTGCTCTTCGGGGGCGTCAACACCAGCGACCACCTCTTCTCCGACCCCTGGTCGTTCGCGGGCAGCAATTGGGTTCCATTTCCGCTCAATGGCTCCTTCGCACCTCCCGCGGGGGCGTTCCAATCGATGCCGGCGAGCAGTGTCGGATTCGCCCCGATCCTCGTAGGCGGAGAATGCAGCTGCGCGGGTCAAACCTACACCCTCGACGTTCCCCCCGATCCGGTCATCTCGCTCGTCTCACCCACTCCCGCCGACGTTGGTGCGGATGTCGCGGTGACCGTCCAGGGAACCGCGGGCACTGGCTCCGGTCCCTGGATATCCCTCGAAGCCAGTTTCGGCGCCTCCCAGTTTAACTCAACGCCGATCTACGGGGTGAACGCTTCGAGTGCCTGGTCCTTCACGGAGAACCTTCTGACGTACCCTGCGGCCGGCACGTACCCCGTCGTAGTTTCAGTCGCGGACTATTTCTACGTCCGTGCGAGCGCCTACTACAATCTCACCGTGGTGGTTGGCCCCCACGCCACCGTATCGGCTACTCCGAACCCCGGGGAGGCCGGCCATATCGTGCAGTTCAGTTCGACGGTCTCCGGGGGAGTCACTCCCTATGCCTATTACTGGGAGTTCGGAGGAGCCGGAGCCGCCACGGGAAACGCGCCTGAGTTTGTGTTCCCCACCGCTGGGACGTATGATGTGCGGCTGAATCTGACCGACGCCGGGGGCCAATCTGCGGCAGCGAACCTGACGGTGAATATCCTGCCCGGCGTAGAGGCAAATGCCCTATCGAATGTGACGGCGACCGACATCGGGGTCGCGGTCAGCTTCACCGGATCCGCGTCGTCTGGGATCGGCCCCTACTCGTCGTACGAATGGAGTTTCGGGGACGGTTCGACCGCCAGCGGCGCAATCACGGAGCATTCCTACGCCGTGCAGGGCGTCTTTCATGCGACGTTGAACGTGACCGATAGCCTCGGGTTCGTCGGGACCATCTCCCTGCCCCTCCGGGTGAATCCCTTGCCTGCCGCCGGGTCGATCGACGAGAATCCGAGCCCCCCCGTGGCCGGTAGCGGTGTGGTCTTGGCCGTCGGTATCACCGGCGGTACTGCGCCGTACACCTACGCTTGGACCTTCGGGAACGGGCAATCTAGTGCCCTCGCGACTCCGTACGTCCTGTTCGGATCCGTCGGGACGTACTTTGTCCAGGTAACGGTCACCGATGCCGTGGGGCAGACCGTCACTGCGCACACAATCGAAACCGTGACCGGCTCATCCCCTATCGCAGGTTTATCGCCCTTCTCCGGGGCGGGGCTGTATCTCTGGTTGGCGGCGCTATTGGCGGCGGTCGCGGTCGTCGGGATGATCTACCTCCGGCGCCGGGTTCGCAGAGCGAACGCACCTCCCAAACCTAGCCTCCAGGAGCCCCCGGGGTTCCGCCCCCTCCACCCCGAACGGGCACCTGACTGTTCGGGCTACGGACACCTCCGCTGCGGGCCGAGCGGAGCTTCCCGGGGCTTTGCCGGTCGAGTTTGTCGTCTGCGGGGTGTAGGTGGAGCCAAACGCCGCTTCGGGCTCGAATACGGGCCCCGGAAGGGGCTTCGGGATAACCCGGCTCCGGAAGCCTACATGAGCTGTTCCGGGTTCCCTCGGTATGGCCTGTGCGGAGAGGGTGCCCCTGGATGGAACGGCCTAATCACCGGGCCCGAGGGAAACTTCAGTTCCGGATAGCCCTCTCGCTGGCGCTCGCAGGGGCGGTCTTGGCCACTGGCCCCGGCCTATCCGTGGCTTCGAACGGCCTGCAGGGCGGTGCCCTGGTACCTTGGATCCACCCCGGGAGTCCGACAGCGAACCTAACCCCACATGGGAGCCCCACGGCCTCACTACGGAATCCGGGTGTGTCCGAAGGGAGCGCAACTTCAACCGCCCGGGGGGCGCCGTTCGCCCCCAATGGGTCGGCGCCCAGAGTGGATCGCACCCTCGTGCTGTTCAACAACAGTTTGGTTCCCGGAAACTTCCGCGCGGGGAACGGAGCCGACCCGGACGGGGTAGCCTACGATCCGGTGACCGGACAGGTGTTCGTCTGCGATTTTGCGACCGACAGCGTCAGCATCGTCTCGGACGCGCTCAACGCGGTCGTCGGCAGCGTCCGGGTCGGGACGTATCCTTCGGCGGCCGCCTTCGATTCGGGAACGGGCCAGGTCTTCGTCTCGAACCTCTACTCGGCCGACGTGACGGTCATCAACGCGACCACGGATTCCGTGGTGGCGACCGTACCGGTGGGGTTCACCCCGAGCGCCCTGGTCTACGACCCGACCCTCGGAGAGGTCTTCGTGGCGAACTCCGGTTCGGACAACGTGAGCGCCATCTCCGACCTCACCGATTCGGTCGTTGCAAGCGGACCGACGGGTCGCGACCCGGACGCCCTCGCGTACGCCGCGGCCAGTGGGGAGGTCTTTGTCGCCAACTACGATTCGGACAACCTGACGGTCTTTTCGGACCACTCCCTCACGGTCCTCGCGAACGTGCCCACCGGGAGGCATCCCGAGTCGGTCGCCTACGACCCCGACAACGGAAGGGTGTACGTCGCGAACTTCGATTCGAACTCGGTGAGCGAGATCTCCGCCGCGACCGACGAACTCCTCACGAGCGTCCCGGTCGGAAGCAATCCGGTGGCCGCCACGTTCGACCCCGACCGGGGCCTGATCGACGTGGCGAACTACGGGTCGAGCAACCTCAGCATGATCTCCGGGACGAACGGGAGCGTCGTCGCGAGCCCCCCGGTCGGAACCACCCCGGTGGCCGTGGCGTACGACTCCGGGCGAGGGGAGCTGTTCGTGGTGAGCTACTTCCCGAACCTCGTCACCGTCGTTTCGGACACCTCCCAGGCCGCGGTGGCGACGATCGTGGTCGGGGCGTTCCCGGACGCCGTGGCGTACGACCCCCGGACGGCGGAGACGTTCGTCACGGACTTCACCGCCGACCGGGTCCTGGTCATCTCCGATACGACCCAGCGGGTCGTCGGGAGCATCCCGGTCGGGCTCAGCCCCGGCGCCCTCGTGTACGACCCTCCGGGGCGGGAGGTGTTCGTCGCCAACACCGGTTCCGACACCCTCAGCGTGATCTCCGACGTGACGGACGAGGTCATCGCGACGATCCCCTCCCCCGGGAGCCCCGTCGGACTCGCGTTCGACGGCGCGCTGCGGGAGATCTTCGTGTCCGACGAGGTCGCCGACCTCGTGGACGTCATCGCGGACTCGAGTTTCACGGTCGTCGCCTCCATCCCCGTCGGGGGCGCTCCCAACGCCCTGGCCTACGACAGTGGGCTCGGCGAGGTCTTCGTCACCCAGCCCGGCGTCGGATGGGACAACGTAAGCGTGATCTCCGTGCTCGAGAACCAGGTCGTGGCGAGCATCCGCGTCGGGACCTACCCCGACGGGATCGCCTACGACGCGGTCCGGGGGGAACTGTTCGTCACGAACGCCGATTCCGATTCCGTGGACGTGCTCTCGGACGCGACGAACACGGTCGTCGCGACCGTCCCGGTGGGCCAGTCGCCGGACGGAGTCGCCTACGACCCCGGGCTCGGGGAGGTCGGGGTGGCGAACGGCGCATCCGGTGACCTGACCGAGATCTCCGATGCGACCAACTCGGTCGTCGCCACGCTTCCGATCGGCTCCGACCCCCGAGAACTGGTGTGGGACCCCGCCCTCGAGCTGTTCGAGGTCAGCGACTACTCCCAGGGGACGATGTCGCTGATCTCCCCCGGCCCGACGACCTACCTCTTCACCGTGAACGAGACCGGCCTTCCTCCGAGCCAGCCGTGGTACCTGAACGTGAGCGGGTCCCTGCCGGTGGTCTCCCCGGCGCCGTACGCCGTCATCAACCTCACCAACGGGTCCTATACGTACACGGTCTCGACCCCGAACACGGTCTATCATCCCTCCCTCGCCGGTGGGAAGATCAATGTCTCGGGCGCCCCGGTCCTCAACCGGACCCGATTCCTCGCGACCTCGTACACCATCCCGTTCATCGAGAGCGGCCTTCCCTCCGGCACGAACTGGTCGGTGATCTTCGACGGGGTGTTCGCGTCGAGCATCTCCTCCTCGCTGTCGTTCCGGAACGTGACCAACGGCTCCTACGATTTCGAGGTGGATCCGGTGGTCGGCTTCGTCGCATCCCCTCCGGGGGGGGTCGACGTGATCGACGGGCCGCCGACGGAAGCTCAGGCCGTGATCTTCGCCCCCCATGTCGCCACGGTCGCCCCTCCGCCGGCAGCGCAAACCGACGCGCTCATCGGCGGGGTGTTCGCCCTCGTTGCGGTCGTGGCGGTGCTGGTCTCCTGGGCGGTCTGGCGTCGGATGCGCCGCAAACCCGATGACGACTGGTACTCGAGCAACGAGTGAATCGTTTCCAGGCCACCGGAAGGACCGAGGGGCTGGTGGCCCGTTGGAAGCCCGGCCCGAGCGCCGTTGGGGCTCAAAGGCCAGATAATGGGCACGCCCTTGTAGGGTAGTGCACCACCCCGGGGCGGCCACGATGTACGGACCGGGTTGCCGGACCTCGCGCCGACGGATCTCCCCGGCGGCCGCGCTGGTCACCGTCAGTGTGGTCGTGCTGAGCGGACTCGCGGTCGCCATCCTGCTCGCTCCCGATGCCGCCGGATCCCGGGCGGGGACCACCTTCCGAGTGGGGGCATCGAGCTTCCCGGGAAGCTCGATGCCCCCACTCGGAAGGTGGTCCCCGCCCGGGATCCGGCGGCATCGGGAGCGAGCAGGATGGCGACCGCGAGTCCGCTCAGCACGACCACACTGACGGTGACCAGCGCGGCCGCCGGGGAGATCCGTCGGCGCGAGGTCCGGCAACCCGGTCCGTACATCGTGGCCGCCCCGGGGTGGTGCACTACCCTACAAGGGCGTGCCCATTATCTGGCCTTTGAGCCCCAACGGCGCTCGGGCCGGGCTTCCAACGGGCCACCAGCCCCTCGGTCCTTCCGGTGGCCTGGAAACGATTCACTCGTTGCTCGAGTACCAGTCGTCATCGGGTTTGCGGCGCATCCGACGCCAGACCGCCCAGGAGACCAGCACCGCCACGACCGCAACGAGGGCGAACACCCCGCCGATGAGCGCGTCGGTTTGCGCTGCCGGCGGAGGGGCGACCGTGGCGACATGGGGGGCGAAGATCACGGCCTGAGCTTCCGTCGGCGGCCCGTCGATCACGTCGACCCCCCCCGGAGGGGATGCGACGAAGCCGACCACCGGATCCACCTCGAAATCGTAGGAGCCGTTGGTCACGTTCCGGAACGACAGCGAGGAGGAGATGCTCGACGCGAACACCCCGTCGAAGATCACCGACCAGTTCGTGCCGGAGGGAAGGCCGCTCTCGATGAACGGGATGGTGTACGAGGTCGCGAGGAATCGGGTCCGGTTGAGGACCGGGGCGCCCGAGACATTGATCTTCCCACCGGCGAGGGAGGGATGATAGACCGTGTTCGGGGTCGAGACCGTGTACGTATAGGACCCGTTGGTGAGGTTGATGACGGCGTACGGCGCCGGGGAGACCACCGGCAGGGACCCGCTCACGTTCAGGTACCACGGCTGGCTCGGAGGAAGGCCGGTCTCGTTCACGGTGAAGAGGTAGGTCGTCGGGCCGGGGGAGATCAGCGACATCGTCCCCTGGGAGTAGTCGCTGACCTCGAACAGCTCGAGGGCGGGGTCCCACACCAGTTCTCGGGGGTCGGAGCCGATCGGAAGCGTGGCGACGACCGAGTTGGTCGCATCGGAGATCTCGGTCAGGTCACCGGATGCGCCGTTCGCCACCCCGACCTCCCCGAGCCCGGGGTCGTAGGCGACTCCGTCCGGCGACTGGCCCACCGGGACGGTCGCGACGACCGTGTTCGTCGCGTCCGAGAGCACGTCCACGGAATCGGAATCGGCGTTCGTGACGAACAGTTCCCCCCGGACCGCGTCGTAGGCGATCCCGTCGGGGTAGGTCCCGACGCGGATGCTCGCCACGACCTGGTTCTCGAGCACGGAGATCACGCTTACGTTGTCCCATCCGACGCCGGGCTGGGTGACGAAGACCTCGCCGAGCCCACTGTCGTAGGCCAGGGCGTTGGGAGCGCCCCCGACGGGGATGGAGGCGACGACCGTGAAACTCGAGTCCGCGATGACGTCCACGAGGTCGGCGACCTCGTCGGACACGAAGATCTCCCGCAGCGCGCCGTCGAACGCGAGTCCGACGGGGCTCCCGGGGGAGGGGATCGTCGCGATGACCTCGTCCGTCACGTCGGAGATCACGCTGAGGGTGTCGGAACCGGTGTTGGCGACGAACACCTCCCGCCCCGGAGGGTCGTACACGAGGGCGCCGGGGCTGAGCCCGACCGGGATGCTCCCGACGACCCGCTGGGTCGTATCGGAGATGACCAGGACCCGGTCGGCGGTGAAGTCCGTGACGAACGTCTCCGCCGTCCGGGGGTCGTACGCCACGGCGTCCGGGAACGCCCCGACCACGATCGTCGCCACCGCGGCCTGGGAGGTGTCCGAAACGACGGTGACGAGGTTCGGGAAGTAGCTCACCACGAACAGCTCCCCTCGCCCGGAGTCGTACGCCACGGCCACCGGGGTGGTTCCGACCGGGGGGCTCGCGACGACGCTCCCGTTCGTCCCGGAGATCATGCTGAGGTTGCTCGACCCGTAGTTCGCCACGTCGATCAGGCCCCGGTCGGGGTCGAACGTGGCGGCCACCGGATTGCTTCCGACCGGGACGCTCGTGAGGAGTTCGTCGGTCGCGGCGGAGATCTCGCTCACCGAGTTCGAATCGAAGTTCGCGACGTACACCCTTCCGTTGTCGGGGTCGTAGGCGACCGACTCGGGATGCCTCCCGGTGGGCACGTTCGCGAGGACCGTGAGGGAGTGGTCCGAAAAGACCGTCAGGTTGTCCGAATCGTAGTTGGCGACAAAGACCTCCCCACTGGCCGCGGCGTACGCGAGGGCGTCCGGGTCGCGACCCGTCGGTCCGCTTGCAACGACCGAATCGGTGAGGTCGGAGATGGCGCTCACGTTGTCCGAACCGGAGTTCGCCACGAAGACCTCTCCGAGGGTCGGGTCGTAGACCAGGGCGCTCGGGGTGAACCCCACCGGTACGGTCGCCACCACGGAATCCGTGGTCGCGTTGATGACCGTCACGTCGGCCGAGTAGAGGTTCGAGACGAAGACCTGGCCCGTTCCCGAATCGAAGGCGGCCGCCGAAGGATACGTCCCGACCCGGACGCTGCCGACGACCGCGTTGAGCGCGTCCGAGACGATGCTGACGCTGTCGGTCGCAAAATCGCAGACGAACACCTGTCCGGTCACCGGATCGTAGGCTACCCCGTCCGGGTCGGCTCCGTTCCCCGCGCGGAAGTTTCCGGGAACCAAACTGTTGTTGAACAGCACGAGGGTGCGATCCACTCTGGGCGCCGACCCATTGGGGGCGAACGGCGCCCCCCGGGCGGTTGAAGTTGCGCTCCCTTCGGACACACCCGGATTCCGTAGTGAGGCCGTGGGGCTCCCATGTGGGGTTAGGTTCGCTGTCGGACTCCCGGGGTGGATCCAAGGTACCAGGGCACCGCCCTGCAGGCCGTTCGAAGCCACGGATAGGCCGGGGCCAGTGGCCAAGACCGCCCCTGCGAGCGCCAGCGAGAGGGCTATCCGGAACTGAAGTTTCCCTCGGGCCCGGTGATTAGGCCGTTCCATCCAGGGGCACCCTCTCCGCACAGGCCATACCGAGGGAACCCGGAACAGCTCATGTAGGCTTCCGGAGCCGGGTTATCCCGAAGCCCCTTCCGGGGCCCGTATTCGAGCCCGAAGCGGCGTTTGGCTCCACCTACACCCCGCAGACGACAAACTCGACCGGCAAAGCCCCGGGAAGCTCCGCTCGGCCCGCAGCGGAGGTGTCCGTAGCCCGAACAGTCAGGTGCCCGTTCGGGGTGGAGGGGGCGGAACCCCGGGGGCTCCTGGAGGCTAGGTTTGGGAGGTGCGTTCGCTCTGCGAACCCGGCGCCGGAGGTAGATCATCCCGACGACCGCGACCGCCGCCAATAGCGCCGCCAACCAGAGATACAGCCCCGCCCCGGAGAAGGGCGATAAACCTGCGATAGGGGATGAGCCGGTCACGGTTTCGATTGTGTGCGCAGTGACGGTCTGCCCCACGGCATCGGTGACCGTTACCTGGACAAAGTACGTCCCGACGGATCCGAACAGGACGTACGGAGTCGCGAGGGCACTAGATTGCCCGTTCCCGAAGGTCCAAGCGTAGGTGTACGGCGCAGTACCGCCGGTGATACCGACGGCCAAGACCACACCGCTACCGGCCACGGGGGGGCTCGGATTCTCGTCGATCGACCCGGCGGCAGGCAAGGGATTCACCCGGAGGGGCAGGGAGATGGTCCCGACGAACCCGAGGCTATCGGTCACGTTCAACGTCGCATGAAAGACGCCCTGCACGGCGTAGGAATGCTCCGTGATTGCGCCGCTGGCGGTCGAACCGTCCCCGAAACTCCATTCGTACGACGAGTAGGGGCCGATCCCAGACGACGCGGATCCGGTGAAGCTGACCGCGACCCCGATGTCGGTCGCCGTCACATTCGATAGGGCATTTGCCTCTACGCCGGGCAGGATATTCACCGTCAGGTTCGCTGCCGCAGATTGGCCCCCGGCGTCGGTCAGATTCAGCCGCACATCATACGTCCCAGCGGTGGGGAACACAAACTCAGGCGCGTTTCCCGTGGCGGCTCCGGCTCCTCCGAACTCCCAGTAATAGGCATAGGGAGTGACTCCCCCGGAGACCGTCGAACTGAACTGCACGATATGGCCGGCCTCCCCGGGGTTCGGAGTAGCCGATACGGTGGCGTGGGGGCCAACCACCACGGTGAGATTGTAGTAGGCGCTCGCACGGACGTAGAAATAGTCCGCGACTGAAACTACGACGGGGTACGTGCCGGCCGCAGGGTACGTCAGAAGGTTCTCCGTGAAGGACCAGGCACTCGAAGCGTTCACCCCGTAGATCGGCGTTGAGTTAAACTGGGAGGCGCCGAAACTGGCTTCGAGGGATATCCAGGGACCGGAGCCAGTGCCCGCGGTTCCCTGGACGGTCACCGCGACATCCGCACCAACGTCGGCGGGAGTGGGTGAGACGAGCGAGATGACCGGATCGGGGGGAACGTCGAGGGTGTAGGTTTGACCCGCGCAGCTGCATTCTCCGCCTACGAGGATCGGGGCGAATCCGACACTGCTCGCCGGCATCGATTGGAACGCCCCCGCGGGAGGTGCGAAGGAGCCATTGAGCGGAAATGGAACCCAATTGCTGCCCGCGAACGACCAGGGGTCGGAGAAGAGGTGGTCGCTGGTGTTGACGCCCCCGAAGAGCAGGATCGAACCGGTTTGCGGGTCCCACGTCATCGAGGCGAACGACCGACCTACCGGATAGAGGTCGCAGCTGAGGAGACACCCGACGGTGCTGGCCGTCAGATTCTCCCAACCCCTGCCCTCGAGGAACGCCCACGTCGTGTTCAGTTGTGCACCGGTGGGGGACGTGCCTCCGTAAGTGACGAGTTCCCCGTTCGCCGGGTCGTACGCCATGGACTGACCGTACTGGGCACCGATTCCCAGGGAGCTGCTCCAGGTTTGGGTGCCCGTCAAGATCCAGGTCGTGTTGAGGACCCCAGCGCAGGTGCTGTTGGTGCAGCCACCCAGATAGACCATCGCGGGGATCGCTGAGTCCCACGCCATCGCCCCGAACACGCTCGCCGGGGAGACTTCGGGTCCCCCCGTCGGCCCCGTGATGTTCTCCCACGTTCCGTTGGTGAACAGCCAGGAGCCAGCGTCGGATTGTCCGTCCGGAGTTTCCCCTCCCACGAGCAGAATCCCGTCCCAGGCAGGGTCCCAGTCCATCGACTCTCCTTCCAACGGCGGAGGGGAAGTCGAGAGGGAGGCGGTCACGTTCTGCCAGACGTCCCCGTCGTAGACCCAGGTGTCATTTGTGGGACACGCCCCGCGGATCTGGCATCCCCCAAAGTAGACGAGCACCCCGTCGTCCCAGTTGGGGTCCCACGCAACGGCAGCAGCGTACGTGGGCGTGATCTCCCCCGTCGAACTCGTGACATTGAACCAAGCGGGAGTAGTGCCAACCGAAGGAGTTGGGTTCCGACCGCACCCGCTAGGGTCCCACTCGGCCCCGGTGCAATCCTTCGGTTGGGACCCGCCGGGGCCGGCTCCCTTGGAAACCGAGACCTGCTCCGACTGGGCTGTCAAGGAATGGCCCGCGATATTGTCCACTCCCCGGTCGCTTACCGCCACGTCCCGGAACTCGAGTGCCCCGGCTGAACCTCCACCTCCTGTGAGGGTCGCACCTCCGAGGATGGCAGCCGAGAGCGCGAGGGTTGCTGCAAGCACCGCCAGCATTTCGATCTGACGAGTGCGGGCCATGGCGAACGACCGGCCCTACCCTATTTGGACCCTTGGGGGCACCTTCCACTTTTTCGTTCAACCGGGCCACTGAACGAAAACGGAGGATGATATTCGTACGTCCGCATCCCTCAACAATGCACATATACATATGCATATGTTGACCGCCCGCTCACTGTCTCTTACCAAGGGCCGGTCGCCCCACGGTCACTGGAACGCCCAATGGGCCGGGCGGGAAGCTAGGATCGGATGATCCCGATCCCAATGTCCAGGCTCGGCCCCCACGTCGCGCGAGTCCACCCCACGGCCTCGAGTACGCCCCGCTCAAGGCATTGACAACGCCCATACTGCACACCCACTCCTCCGTAATGGATTCACCATTCTTGTCCATGACTAGACCCACCGATACGGAACCCGACACCAAGAACGCCCCTGAAGCCTCCGTGGTGTCAGATCCCCACGGCCAGGGTCGTCCCGCCATCGGCCAACCTCAGAAATCAACTGAGACACTGTGGGGCCGCCTTCACGGAATCTCCGGGCTAGCCCCAGGGATTGAGAGGATCCCCGGTGCGACTATTCAGCCCCCGGACCTTTGCCGATGGGGGTTAGTTGGGCCAAAATGCCGTCGTATAACTCCAGTTATACAACTTCACCTCAGAGAACCGCCCCCCCAGGCGGGGGCAGATCGGCCCACGAACCAGACAGAACCTTAACTGTGACAAGTAAATAGCACGATATCAGCGCCTCAGATATTAATTCAATGAAAACCGGTTTCCGACCCCTTCAGGGCCCAAAGTAGGCCCCAAAGCGGAAAGATCGCGCCGGAGGCCCTTTCCGACGTCCTCCGTCAGAAGGAATGTCATCGCCCGCCCCTTATCCGACCCTAAAACATCTGTGTAACGTATCAAGCATACCTAACGCAGGGACCCAACGAATTTGGTCACTCGGTAGGACCACCGCCCCGGAATCGCGCTCGGGTCGGCCGTGAACAACTCGTCACAGCCGTTCGCTTCCAGGATACCCAGTATCGCCGGTACGAGCGGCGAAACGTCACGGAAATCCTCCCGAGGGGGCCGACGGGCCATTCGCTCGGCCGCCCTGCCATCGTAGGGGAGCACCGTAAGCGTTCGTCGAAGGCGGTCGATCGCCGCTCTCCGATGGGCGCGGGCCTTGGCCGGTCCTCGATTTGCAATCGATTGAAGCTCCAGGACGTTCAATTCAGTCGTGGCGACCTCGACGCCTCGGAGGCGACGCAGGAGCTCCCGAACGTTCCGCTCGCCGTGCAGGACCGAGAGAAGCACCGAGGTATCCAGCGCCTTCATCGGCCCCTCGGGGGAGCTCGGCGGAACTCCTTCATCGCCCCTCGGTCTGCGGAGGCCCCCGAGGGGCCCCAGCTCCCCACAACCTCCTCAAGACCCTGCCGCTGATCCATCAAACGCCGGAGGAGCGTCGTGAAGCTTTCCCCCGCCCTCTTCTCGCGAGTTAGGGCGTCGTACACGGCCTTCTGCACGGCGATGTTCCGAGATGGCATACATATGCATCCTCATATGTTGTACTTGAAATGTACGGCGCACGCGCCGCCACCGAACTTCCCCCAGCCAGAGCGGACCGGGCTAGGCAAACGGTTGCGGTGCTCCCGTGAGGAACCCACCCCGGAAACAGAGCCCCCGGCGTCCCGTGCGCCAGATCGGGCTCCCTCTCAGTGGTTTCGACCTAGACCTCTCTCAAACGAGGTCGCTTCAGAGTCGGGAGACTCCCCCACC
>Ga0187862_10003620_pt1 | contig 14975 bp, 6 predicted proteins | sample June2016WEW_10_1_FD_133003 | JGI IMG/M metagenome (GOLD analysis project Ga0187862, IMG submission 133003) | Peatland microbial communities from SPRUCE experiment site at the Marcell Experimental Forest, Minnesota, USA - June2016WEW_10_150 | ecosystem: Environmental > Terrestrial > Soil >...
CGGCGCGAGTGCCCTCGCCACGGTCGTAGGAAACAAGGATTCGTTCACGGAGATCCAAAGAAAGCGTTCGCATGGACAGACCATACCACACTTCTCTAAAATGGCTACACTATTTATTGAAATACTTTAGCGCGATTTCCTGCTTGCGTTCTCGTTGCCGCTCTGACTCCTGACGAAGAATGGGCGAGCATCGAGCGTCGTATTTGGGCAATAACGCCGGCGGCGGGCCGCTTCTGGGGGACGTCCACCGAGACGCCGAAGGCGGCGAGGTTGGCCGACGCGCGGCAGCCGGACGGAATTAACGCAAAGACGCAAAGGGCAAGTCTGATTTTATTCTTCAAATTGAATCCTTACGGTGGGTGGAATGGTGTCGGGGCGGGAGCGCACGCGCCATCGCGTGCCGTGAATGGCGCCACGCCGTCCGCGCCCATGAGATGATGGCGGGGCGCCATCATGGACACGCGGGGCGCGTGTGCTCCCCGAAGGGATAACAGCGGCGAGTGAATTGCTAATTGCAAATTGTCAATTGCAAATTTGCAATTTCTCCCGAGGAACCGCAGCCAGGCGCGGGGCGAGGATCAGAGGCGCGGCTTCCAGAATGGCAGAGGAGAGCCAGAACATGAGCAGGATTGTCAAAATTGGCGCTAAGGCCAAAGGAGGAGGCGATAGAACCGCTGCGAGGAGGGGGTGATGACGTTGGGATCAGAGACGGCGGGAGCGCTGTTGGTCGCGGCAAAGGCGGCGCCCAGATCCAGCCAATTGGTTTGAAGGAGATTGGTCTTGTACTGAACTTGATAAACCAGCCCGGTGGCGGCGATCCAGGAAAGGCTTAAGGTGTTGGAGGTTTTCGCGCCGGCATTAAACGCCAGGACAGGGAGCGGCGTGAGGCTCACGTCATCCAGGCCAAAATAGTCCGGCGTATTTTGGGCCTCAAATTCAAGGACCGTGCCGGAGCCCGCGGCCGAGACGATAAATTGCAGGTTCGTCCAGGTGAACGCGGGAGGGTTGGTCAAGCCAAAGAGGGTGTTGGCTGTGGCGCCGTTGGTGTTCCAGTTGACCAGGAATTCCTGGCCCGATCCGGCGGTTGGGTTGTCGAGCCAAAGGGAGAGCAGATAGTACTGGCCGGCCACAGTGGGGAGGGATTGGGAGAGTGTGGCCAACTGGTCGTCGCCCAGGAAGGCGCCGTAGTTTCCGGAGTGAACGACCAAGGGATAACTGGACGCAGGCTCCACGGCGTTGTAAACGGTGGTCCGGCCGCGCAAGCGAACCACGGTGTGGCCAGTCAGAGTCCAGCCGGTGAAATCGCCCGTTTCAAAACCGCCGTTGACCACCAGGGACTGCCCGGCCTGGAGAGTAAAGGGCACAATCTGCGCGACATGGGTGTTCCAGTTGGTAAAGGTGAGATTGGCCGCATAAACCCCCGCGGCCAGATCGCAGGCCGCGCCGGCCAGACTGACAGTCACATTTGTTGCGCCGCCCGCCGCCAAAACGCCGTTCGCCGGCGCGGCGGCAAGCCAGCCATTCGAGTTGATGATGGACCAAGACAACGAAGAGGAGCTGCTGTTGGTCAAAACAAACGCCATGGCGGCCGGGCGAAAAGGCCCCCCGACCGCGCCGGTGGCGGTAAAGCCGGTGGCCGGGGTAATGCCCAAGGAATCGGGAACGCCGGCGATGGCGTTAATGAGAATCTGGCCGGCGGGCGTGCCCCAGCCGGTGCAGAGATCATAGCCTGGGACGGCGCTGAACTCACTCGGACTGCTGCTGGAAAAATTGTTGCCGGAGGCGATGTCGTGAAAACTCGCGGCATAAGTAGAGTTCTGGCCAAGGGAATAGAGCGCCGGGTTCAAGAAGCCAACGGTTGATCTGCCCGCCGCCACGGCTTGCTGGTTCATCAAGGCGGCAAGAGCGGCCCATAACGGGGTCGAGCAACTGGTCCCGCCGACTGAAGTTGCGCCTCCATCATCGTAATAGACATAGACGTCGTCGGCCGTGAGCGCGACGTCGGGAATGTTGCGCCAGGCGGTGGAGCCTCCGTTGGCCGCCATGCTGATGCCGGCCTGCCAACTGGGGATGGCATAGTACGAACTGACGCCGCCGCTGCTGCCCACGTAGCTGCCGTCGTCCAGGCCCCAGTTCCAGACTGTTTCCGACGACCAGGAACCGCCCGGGCCGGTTGTGGAAAGGGTGGTTCCACCCACGGAGGTTATGAAGGGGCAACTGGAGGGCGCGTTGTCCAGCGAGGGATTGTCCACTCCGTTCACCGAGGAGGCGCCGGTGGTGTAGGCGTCGGCGTCGCCGGAGGCGGTGAAGAAGGACTGTCCCTGGGCGGCGATCTGTTTGAAAATGGCGTCGGTGGTGGAGTTGGGGCCGCCGCCCCAACCCCAGGAACAACTCAGTTGCTTGATCTGGTTGTTGGCGGCCATGGCGTTCAAGACATCGTTTTGCAGCCCATCAGGCCCGGCCTCAAAAACGACAATTTTGGAAAGTCCCGGCGCCATGGCGAGGGCCATTTCAATGTCCAGTGAAACCTCGATGTCGCCGCTGTTGCGGCCGGTTGTCGGGGTGCCGCTGAAGCCATCGAGCAACACGTTTTGCAGCGGCACCGGGGCCAAGCCGGCCACCGATTCGTAGGCGGCGATGTCGCTGGGGTAATAGCCGTCGAACTCGAACAGCCCCACCATTTGCCCCGTCCCGGTGAGGGTCACGCCGGGAAGATAAGCGGCGCGAAAATCATTGCCGAGGTAGTTTCCTCCTGAACCCGAACCGGACTTGGGCGCGGCGTTGAGCAAAGTTGCGGGCTTGATGTGAAGGCTCTTGGGACGGGGCAGGGTGTAATTGTCCAATCCGCTAACGTCGGAAATTGGCAGGGACGCATCCACCGAGGGGTCGGCATCCGGCGCATAGAAGTCGCGGGATTCGGTTGGGTGATGGTAAGCGCGCAGGGTGATGTGGAAGGCCCGCTGGATGTCGGCGACGGAGCCGGTGACATCGAGCAACAGCCGGTTGCTGTGGGTGGCTGTGACCGTGAAGTTTTGCCGGAGGGCGAACGCGGTGACGGCCGCGTAATCCGCCGCGGTGGGGCCGAATTTTTCGGTGAATTGCTCCGGGGTGAGGTATTGCCGGTAATGCGGGCTGGCCGGGTCATAAACCGCCGCCAGGAAATCGTCCAGGCCCTTGGGATCGCGCAAGGGCAGTCCGATGGCCAGGTTCAGGCGGTTGGTGGGCGGGAGAGTTCCATAGGCCGCCAGTTTCGCCACCGCCGCGGGGAGATGCCCCGGCAGGATTTTCATTGCCGGGTCCGCGGCGATGCCGGGCTGGATCAGGCCAAGACATAGGGCGGCAACCAGGACGCCGCCAAGCCCCAGGGTTCTCCCGATGGAATGGGAGCCAGTTTTCATTTCGTTCGACTGACAAGGATACGAGCTACGGGAATAAGTATAGCAGTGATGTTCGTTTGGGACAAGTTGAGATGAGGATTGGGTCTGAAGGTGTGTGGGAAAGAATTCTGCGATCCATTTCCTCTGCTCGGAAGCGAGCGAGGATGGTGTATAGGTTCTTAGACAACACGGCGGGGGCCAGTGGAAAAGCGGCGCTGGCGCGCCCGCACTCCAAGACCTATCGGCCTCTCGGACGCGCCGTGGGAAAGCGAGGAATCGGAGGAAAGCGAGAAGGAGGCGAACGGCTGGGGAGCCGGCTCAGGGGAGAGTCCGGGAGGAGGAGTCCGGGGCTGGTTTGCGCGATTGGGGGCGCCGGAGGGAGAACCAAACACTGGTGCCGAAGACGCCAACGCTGACAGCCAGCGGCAGCACAAAGAGCATCAGTTGCATTGTCATACGGAGCAATATACACGATTGTAACGGGATTGCAACCGAATTGTAACATAAATGTAACAAATGGGGCTATTTCTGTTGAGAACTAACTGTGGCTCAGAAACTTACAATTACGAACCTGGTCCGGGATGAGTGCGGCGGTTTTGCGGGGCGCAGGCCGCGGGTGGCGGGGACGGTATTCTCAGCCGACCATCAGCTTGAGGAGTGACATGGTGTCGTTGCCGAAGATGGGTTACGCGGTGGAAGTTGTCAGTTCCCAAGGCTGGTTTTGAAACTATTTTGATCCGAGCAAAACTGCCTTGGCATTCTTGATCGCTTCGTCCCGCTTTTCCATCGGCGCAAACGGGTTGAAAAAGGGAATCTGTTTTGATTGTGATAGTGACCATGCCACCCAGTCACACCGGCGAACCTCAACCTTAGTTCCGTCAGCAGGGCTTTGGGCATCCGGCCAGGCAACTTGAAAGCCTCCGGTAGAATTGGACAGATTGTAGGCGATGGCCCCACCGGCGCCCGCGCTCCACTGCATCGAGCCGACAACGGTTTGATTTTCCAGTTCTCTGGCCAACAACCTCCGGAAGGCGGGCAGCGTCACCAAATCCGAATCCAGCGGATCGTGAAAATAGGATCGTTGCCAGGGCAGTTTGCTCCATGGCGAAGCCGGGTCGTTGAACAGCCATTGGCTGACGGTTGAAACTGTGGGGTCATTCGGATTGCGCCAGAGCGGTTCGAACGCGTCCACGGCATACTGGTCCACTTTTTCTTCACCGGCTGATTTAATCCACGCGGCATATTCAGGCAGTGCGTTTGTGTCGCCCCCTTCGACGCGGATTTCGGTCAGTTCGGGAATGCAGCGCGCCAATTCGGGTCCCGATGACATGATAAAGCTTTTCCAATCCGGGAACAGTTGGATGGCGCGCCTCATGAGTCCCCGCGCCTGCGAAACGGCGGCATGTCTTTCCCACTTCTCAATGATGAGGATGAGTTCCGTGCCAACCATGATTGCGTCCACACCCGGGGATTGGTCCAGGTGGTTCGCCTGCTCAACCACAAAGTCGGCTTGGTTGACAAGCAACTCAGTCACTGACGGTTTCTTTTTGCCGCGCAAGACTTCGCCGCGCAATTTCGGCTTCTCGCCAATTGGCGGCAGCCTTGAGGCAAATCGCCTGAAGTCGGGAACGGGGCCCTTGTCATCTGACTGAACAATGATCCGGGCGGCTTCCATCCATTGCCCCTGACCAAGGAAGAGCATCTTCTCGCTTCGACTTTGCCCGCCTGCCGGCGTGACCATAACCGCTTGTTCCTCCCCGATCTTGTCGTCGCGGAGCACTTTATACCAGCGGTCTTCAAGCTTCTTCAGGCCTTTGTTTTGTTTCCAATAGGCCCGGATATCCGACGCATTTTCAAATTGTGTTTGCAGGATTTGCTGCAAAGCGCCTTTGGCCGCGCTGGCTACTGGCAGGACATGCCGTTGACGGAAAAAATCGCGGCCAAAGCCAACGGAGCAAGTCAGGCGTTGGTCGTGTTCCAGGCAATCGAGCAAGGGTTCAACGGACGCGTCGCCCTCCTTGATTAACGCTTCCACGATGGGGTCCGTTTCAAACGCCACCCAACCGGGCTGTCCCATCTGCCGGGCGCTGACTAAATCGAGGTCTTCAATCAAGACGGCAATCCTTTCTGACTGCCCGGGATAATTTGTGAGACCGATTTCGATGACACTTTTTTGCTTTGGTTCGCGCGCACGGCGTTCCAAGTCGGCGGCCAGTTGGGGCAGTTGATCAAGAAATGTGAGATAAGGTTGTTCTTTTGGTTGCTGCATTCCATTGCCAGGATTTTGCGGCCGAGGAGTTCCGCGCTGGGCTGCCTGGCTTTCAATCTTTGGCTGGATTTCCTTGAGTTTGCGTGCCGAAACCAAAGCGAGCGGAACGGCGTCTCTCATGTGCGCGCAGATCGTGCGATTAAAAAGCGCCCAGACCCAATCCCCGGCGAGCATGAGATAGGGGTCTTTGGCTTGTTCCCGACCTCCGGCGCTTTGCTGGCTGGCCTCACAGACGTTCCAAACTTTGGCTGCCAGATCATTTTCACCAAGCCGCAGTAACAGGCAGGCTTTGACTGGCAAAATGGAATCGGCGGCGACCGACATGTCTTCCCGAAAGGCCCGGCCGTAAAGGGCCAGTCTCATTCTCGAACCGTTGGTTGACGCGGCGTTGATCAGCAAATTCATGTCCGCCTGCAAATTGGCTGGTCCGCCCGCGGAGAGAACCGGATAAACCAGCCCATTCCAACAAACCGAAAATGTCTGATTGCTTTTTGAAGAGTTGGGCAGCACCCAGCCATGCGTTTTCACTTTGTCGCCCGTTCCCCCCCAAACATCACCGACCTGGATTTCTACCTCCCGATAGTCGCAGCTGCGCGGATCAGCCAAACCTTGTTCAAACAGTGATTTGGTGGCCGACTCAAATTCGGATGAAATCACGTTTGTCGCCGCTTCCCACTGCATTCGTTGTTGTGGCGGCTCTGGAAAATCAGACACCGTCAGTGGCTTGCCCTTGGGACGATGGGCAGAGGCATGACAGCCACAGACCATCAGGAGGAGAGGAAGGAGCCAGTGAAGTTTCATAATCGTTTTAAACAAGGCCTATAGGACGCATTTGTATTCGGTGAAGGCAGTGGAATGAGCGATGGTTGGAAACATGGAAGTAATGTGGCCGGCAGAGCTCACTTGGCAGGTTGAATTGAGAATTTGTCATTGCGCATTTGTCAATTGTCATTTGGGGAGGCGAGGCGGAGGGAGGCTTTGACAACGGCCCAGAGGAGCAGCAGGGCCAAGGCCCAGGCAAGGGCATGCCCGAAGAAACCGCCGACGCGGGTGTTGGCGGCGGTGAATTGGACGGTCAGGGGCTTGCCCACCTGGGTTTGGAGCACCTGGGTGAAGGCCTGATGGAGACCGCGGGTGGGCAGGTTGACATGCAGCGGCTGGACCCGAGCCACCGCCAATTCCTGGGCTTGGGAGAGTTTGCTCCACTGAAGGCGGGCGACCAGATCGGATTGGTCGTTGGCCATCTGCGATAGCTGCAATTGCTGAGCGGGAGCGGCGTTGGCCTGGGCGGGGAACGGCCCGGAGGTATTGGGCATCTGACTGGAGACCACCCCATAATTATTGAAAACGCGCCCTTGGCGTTTGAGGTTGTCGGCCTGGATGTTTTCAACATCCTTTTGCAGGCCTTCGAGTTGCCCGCGCGTGCTTTCATCGAGGGCGCCGGCGTTCTTGAATACGCCGGCGCTGTTGAGTCCCCCGACACTGCCGTTGGCCAGGTCAATGCGAGCCTTGCTGATGAAAGCACGGTTGGCGGCCTGTTTGCTGGCGGTTTGTTGGGCTTCCTGGGCGCGGTATTCGCTCAGGGAGTAGGATTGCACGACGGGCGCGGCCTGGATTTCATGGGTCATGCTGCCGGCGAATTTTTGGTAATCGTAGTCCGCCGGGAGGTAGAGGTCCCAGCGGGCGTTTTTCAACGGCGCGCCGAGGGTGGGGGAAATTAAATTGACCTGGCCGCGGTCGCGCGGGAATTTCTCGCGTCCGATGTAAGTCAATTCGATGGAAACGGGGGCGTCCCCGGTGGCGCCGGCTTCTTGCAAGGGAAGAAGGAGTTTGCCCTGGCTGAGGGCGGGGCGGACGGCCTGGCCGGCGACAAAAGCGGACCAGACTTTGGAATCCGGGGGCAGTTGGATTTCCAATTGCTGGAGACCGTTGTTGCGCACTTCCAGGGCCATCTGGGTCATGACCTGGCCGTCGTCGGCGACGACGGTGGTGAGGCGGACTTGATCGGCCAGGGCCTGAAGGACGGCGGCGTCGGCAAAGCGTTGGGCGTGGACGGTCAATTGGTAGCCGGGGTGGACGTAGCGCCAGGCGAGGGCGGGGCCTGGGGAGTTTTCGACCCAATCGGGCAATTCGGCGGCGTCAATTTTGACGAGGTCGCTGCTGCTGGATTTTTCGGCGACTTGCAAGGCGGGCTTGCCGTGAACGAGGACGAAGCCGGATTCGCGCTCGACGCCGATGGTCTGGACGCCGGGGAGATTGAGGTCGTTGGCGGCGAGGTCCACCGGCTCTTCCCAGGTGACGCCGAGAACGAAGAGGCCGTGGACGGGGTTTTGGAGTTCAACGCGCCAGAGGTCGTTGGTTTGGTCGCGGCGGCGGAGGTTGGGGCATTGGAACTCGATGTTGGTGTAGGCGGGGGGGATTTTGAGGAGGAATACTTTGACCGGGGCGTTTTGAATGTCGTAGCGGATGATGGCGGAGCCGTTGAGGAGGTTGTCGGAAACGGAAATGATCTGGGCGGCTTCGGCCCGGATCCAGGAGTCAATTTTCTCGAGGGTGACATCGAGTTTCCAATCCGGGAGGGGGCCGGGTTCGGCGGTGAGGAATTTGTAGGCCAGGAGGCCGGCGGCGGAGTTGGCGGGAGCGCCGAGATTGGCGGCGGGAATTTCGGTGAGGCCCTCGAAGCCGGCCGTTTTGGCCAGCACGCCCGGATCGGCGGCGACGGAAATGAAGCCGGACAATTTGCCGGTGTTCAAGGGATGGACGCCCGGGACGGGGAGTGAGGAGGGCAATTCCTGGTACGGGCGCGAGAGTTCAAGGCGCAAGGAATAGTCGCCGATGACCCGGTCCTTGAAGGCGACATCGAGGACCTGGAGGGAGCCGGCGTCGCGCGGCTGCCATTGGAGGATATTGGGGCCGCTGACCGAATCCAGGGTGTAACCGGCGGGCAGGGCGATTTGAAGGGCAAAGACTCCGGCGCGCTTGATGGTGTAATCAATGACGGCGGAAAGGGCGGCCTGGCCGACGCCGATGCGGACGTTATTGTGGACGGTGGCTTCGATCTGGGGCTGGACGGTTTCGGCCTTGAGGGCGAGGGAAAATGCCGGGTTGAGAAAGCGCCAGACGCTGAAGAGGTTGGTGGCGTCGTCGGTTCGCGGGAATTCGGCGGAGTCCACGCGCTGCAAATCGCCGGAGTGATCCACCGAGAGGCTCAATTCCTCGCTGGCGCGGGCGGCGACCAGGCCGGTTTCGCGTTTGACGCCCAGGGCGTGGGGGACTTCCAGGGCGAGGGTGGCGGGAAATGAGTCGAGTTTTTTTTCCGTTTCCACGGAGAGCTTGTAATCGGAGGAGACGCCTTTGAGCAGGTCCACCACGAGAATGTCGCCGCCCGGCGGCTTGTCGGCGGCCGGCTCCTCCGATTGCCAGGTGCGGATGGAATCGCCGGTGACGCGCAAGAGACGGTGGCCGGCGGGCAACTGGACGCGGGCCTGGCGCAGTTCGCCCTGGGTGATCTGGTAATCCAACGTGGCGCGCTCCTCCAGGACACCATTGGCCAGGGTGGCCAGGGTGTTGTTGTCCACAAAGATGGAGGCGGCGACTTCGGCGGCGCGCTTGGTGCGCGGGGTCCACAGGATTTCCACGCGGTCGGCCGAGCCGATGGTGGCGGCAATGCGGGTTTGCTGGGCGGCGGTGGTGCGCTGGAAGGCGACGGCGGTGGGGAATTCCACATCGGCGTCCGGCTCGTCAATGCTGGCGGTCAACTGGCTGGCGAGGGCGGAGGGAATGGCGAAGTTCAACTGGCGCTTGCTGACGTCGCCGCCGAGCTTGACGACAAATTTCAAGGTGACAGAGGCATCGCCGGGATGCGGCAGAAGAAGACCCAGCCTGCCGGACTCGCGCCACAGTTTGACCGCGCCCGACTTGACGGAAAAATCCTCCAGCGCCACGTCATCGCCAAAGAGAGGCAAGAGTTGATTGGTGCCGGAGGAAGTGAGGAGAAGGGCGCCTTCAAACTGGGCGACGTTCGCGGTGATGGCGCCGGTGTAAGAGGCGCTGATGATGGTGGATTGGGCGTGGGACAGAATTGGGTTGGCGGGTGGGGGATTGCCGGCGGCGTCCTGGGCCTGGACGGAGTTGGCGAGGATGAAAAGCAACGCGATGGAGACGGCCACAGGCGGGGGAAGGGGCGGAGTCGGGGTGTCGGGCGCGGGCGCGGCCGGCTTGCGGGGCCAGATTTTGCGGAGCAGGGCGGCCAAGGCGGCGAGAGCCACGATGGGCGCAGCCACAATCAAGGCCGCATCGAGCATGCGCACGGAAATGAGTAACGCCCCCACGGAACCCAGGGCCAAGGCCACGCCCAGCGTGATGAAGAGGCTGTTGCGGTTGTGGAGCCATTGCCACCAAGCGAGCAGCAAACCGAGAATGAAGGCAGTGACCTGCAACGCCGAGCGCATGAGCGAGAAAACACGGGCGTTCATGACCGACATGCGGATGGCCAGAGGTTCCCCGCCGGTGTTCAAAACCTTGGTGAAAGAAAAAGCATTGCCCTCGCGCGGAATATCAATGTGGATGGAACGAAGGCCGGCGGCGGTGGGCGCCGCGGGAGCTTCAGCCGCTGCAGGCGCAGCCATAGCCGTAGAGAAACCAATACCCTGTTGCCCGGCGGGGGCATTCTGGGGCTGGTTGATGCCTTGGGTTGCGGATTGTGGGCCGCCGTATCGCAAAAGCTGGCCACCGCGTGCGCCGGCTCGAGCAAACTCGGAAGCAGGCCTGGCGACCCTCGTGGGAGCGGCGGCCTCGCGCGCCTCGGCTTCGGCAAATTCGGCGGCGGACATGTGTTTGATACCGCTGCCAGTCAAGACGTCGCGTCCGGCCTCACTCTCCGGCGAGAAAGCGAGGATGGCATCGGGATTGCCAAGGTTCTTGCCCTGCGCGACCAAGGTGTAATTCTGCCCGGTTCGAGGGTCCACAGGGAGTTCGCCCTGCGCTGTCCTTCCCAGATATGGCCGGAGGTCGTTCATGCTGGCAGGAACCTGCCCGCCGTGCTCGAGGGCAAATTGCTGGATTGAAGAATCTATCAGCCGGAGATTATTTATTGACGCATCTTGTTGGGAGGTAGTCCTAGCCCGGACAAAACTCTGGCCCGCCAAGCCGATTTCTGTAGGATTGTTGGCTGAGCTCATGAGCTGGGCCTTTTGCTTGGCCTTTGACAGGGCCGGAAGCATCATGCTGGCCAGAAGCGCAACGCCGGCCAGGACGGCCAGCACCTGAACCACCGCTATGGCACCTTTGGCCTTGATCCGACTAATGACAAAAACGACTAAAATGACGGCAAGGACGATCCAAAACAGGGCCGGGCCATTTTCCGCGAAGAGTGTCGAGTAGAAATTGGTGAAGGCGCGCAGGGCGTCGCGCAGGCCATAAGTAGTGCCGCGGGCGACGGTCATGCTGCCGCCAAAACCGGAAAGGTGAACGGCGGGCGGGACGAAGAGCTCCCACTCGGCGAAGGTGTTGGGGAGGTCGGTTTTGGGGGCTTGCAAGCCGACGGCGGCGGGCAGCCAGCGCGATTTGACCGGGCCGGCGTCCTGGGCATAAACGATGTCCACGGCAAAGGCTTCGTCGCGGTCGGCGTGTTCGGGCAGCGGCACGAGCAGCCAATCCTTGTCCCGCTCGGCCTTGGAGCCTTGGCCATCCACGTTGCAGCCCCAGAAATCGGCGCCGGAGGGCAGTTGGAAGCGCTGGAATTGTTTGCCGTTGTTTTTGACCATGAAGGAGGCCTGGGTGAGCATTTCGCCGGTGTCGGTGAGAACGGAGGTGAGTTGGGTGTGGTCGGCCACGGCGTCCAAAACCGGTTCTTCCTGCTGGCGGTCGGCGGTCAGGTGGAGTTGGAAGTCGTGGCCGGTGTAATGATAAGCCAGGAGGACGGGGCGGGTGATGAGGGCGCGGTCGCTTTGGGCCAATTCGGTAGGATCAATCACGCGCAAGGGTGGCGCCGCGGCTCCGGCCTGGACTTTGAGGCTGGCGGCGGTGGTGACGGCGACGGAGCCGGTTTCGTGCTCGGCGTCGGGGGCGTGCAGGCCGGCGGCGTTGAGAGTGGCGCGGGCGGGGTCGAATTGATAATCGTAGGTGACGACCAGGGTGTAGCCGTCCCAGGCTTTTTCCTGGAGGTGAATGGTCCAGGAGTCGCCGTTCTGCTCGCGGCTGCGGATGTTCAGGCCGGTGAACTCGATGTTTTTCCAGTGGGCGGGCAGTTTGAGATGGAATTCCTGCACGCCTTGGTTGACCAGATCATAGCGCACCGTGGCGCTCCCGCCGACCACGCCGTCGCCAATGGTGATGAGATTGAAAATGTCGGCGCCGATGCGGGCGGGCAGGCGCTCGGTGGAGAGAGTCAGATTCCAATCCGGCAGTGAGGAGGTGAAGGCGAGAAGCTCGTCGGTGCGAGCGGGAAGCTGGGCGATGGGAATCTCGCGCAGGCCGGTCATTTCGGAGGTTTTGACGCGCAAGCCCGGCGCGGCGGCGGCGCCAATTTGGGCGGTTTGGCGGGCCGCGGCGGCGGCGCGCAACGGGGCGACGACGATTTGGCCGGGGAAAGTTTTGAGGGCCTGTTCCAATTGCACTTCCAGATTGCGCCCGCCCAGCACGCGGCTGGCAAAACTGACCCGCAATTTGCCGTCGGCGGTTTTCCAATCCTCCACGCCCTCCCCTTTGACGGCGGCGACGACAAAATCCGGTTGCGGCGTGAATTCCAGGGAGTAGATGCCGGCTTTTTCCACCGTCAGAGCGAGGGCATGGACGACCAGGAGACGGCTCTCTTCCAGATGGGCGGTGACGCGGTCGGCCACGGTGAGGATGGGTTCGACGCGCTTGACGCCGGCGGCGAGAGAAAATGGGCGCGCGGAAAAGCGGAAGGCGGCCAGGGCGTCGCCGGCGGCGTTGACGCGGCGGAGGCCGGAAACTTCGGCGATGTCCACGACGGTGTCGGAAGCGGAAAGGGTGAAGGAGCCGGATTCGCGCTCGATGTCTAACGGTTGCGGGGCGGTGATTTGGAGGGAAGCGGGCATCGTCTCGACGGGCTGCTCGGAGAGGAGGGTCAGTTCGTAATCCTGCTCCACCGGCTTGATGAATTCGATGGCCAGGACCTGGCGGTCGCCGTCCGGCTCGATTTTCCAATCGCGGATTTGGGCGCCTTGCAGGCGGGTGAGGGCCTGGCTGGCCGGCAGGGCAATGCGGAGGCGCGGCACGCTGGCTTGGAGGAGTTGGTAATGGAGGGTGGTGGAGAGCTTGACGACCGCCGGGGTGACTTGGGCGGTGGCGGCGGTCTCGACGGCGATGAGGGCGTGGCGGGCGACTTCGGCGGCTTTGCTTTGCCAGCGCAAGGAAACCTGGCGGTCGGCGCCCAGGAAACCTTCGAGATGGGAGGCGGCCTTGTCATTTTCCAGGGCGGTGCCGCTGAGGAGTTGCATCTCGACGCCCGCGCCGGCGGCCTGGGCGCGGATGGAGGCGATGGCGGCGGGGGGACCTTGGAAGTCAATTTGGTTCCACGGTTCGGCGCGGGTGATTTTGGCGATGACATCCAATTTGAGGTGGTAGAGGCCGGGGGCTTGGGCGCAGAGGTTGTATTGATCGCCGGAACGGGCCAGGCGGATGCCGGGGGGCAGGGACCTGGCGATGACGGCGACATCGCCTTGAAACAACGGGACGAAAATCTCGTTGGTGGCAAAGGACTCGGCGGTCAGGTCGGCGGTGAAGCGGGCTTCGTTGTCGCTGACCTGGCCGTCATAGCGGATTTCGCTGACGAGGAGGTTGGTCAAGCTGGAGGCGGTTTTGACGGCGGGGCGGGCGGATAATTTTGGGGGGCTGGTGCCTCTGGAACTGATCTGCAAGCCGTTGAGGACCGCCACGCCGTTCGGCCCGGGCGCAACTTCGATGACGACCGGGACGCCCGACCGGACTTCGACATCACGGAAGACGACGAATTGGCGGCCTTCCTGCCACGGCATATTGGCTTTCCAACCGGCGGAACTCAGGGTGGTGAGCGGCCCGAAATTGGTGTCAGCGCTGGAGATTTTGAAGAGGCTGTTCAGTTCGCCGGAGGCGTCCGGCTCGGCATGGCCGTAAAGATAGAAATTGTAACGGCCGGGTTCCAGGCGGGAAATGGTGAGGAGGATGTTGCCGCCATTGGGGGCGAAGACGTAGGAATCGAACATGGGATCGCCGGTGGCATTGCCCCAGACGCCGGGGGCGTTGGTCATCTCGATGAGGACATCGGTGGGCGCTCCGTCGGCCAGTTTGATGCCGCTCAGCCGCCCCGAGAACACGAGGGGAGCGCCGGGGGAGTATTTGGGGTCGTAGAAACGGAAGAGGTTCCAGAGATCGTTGGTGCCCTGGCCGGTGGCGGCAAAGCCCGTCTTGGGGCTGCGGCTGCCGGCCCCGAAGTCAATGTTGATGAGCGATTGGGCGCCGAGGGGGGCGGCGAAAGGGCAACAAAAAAGAATTGACAGACCAAAGCGAAACCAAAAGGCGGCGGATTTGCGGGTATTCATAGGTATCTCCAGATCTGGCATGATTTACTGTATAACAGCGGGCGGGGGGCAAAGTTTCGCATCCCGGCACGCTTTGCGCGGCAGAAGATGCCAAGAGATTCATGGATTTGACCAAGCATAAACCGCGCCGGGGCCTGGCGGCGAGAGTTTTTTTTCAGGGCAACGGCTTGCAGATTGCCGCAACCCGTTGAAAACCAATCGAGGGATTCTTTGAATAGGAGGGCATAGAGTTGACAGAGATTGAAATTCACGACGAGCGGGAGTGCGCATTTTTCGTCGCGTAGCGCGCAAATCACGCACAGTTGGCGCAGCGAGGATGCTCAAAACACTGGCTGAAATTTTCACAGGGGCTGCGGCGGTTCAGGAACGCTTAAGCACGTTGACCAGGCAGTGGAGACAACCGAAATGGAGATAGGTGTCGGTGCAATCCACCCGCCGGACCTCGAAGCCCAGTTTTTCCCAGACGGTTCGCGCCGCGGCGTTAAGCGGCTCCGCGCCCCGGTAATAGGGGAGGTAAACGATCCGGCGGCCGCCGGCGCGGTCCAGGAGCACGTTGACATAAGTCAGGAAAGTTCTGCCATCCCGCGCGGGCACGACGGGAATGCGCACGACCCGGTAGCCCGCCGCGGCGCATTGTCCGGCCACGGCATCGAAGAGATGTAGTGGGGTGCAGGACAAAATTCTTCGTTAAGCAGACAGGCTGAGGGTGTCATTGCGTTTGGCGTGTTGATTGAGCCGGTGTTTCCAGAACTCGTCCAAGCGTCGGCTGCTGTGGATGCAGCGCAA
>Ga0187862_10003623_pt1 | contig 14958 bp, 16 predicted proteins | sample June2016WEW_10_1_FD_133003 | JGI IMG/M metagenome (GOLD analysis project Ga0187862, IMG submission 133003) | Peatland microbial communities from SPRUCE experiment site at the Marcell Experimental Forest, Minnesota, USA - June2016WEW_10_150 | ecosystem: Environmental > Terrestrial > Soil >...
AGATCTATACCTGCATACAATTGCATCGGGCACCTCCTTTTTTAAAGTTTGCGGCTTTAAACACCATTGCAGGATAATACATCTCGGCAATGGAGGAGGTGCCTTTCTATGATTATCGGGCCAGGTTACCGATGAGGAGGATTCGACGGAAATTCTTCTCGCCCATTTGCCTTTCAAAGAGTCCCCGGCCATGAGCACCGCGCCGCAGCCGTCGGCGAAAAGTGAACTTGCGATGAAATTGCTCTTGGACAGATCGCCGCGGATAAAGGTGAGGCCGCACAGCTCAAGGGCCACAACGAGCGCGACCCTGTCCGGGTAGGTCCTGAGCCAGTCGGCCGCCCTGATAATGCCGGCGACTCCTCCGGCGCAGCCCAGGCCCCAGATTGGCGTTCTCAGGATGGAAGGATTGAACGATACCCGATTGAACAGATGAGCGTCGATGCTCGGTGTCGAAATACCCGTTGAGGAAATGAAGAAAATATGCCCGATCTGGTCTGCTGACAGATTTGTCCGGGTTAAAGCATCGCGAACGGCCCTTTCGGCAAGCTGGATTCCGTGCTCCAGGTAGACCTTGTTTTTCTCCGGAAAAGTCTTGTCTGTCTCGAACCAGTCCTCGCCGAAGCAAAAATGGCGCTCCGAGATCCTCGTGTTTTGAAAGACGCGAAGGAGGCGATCCACTTCGAAGGAAGCCTTTCTGAAAATCCTTCCGGCAAACTGCCTGACTTCATTCTGGCTTACCTTGAAATCCGGGACGGCTGTCCCGACATCAATGATGTGCGGCATTTATTGTTTTCCTGACTTAAACAGGCGCGTTCCCTTTTAGGAGCAACGGAACGCAGAAGGAAGGATTAAACCCGAAAATGGCGTGAACAGAACACGCCGTGGTCCACGTTATTTTTGAAAAAGAGCAGGGATTGCGACTCCTCGGGAACTTCGAATACTATATATTTATCGATGCCCTTTTCCATTAGAGCGTCCACGAAATCGGGATGCTCGAAATAATCGGTCGAAGTGAGAGCAAGTATCGAGCCGCTCCCGGTAATAATTATCCCGGCTTTCATTCTTTGCCCCCTTTCCCGTGCGCTGAACATGAGTATTATGAACAATGTTCCGCACAACGGTGTATCAATAAACATAAAATAAGGAGAAGCCATATTCGGGTCAAGGCGGTCCGGGGATGCGGGAAACAGGGAGCGGGAAGGGTTTGTTTCAGTTAGCTGTTGGTTAACTAAAAACTAAAAACTCTTTTAGGTGGAGAGCTGAATGCGGTTGATATTATCCGCACTGGTCCTGGTGTCTGCGCTGGCGGCAGGCGGAGTAGCGCTGGCGGCGGACGGCGCAGAGATATTCGCGACGCTTAAATGCAGTATGTGCCACAAACCTGACAAAAAGGCCGCGGCCATATCACTGGCAGAGATCGTCCAAACCTATTCCGATAAGGCCAAGCTCGTCAAATTCTTCAAAGGAGAGATGAAGCCGCTAATCGAGAGTGAAAAGTGGGGTATGATGCGCGGGCAGCTCGAAAAGATAAAGGCCCTGCCGGACCAGGATAGGGAAGCGCTCGCCGACTATATCCTGAGTTTCAAGTAACCTTGCCGGGCCCGTTTGTCATGCCCGGTTATACAAAAAGATATCAAGGGAACGCCTTTCAAAGGCGGAGGAGCATCCCCCAAGCCGCTGCGGGGCTCAATCTGGCCGTAACCCGCGTCTCGTTAGGGGGCACAAAGGTGGGTGGAACTAGTTGCCCGGTCTTCTCCACAATGTAACAGCGAAAAGATTTGATCGGCTGTTTCATTTCCGTATAATCGCAGGAACAGGCCAATTCGGATTTGTTTGCAGAGTTTTTCGAAATGATTGTCGGGGGTAAGACCTGACAGATAAGGGTATTGTAGACTGATGATCATTAATCAGAACGACGACAACCGCCATGTACCCAAAATCATCCCGCCCCACGGCGGGTACCGGGACCTGAAATCGTACCAGATGGCTGAGATCGTCCACGACGCTACCGTGATGTTCTGCGACCGCTTCATCGACCGGCGCTCCCGCACTCATGACCAGATGGTGCAGGCAGCGCGAAGCGGCAAGCAAAATATAGCCGAAGGCAGCATGGCGTCGGGGACATCCAAGAAAACCGAACTCAAGCTGGTAGGGGTGGCGCGGGCGAGTCTGGAAGAACTGCTGCTGGATTACCAGGACTACCTGCGGCAGCACGGGCTGCCGCTCTGGGGCAAAGACCATCCCCAGGCCAGGCAGGTCCGGGGGCTGTGTTATAAGTCGGATAAGTCCTATTTGACCTATAAGCCATATACTGAAGCTCCAGCCTCTGCAGAGACTGCGGCAAATACTATGGTGTGCCACATCCACCAGGCGAACTACCTTCTTGACCAGCAGTTGCGCGCCCTGGAGCAGGAATTCCTAAAGGAGGGCGGTTTCACCGAAAAGCTCTATCATGCCCGTCAGCAGATGCGTAACAGCGGAAAGAAGCCATGACCAACGCTAAAGACGGCATTGCGCTATTAGCTGCAGGACACACCCTTTAATTTCAGAAAAAAGGCTTTTGCCGGCGCCTTGTCCTTTCAACTTCGGGCTCATTTTTTTGGTATTCACCGCTTGCAAACGTTACATGCAAAAGTAAAAACTTTTGCTATATTTTTTGTAGCGTCTGCATCGCGCAAGGAGATGGCACATGACAAGAGTACAAAGGCTTGAACGGGAAATCGAAGAACTTGCTCCGAGTGAGCTTGCAGCCTTCCGGAAATGGTTTCAAGACTACGACGCAGCTCAATGGGACAAGCAAATTGAGGAAGATGCCGCCAGCGGCAAATTTGACAGGCTCGCACAAAGGGTCCTTGCAGACCACAAGGCAGGAAGGACAAGGGAAATTTGAGGCATTTCGCATCCGCTGATTTTTGGTCGTGTTACCGTCAATTGCCAAAACAGGTTCAGGAATCGGCAGATGCTAACTATGAATTACTCAAAGCCGACCCTTCCCATCCATAGCTGTTAGAATGTTACCCTATGTTGCCCCCCGCGCGGGGGCGTGGATTGAAACTAAAATCCTGAACCCCTTCTGCCTAATCCCCTGTTGAGAGGAACGGTATGGACGCGATCAACGGTAAGCAACAGTTTTCTCTTTCTCCTCTGAGACCGGAATATGTGGGCGCAATGAGCGTGATACTGTGCTCGATGGACCCCTGGCTTACCCTGGAGTACAGGCCGGAGGCTTTCGAATTTTATCTGCTGCACGCAGACCCGGCGCTCAGCCGTTACGCTGTAATGATTTCCGGAGAGGTCAGCGGGGTTCTGTCTGTGAGGTCCCCGTGGCTTTTTGGGCCGTTCATCGAGCTCATGGCCCTCTTCGATGGATTTCGGGGAAAAGGAATTGGGAGCCGGATTGTCGCCTGGGTCTGCGACCGGTACAAATCGAAAAACCTATGGGCTACGGTATCCTCTTTCAATCTAAAGGCGCAAAAATTCTACGGCGGTGCAGGTTTCGAGCAAACGGCGATTCTGGAGGACCTGATAAAGCCGGGCTGGAATGAAATTCTGCTCAGGAAAAGAATGTCTGTGCCGAATCTGCGCTGACATCCACAAAAAAGAAACGGCCGGTGGAAGTCCCCCGGCCTTTCACTACAACAAAGATAAATGCGGCACTTACTTCTTCATGCCTTTCTTGAACATGGATTCGCACTTTTCAGCGGCTGCTTCTGCTCTGCGAGCGGCGTTCTCAGCCCTCATCGCGGCAGCTTCGGCTGCTCTGGCGCTGGCTGTACATGATTGTTCGATTGACTGAGCCTTATCCAGAGCCGACTGGCAAAGTTCCGTACATTTCTTGCAATCATCGCCCATGCCGCAGCAACCGATCATCGTAAAAGCCAATGCAACAACAAACAATAATGCCACTATTCTCTTCATGCTCTTTCCTCCTTGGAAACCGATTAGATTAACTCCCGTGTCACTTTCAAAACCCTCCTGATACTGTCTGCGGCCTTCCCACCTCCTCTCGAGTCCAAAATTCGCGAAATCGTTCTTTTGGTAGTGTATTAGACCACCTATGCGGCCTTACTAGAAGAAAACGGCTTAGATGCTACGCCACCTGTTTTGTAAAATCAAGAAATTTTTCGTCCAATCATTACCCCATATACACTGGAGACGACGGGAAATCGGATGCTCCTTTTCCCGCTCGAAAGGAAGCGACGGATGGTCCAACCCAGTCTGCGCGGCAGAGTGAGTCCGAGCGCGCCCAGATTACTGCGTCATTTCAGCCACCTTGAGCGAGTCGTCCTCATAAGAGTTTAGCGTCACATCAGTGGGGACACCATTTTGCAGGCTCATTGCCACCATGAATTTATTGTGATCCACATCTTTTGCGGAGGGATACTGCGCCAATTTATCGAATGCATATTTGGCATAATCAGGAATTTTCTTATAAACATCCGGGAAAGCCTGTACAAATATTCGCCCGTTTTTTCGGCCGAATTTGATCGGTTCGTAGATGATCTCGAGCTTTGTTCCCATCGCTACCTGGGGATACAGGATGCGTATGTGCTCGGGGTAGCACCGAATGCAGCCGTGGCTGACAAGTCGTCCGACTCCCCATGGCATGGCGGTCCCGTGAACTCCGTAGGCGCCTGCCGAAAACTTCATGACGAATTCTCCCAGTGGGTTCTCGGGGCCGGGCGGCATGACCGCCATGCCATATTTTTCCTGGAGCGAAGCAGGAACGTACCAGGACGGATTGGGTCTTTTCTCATTGATATGATAGGTCCCAAGCGGACTTTCCCATCCCTCGTCGCCTATCCCGATCGGATAGGTTTGGACGGTTGAACTGCGCTGGTCGAAAAAGTAAAGTCTCAACTCGGGGATATTTATTACCAGTTGATAATGCTCGCTGGGCGGAAGCACCCAGAAGGTGGGCAGAAAAACCCTTTTGCCCCTGGGTGGAATCCAGGTATCCATTTTCGGAAAGAGGAGTTCAACGGAATTGAAACCCAGGCCGTTTCGCCTCGCCATGTCCAAAAGAGTATCCTTAGCTTTGATATTGTGCCACTTTGGAGACCCCACCACGGTCAAGTCCGGGATGCGATACTCGTATTTTTGAACGGCTGCTGTGAATTCTTCATCTTTTTCTTCTTCGGCAAGGGCAAAGGAACAAAACAGGAGCGTGAACATGAGAAAAAACGAAAGCCCTGCAACCCTTTTCAGTCTCATAAACTATTTCCCCAACATTTGGCAGTTTTGAACGGTCTCGCACCAATTGCCGTACAATAAAGACTCTCGGATTTTAGATCAAGTCCTTTTTGATAGCGAGATCATCGAGCCAGGTACAAAAAGGGGGCCGGCACGACAGCCGGGCACGAAAGCCTGCAATTAAGGGGAATCATTCCCTGGTTCAGATGTGCCATAGGGACATGAATCACTGCCGGCAAAATTCCTGCGAGTCCCTTCCTTTTGCAGGTTTAGATGCCTAAATTAATTCATTGAAGTGATTCGGCCTGTTACGTTAAATTCTCAAGAACTTTTTCACGTGTTTTTCTGTTCCGGACTGAAATTGCTTGCTTTTCAGCCTCAGTTGCAGAAAAGAATAAGCATGAATGGCAGTATGTGAAGCCCTTCGCGAATGGAATTAAGATCATTCGGCTCCCGGGATGGACTCTTAGAGGTGATATTGTTTATAAAAAAACAAGCGGCCGGCATAGTTTAGCACGCCAACACTCAAAGGCATCCGGCACTCGCAAGTGCCACGCAGCGCTCGGCGTCTATCAATCGCGGTAGGCTGAGTGGCGAGATGCCTCACTGGAGGAAAAGAATGAACAGGATAAAAGCTGACAAGCGCCCTGAAAACGTCAGGAACAAATTTCCCAACAGCGTTGTTCCCCTTGTGAACGGAAAGGTGCTGATAAAAGCGGCCAGGAAGCATAACGCCATGATTATGGCCACAAATATTCGATGCAGACTGCCGGTTGCGGGGATCGTGCTTGCCTCGATGGCGTGCAGGGCGCCTGTGATCTATGAAATAGCCAAATCCGAACTTGGGTATACAGAGTTCACTCCGCAGAGCTTTGCAGAATTCATAGTTGAGGAGAACGAACGGCTGGGAAACACGGATGTGCCGTTTGCCATCCATGGAGATCACATAACGGTGAAGAAGCCCGAAGAGGTGGAATCGGTGGGAAAACTGATGGCCCGGGAAATGGAAGCCGGATTCACCTCCTTTGCCATAGACGCTTCCCACATGGAAAACGAGAAGAACCTCGATGCCACCTCGGAGCTCGCAAAGCCGATTATCCAGGCCGGTCTGAACCTGGAGGTCGAACTGGGGGAAATCGGCGCCAAAAGCGGCAGCGCCGAGGGGTTCACCCAACCCGAGGAAGCCATGTGGTTTATTGGCGAGCTCGATAAAAGGGGCATACGTCCCGATCTCCTCGCCATTAACAACGGTTCGATTCACGGAAATTACCTGGGGGCCTCTCAGGAAGGAATTCAACTTGACCTCACTCGATCAATATGGGAGGCGATCCAGCCCTGGTCGGTCGACATCGCGCAGCATGGAATCACTGGGACTTCGCTCGACAAGATTTCCTCGTTCATTCAGTACGGAATAAGAAAGGGCAACGTGGGGACGCTCTGGCAGAATATCGCTTTCGGCCTGGGGATGAATCAGAACGGCAACACGATCACCACGGCAAACAATGAATACGTGAAGCGGCCCTATCGCGGCATCCCTGATGAACTCTGGCAGGAAATCCTGAAATGGGCGGCCGAGACCAACAATGGCGGCGGAAATATAAAGAAAGCCAACGAGCCGTTCGCGCCATTGTTTAATGCGCTCCCGCCTATATATAAGAACCGGATTGCCGAGCACGCTTATGAAGAATCAGTCCGCCTGTTCGAAGCAACCCACTCCATCGGTATTGCTGACAACGTCTGGGAGTTTTTATAAAGATTGACAGCAAAGGCGGGTCGTGGTCCTGGCAACAAGTGAATGCGAAGGGAAGCTGATCTTGGAGAGAGGGGATGAGGGATCGGGCCGGACCCACCTTAAGTCTTATCCTCGAGGCAGCCTACACGATCTGCAGGGGAACATCCGGGCAGATACCTGACCTGGCTGAAGCCATCCGGCTTTTATTCGCATGTCCAGGCATAGTCGCCGGAATCAAACTGTTAGTAATTCTTGCTTCCGCGCGGCTCGTAGAAATTGCTGATGGCGACCGAATTTACCTCTTCATTGGAGGCTTCGCGACGGTCTGGGTGTTCGTCCAGGCAATCATAAAAAGTTTTTACGATACCTTGCCGCACTAAAGAAGGCGCCCGCCATGTCTGGAATCTAAAGCGGGTGAAACTGCCATTGCTTGACAGAAGAATTGGTGGGCTAAAGAGGTTGGCCCTCTTTCTTCCGGCCTCCTATCTCCGTCCTCAGAGCAATTCAAGCAGTTCGACGGGCTTTGCGATGAGCTTTTTGGCGCCGCTTTCGATAAGCTCTTCGGCGTTTCGAAATCCCCACAGCGCGCCTACTGCGTACATCCCGGCGGCATTTGCGGTTCTCATGTCAGTGGCTGTATCGCCCATGTAGAGAAAGCCGGCCGGCTCAACTCCGAGCCGGCTCGCAATTTCCAGTGCTGAAGAAGGGTCGGGCTTGCGGGGGATGGGCGGGCGCTCGCCCATGACGGCCTCGAAGCGCCAGGAGGGCAGAAGCATTTCTATAACCTTCTGCGTCAAATCATGGGGTTTGTTGGAAAGCACGGCCATCTTCATGCCGCGAGCGGTCAACGCGTCAAGAAGTTCCGGAATTCCGGGATAGGGCCGGCTTTTCACATTCCAGTTGCGCTCATATGTCTGCTGCATCATGGCGATGCATTGGGATAACAGCACGGGGTCGATTTTGGCCGAATCCGGAAGAGAGCGCCTAACAAGGTTCTCCAGGCCGTCCCCCACGAAATACTTGTACTTTTGCAATTCATGGATGGGAAATCCGAAATGGCGGAGGGTGCTGTTCATTGAATCGGCCAGATCCTGGATGGTGTCCAGGAGTGTACCGTCAACGTCCAGAATGATGGCCTGAAAATCTTTAATGCGGTACAATCCTTATTTCCGCTCCTTAGGGAGGGATGTTTCCAGGCGCAACATCCGCCAATAGCCTCTTGATTGTCGTTAAGAGTTCCTCGGATGCGTGCAGAAACATCACACCCAAATTGAACGAATCCTTCTCCTGGTCAGTGCTATACCAAACTATTCTGACCGGTGTCCAGATGGCGCCCTCCGGCAGGCTGACCTTCAAGGTAAACCGGCTCGATTCGCTTCCGATCACTATATGATGAGGGCCGACTTTCAGCGTTTTTAATTCCAGCCGCGCACCGGCTATAGAGACCTCCGTCACTCTGACCTCAACATCTTCTTCAAGGTTCGGGAAAAGGCAGGTGAGCGTACCGGTCCATGCGACCCTGAATCGTTGCGCTTTTCTTTTATCAGTATCCAGCTTCGAACCGGCCATTTTACAACTGTCCTTTTACGGAGCGCGCCTGAACTGTCCTGCCTGTGGGGATAAAGGGCTCCTTGCCATTGCCGCCTCGAGGTATTTGTAAATATCCCCACGGTCCAGCGCGGAGGCGTAAACAATCGGCTTCATATTGTGAATGTCTTTAGTATTCACGTTTGCGCCCGCCGAAACCAGAATGCAAACCACATTGTAGTGTCCGTAAATCGTCGCAATCGTAAGGGCCGTTCTGCCGAACTGGTCCTTTATTTCCGTTTGAGCGCCTTTGGAAAGCAAAAGGTCTACAACCTGAGGGTTGCCTTGCTGGGAAGCATGCATAAGAGCGCTCTGTCCTTGAGCATCCTGCTGATTTAATCGAGCATCTTTGTCAAGAAGGATTCTTACCACTTCAAGGTTACCATTCATGCTGGCTCCCATAAGGGCGCTGACTCCCGCTTTCTTTAGCCTGGGGACTTCCAGGATGCTCTGAAGGTTCAGGTCAGCCCCCTCGGCAATGAGCATTTCTACTACCTGGGTGTGGCCTGCCCAAGCTGCCTGCATGAGGGCAGTTATTCCGAAAGTGTCCTTCGAGTTCACCACAGCGCCCTTCGCGAGCAGCAATCGGGTCAGCTCCTGACTGCCTTCGAGGGCGGCGTGCATCAGTGGGGTCATTCCATCACGGTCCCTGCCGTTTACATCAGCGCCTGCAGCAAGCAGCTTGAGGACCGTCCCGACGGCCTGCGCGTCAACGGCAACAAATAACTCCTGATTTAATTGTTCGCGCCTGGCTGCCGCTGCCCGGGCCTTGACCTGAGCCTCTGACAGAACCTCTGCTGGTTTTGACTTATCCTGTTTTTGCTGTCCGAGTACAGGAGCCGAAAAGGCCAGAAGCAAACACAGGGAGCAAATCAAAACGCCACATTTGCCCTCTTTCATATTGTTTCCTCCCGATTTACTGTTCCATAGGATTCAGCGCTCTCGCCGAGGGCGCTGGATTCAGATGCATAATGCAAATTACAGGCCGTCTCAATATGTGCAAAACCCTTATGACAAGGGCGGAGCGATTTGCCGGTATTTTTACTTAATCACACTTTACGTAAGAATTTACAAGGGTATTTTAAAGTGTCAAATCGCTCTGTTCTCAAAAGAGATTGAGTGATGAATAACACCCCGTACAAGCGGCGCAGGAAGGCCGAGTAACTGTTTTGTTTTAACATTTCCACAGATTGGTTCTGTCGGCGTCAAGGTTTCGACGCTCCGCGAGGCGCCCGTGGGTCTGCGCACCGGCGCCATGCCTGCGGCCTGCGCGCCATTATGTTTCTAACATTGGGGTGTGAGGCGGCTTAACTGGCCTGATCTCAGGGCCACGGGTGGTTAGCGCCCTGGATCTCGATTTTGTAATTCGATTCCGGCTAACGACTAATATCGAATTGTCATGAGAAAGCCTGGTCCAAGGGAGTTTAAAGCTTTGCAGAAATTGCGGAAAATAGATAGATTGCCTGAATTCGGCAAATCCGGAGGCTTAGAGAATCAAACCCATATCGAGCAGCAAAGGCAGCGATGGGTACTCACAAGGGCTTGAAAGTCCTGCTGATTGACGATGACCCCGGCATTCTCAAGGTTATGACGATCGCACTTGAGGATGAGGGATACACGGTTATTTCCGCTAACGATGGGGAAAGCAGGCTCATTGAATTGATTCGGCTGAATCGACTCTCCAAGGACGCCAAACGATGATCCGACTTGCAGTGATTGATTTGATGGCTGGTCGCCTCGGTGCGAAATGATTTTTCTGGCGCCCTCTTAGAAATCATTAAACCTCGGGTCTTGGCAGCAGGCCGGCCCGTTCGGCGATCTCGGGAACCCTGTGTTCCCATTCAATCGCCATAAGGTGGATGCCTGCAATACCCTCCATTTCCTTCAATTCCTCAATCTGCTCCAGGGTTATTTTGATCCCCTCCTCTGCAACCTTTCCTTTGCCTGCCCCCCCAAGTCTCTCGATCAGAGGATCAGGCACATCCATGCCGGGGACAAATTTGGCCATGTATCGCGCCATACCGAGGGTCTTCATTGGCGTCAGACCGGCCAGAATGTAACATTTTTCATGGAGGCCCATGTCCACGACCTGTTTCATGAATTCCCGGAATTTTTCCATGTTGAAGATGCACTGAGTCTGGATAAAATCAGCCCCTGCTGCAATTTTTTTGGCCAGACGATGGGCTCTGAATTCACAGGGTTCGGCGAACGGGTTGGCGGCGGCACCAATGAAAAGCCTCGGCCTCTCATCTATGTCCTCACCATTGAGGAACTTTCCTTCATCCCTCATTGTCTTGGCCAGATGGATCAATTGCATAGAATCCAAGTCGAAGACATTCTTCGACTCCGGGTGGTTCCCGAATTTTTGATGATCCCCCGAGAGGCAAAGCATATTCCGGACTCCATGGGAGTAAACACCCAAGATGTCGCTTTGCATAGCCAGACGGTTGCGATCCCGGCAGACCATCTGAAAATTGGGCTCAAGCCCCATCTGCATGAGGATCAATGAGGCCGCCCAACTCGACATACGCACGACTGCTGTCTGATTATCCGTAACATTTACGCAGTCGACCATCCCTACCAGATGGGCCCCTTTTTCCTTAAGATGCTTAACATTGGCTCCCTTAGGGGGGCCGCACTCTCCGGTCAAGGCAAAATGCCCCGCCTTGAGAACCTTTTCCAAATTGCTTCCGGACCTCAACTCACTCATACCCGGACTTACTCCCTGACTAACCATGAATAAAAGTGACTCTGCTCAGATCACGCCGCCTAGCCTGCGACAGTCTCCTTCTCCATTTTCATATCTTCCCTCACCTGCTTGCGCGGCCCACCGTCCCTTGAAGTGACCCAGTTCTTGGCAGGGATATAAGCCTGGATGAGACTTAAGTGACCTTGGGACTTGAGACGGTCATGGATCAGATGCCATGCACAGGGAACATCGGGGTTGATCTCACAGCTTCCCTTGTTGCTTCCGCCGCAGGGGCCATTCATGATAGACTTCGAACAGCGGGTGATGGGGCATATGCCGCCTGTGAGGTGAAGTATGCAGTCTCCGCACATTAAGCAGCGCTCGCTGAATTCTCCCGGGGCGTCCACAACCCCGATGAAGGTCGTATTAAGACCGGGCAGGGCCGTTTTGTCGGGAAACTTTTCACCCAGGAACTGCACCCCGGCGCCGCATGCTATGGAGAGGACCGCATCAGCTTCTTCGATGTCTCCGACGGCCTTTTCAAAGTACTCGTGTTCGCACTGCCGCTCGATTCCACCAGTTTTGATCTCTATATCCACTCCCTCTTGTTTGGCCTTCATGCGCAGGAGGGACCCGAGGATTTCGGCCTCCTTGTTTCCACCCTCATGACAGACCGCAACACAAGTGTTGCAGCCGAAGACGAGAATTTTCCGGCGCCCTTTGACCATGTCCCAAATTTCTTCAAGTGGCTTCTGTTTGCCCACAATCATGCCATACTACTCCTTCCCGGCCCGCTTGCGGTCCGCCAGCCAGATGGGAGATGGACCGAGTTGCCTGATTCTCTCGGTAAATTCCGTACAGATTTTAGCCCACCTTGGTCCTTCGGCCGCTGAGAGGTTATACATCTCGATGCGTTCCGGACTGATTCCCACCGTGGGAACAAGGGCCTTAAGGTATTGGATTCTCTTTTTGGCGTTTGTATTTCCTTCCAGGAAATGACATTGCCCCGGAAGTCACCCGGCCACAAAAACGCCATCGATCCCACGCTCCAGGGCTCGAAGCACATAATAAGGGTCCAGTTTCCCCGTGCAGGGAAGCCGAATTACCTTTACATTCGTCGGGTAAGAAAGCCTCATCACCCCCGCCAGATCTGCCGCCGCAAAGGCACAATAATGGCAAGCAAAGGCCAGAATATTCGGCTCCCAGCCCGGCGGCGGGGTTTTCTGCACCCTTTCTATGTTAACGACCTCCCGGGCAGTCATGGCATGGTGTCCGGACACGCGCTGATCCTCTCTTTTGAAATGTTCCTGATCCACTTCACATACTCTCTGTCAGGGCATCAATCATGGGCACGATCTGGTCATCCCGAAAATAGTTTACCTGAAAGGCCTTGGCCGGACAGACGCTTGCGCAGATTCCGCACCCAGTGCATTTGACCTCATTGTGACAGATCTTACCGTCCTCGCCGATGTATGGCGAATCGAACGGGCAGAGCCTGAGGCAGGTCAGGCACGACATGCATATGTCCCTGTTATGTTTGGAAATTATGCCGGAAGCTCCCAGATGCTCGTGGGATAACACAACTCCTGCACGACCGGCGGCGGCCAATGCCTGGCCTATGGTTTCATCCAGGTTTTTCGGCGCATGCGCCAACCCGCAGAGGAAGATTCCTTCGGCGGGGAAGTCAACAGGGCGCAGTTTGACGTGTGCCTCCAGAAAGTAACCATCCTGATTCAAGGCCAGCTTGTACATACGGCTAATATCGCCGGCTTCGGGGTGGGGCCTTAAGCCGGTGCTCAATATCAAATAGTCAGTCTCAAAGGCGACTTCTTCACCCAACATGCCATCGAATGCCTTGACCAGGACTTTCTGTCCCGCCGCCACGACCTTAGGTTTCCTCTCCGGTTCGTAGTGGATAAAGAGGACCCCCAGATCCCTCGCTTTATTGTAGTGAACCTCCCTTAGGCCGTAGGTGCGCATGTCCCTGTAAAGGATGATGACCGTGCTGTTGGGGTCTCGCTCCTTGATGGCAATAGCGTTCTTGATGGCATCCTGACAGCAGATCCCGGAGCAATAATTGTGGGGCTCTTCCCGTGATCCAACGCATTGGATCATCACGTAGCTCTCGCCTGAGAGAACCCGGCCGTCCTCCAGGCGATGCTCCAGTTCCCTCTGAGTCAAAACCCGGTCGTTCTCTCCGTAGAGATATTCGCTGGGCCGATATTCCGTTCCACCAATGGCGACGACAACCACACCATGTTCGAACTGGGTTCCATTGGTGAGCGTTGTCCTGAAATTGCCTACAAAACCGTCCGTGTTCTTTACTTCCTCGCCGGTGTGGAAGGTGATCCTGGGGTGTGCCTGGACTGCAGCGATCCGATCCTCGAGAAAGCCCTGGACGTCGCTTATGCCGGCGGTCCTGCGCAGGCCTTTGATAAGACCTCCGAGCGAATCCTCTCTTTCCACCAGATGGGTCTGGTAGCCCTGGTCGGCAATGGCGAGGGCCGCGGTCATTCCCGCAATGCCGCCCCCGATGACCAGCGCCACAGGCGTCACCCCCACTGATTCGGTATGCACCGGTTGTAGGTTACTGACTTTCGCCAAGTTCATCTTGACGATCTGTATGGCTTTCTCCGTGGCTTTTTCCTTCTGTCCCATGTGACACCAAGAGCACTGTTCCCGGATGTCGGCCAGTTCGAAAAGGTACTTATTCAGACCGGCGTCCCGGATGGTCTCCTGAAAGAGGGGCGAGTGGGTTCGAGGACTACAGGAGGCCACCAGCACCCGGTTGAGGTTCTTATCCCTCACAAGGCTTTTCAGTCTCTCCTGACTATCCTGAGAGCAGGCATAGAGCATGTTTTCCGCATGGGCTACATTGGGGAGGTCCTTGAAAGCATTAACGACCCGGTCCACGTCTACAGTTTGAGCGATGTTGACGCCGCAGTGGCAGACGAACAGGCCTACCCTTGGCTCTTCTCCCGACACATCGCGCTCCGGGGGCAACTCTTTGACCGATGTCTCCGTATGCCTGGCCTCTGCCAGAAAGGCCATCACTCTGCCTGCCACAGCGCTTCCCTGGACTACGGTTTCAGGGATATCCTTGGGGCCCTGGTAGATGCCGGTCACATAGATGCCTGGTCGAGAAGCGTCTACCGGCGTACATTCGGACGTCTTGGGGAACAGGTATTCCGTAGTCCGGATGCCGAAGATCTCAGCCATTCCGGCAGCATCGTCGTGAGGTTGAAGCCCGATTGAGAGCACCACCATGTCGAAGGTCTCGTCTATCAGCACCTGATCTCCCTGAGAGTATCTCAGGATCAGGTTTTCCGTACCGGGTTCTCCCCTTATCGTTGAAACCATGGCGCGCTGGTAACGGACCCCGTGTTCGTTTCGGGCCTTTCCCACGTACCTGTCGAAATCCTTGCCGAAGGCCCTCATCTCCATAAAAAAGATAGTGGGCTCCACGTTCGGATCATGCTCTTTGGCGATAATCGCCTGCTTCGTCGCGTACATGCAGCACACAGAGGAGCACCATGGATTTGCATTGTGGGGATCGCGGGAACCGACGCACTGGATCCAGGCGATCTTGCGGGGGTGTTGCCCGTCCCCGGGACGCTTGATGACACCCTTGTAGGGTCCCGAGGCGGAGAGGATGCGTTCAAACTGGATGGAACTCACCACGTTGGGCCAGCGGCCGAAACCCAGTTCGCCCCGTATCTTCGCATCGTATCGCTTGAGGCCGGGAGAGAGGATGATG
>Ga0187862_10003630_pt1 | contig 14947 bp, 12 predicted proteins | sample June2016WEW_10_1_FD_133003 | JGI IMG/M metagenome (GOLD analysis project Ga0187862, IMG submission 133003) | Peatland microbial communities from SPRUCE experiment site at the Marcell Experimental Forest, Minnesota, USA - June2016WEW_10_150 | ecosystem: Environmental > Terrestrial > Soil >...
ATGGGCCTCGGCGGAATGGACGCGGCACGGATCCGTCACACTGTTGTGGAGGGTTTCCGGTAGCAGATGTTACAATGCCGAGGTCTGCATTCAATTTTTCTGCGACGCGCGGATCACTCCTGTTCCCAGGGTTTTTCGGCCGCTGCGTTACGTCCTGAGACACGGCCAAACGCCAGACATTCCCCGATGTTCCCGGTGCCTTGATACAGATAGCTGTAGATTGAACCCAGTTCCCCCGCGCTGTACAGCCTCGCGATCGGGGTACCGTCCGGCCGCACGATCTGCGCCTTCTCGTTGCGTCTCGGGCCGCCTTGCGTATTGAGCATCGACGGCGAAAGTTCAACGGCATAAAACGGGCCGCGAACAATGGGAGCCAGCATCAGCGTCCGACCGAAGACCGCGTCATGCTTTGCCTCACACATGCGGTTCCACCGGGCAACGGTGGCTTCCAGCGCGGCAGGGTCGAGTCCCACCACGGCAGCAAGAGCCGCTATACTATCGGCTGTTTTGATCCAACCCTTTGCCAGTTCAATAGCGTTGTTCTCACTCCAATCGTAGCGTTCGATGATTTGTGTCCATCCGTGGCTCGGGTGCTTGTCATAAAGCGGGCCTGCGGCAAACAGTGTGTGATCGAAAATCATGAACATCGGGCACGGCGTGGACAGCGGCAACCAGCGTCCATTCACGGGTATCTTCCCGTGGCGGGTCTTGTACTTCTCGTCGGTAAAGCGCCTGGCGTCCGGGCCAACGACGATCATCCCGCCCGGCATTTCCTTGCTGTAGTGTAACGCCTGCATCGAGAACGTTGTACGTACTTCCGGAACTTTCAATGCCATGGAGGGCCCGGCGTAATTGTTCATATGCCACAAATCGGCACCCACCGACATCGCCATCGTGATACCGTCGCCTTCGTTGTATGGCGAGCCGGAAGTGTAACAGTACGGTACGCCGGGCAGGTAATCGCGAATCATCTGCTGGTTGTTTTCAAAACCGCCACAGGTCAACACCACTCCTTTGCGGGCCTTGACAGTGATCGAGTGGCTGCCTCGCTGAGCCCGCACACCGAGAATTTCCCTTGTTGCATTCCGCTGGATCAGTTCTCTGCCCGGCGTTTCGTAAAGCACCTGGATCGGGCGCTGCTTAACCAGCCGCTCGAACAATTTCCAGGTGTAGGAATAGCCGTAGGTTGGTCCGTCGTGGAATTTATGCACGCATTCCGAGCCCGGCAGATCCGGGAATTCGATGCCAACCGGCGGGTGTTGATGTTCCTGCGGATCGCCGCCCAGACTTCTGAGCCAGTCATTGTTTTGGCACATTTCCTCGGCCCACACCTGCACCATGCGCTCCGGCACCGTGTAGGGGCCGCACAATGCGGTGAGATAGGCGATCGCCTGGTCGGCCGACGATGTATTCAAATACCCCTGGCCAGCGACGCGCGTGTTGCCGCCTTCCTGACCTTCGGGCGCTTTTTCCAGGATGACGACCTTGGCATCCAGGTCATGGGCGGTGACGGCAGCGGCCATGCCCGCTGCGCCAAATCCGACGACGACGACATCAGCTTCTACATCCCATGCATGTGGCATTGGAGGGTGGTTCTCCGTGACGTGTTCCCGCAGACCATAGGGGACCACGGCTCGGCGCAGAGGACCAGTCCCGATGGGGGGATTGCAGCCCAGAGCGAGGCGCGGGACGATCGGCGAAATACCCAGGGGAGAACGACCATGACGCCACGTGTACCGATGGTATCGCTGGAAAAGGCCCGCGAACTTGGCGACGCGATGGGAATGCCGGCGCGCCGCACGCAGAGCGAGGCGTTCCGAACGGTGGCCAACAATCCCGGTGTGGCTCGGGTCGCGTTCAGTCAGTTGATGCAGTTGCTGGAGACCAACAAGTTCGATACGCGACTGCGCGAGCTTATGATCATGCGGATCGGCTGGGTCACCGGCTCGGCTTACGAGTGGACGCAGCACTGGCGGGTTGCGACCACAGCCGGGATTCCACGGGAGGACATCCTGGCAGTGCGCGACTGGCAAAACGCCGACCGACTGACACCCGCTGACAAAGCGATCCTGACCGCAACCGACGAATGTCTCGCTGGAAAATCAATCTCCGATGCCGCCTGGGCGGAGGTGGCTAAGCATGTCACCGAGCCTGCGCACCAGGTGGAATTCATCATTGCCATGGGCAACTGGATGTCGTTCTCGTTGTTGTTTCGCAATCTGCGGATTCCATTGGCCGACGGCATTGCGGTCTGGCCACCCGATGGTCTGGCGTCACCGGCAGCGGCGCGATAGAGACTACAACACCAAGAAGGAGACACCGATGTCTGACGAAGCAAACATTCCGCTGTTGGATCATGAACTGGCAGGCGACGAATTGGCGTGGATGCAAGGAGTCTATGAAGACTTTGGCAAGATCCGCGCGGAGTTCGCCGGCCGGGAGGCCGAGTTCGACCCGAAGCAAGCGCTACGCGACGTCCTCAGCCAGGAGAGGTATCGACTTGCGGCCCAGGCAGACCTGTCGGGACCGGGACCTTGGCGCCTGGGGCAAAATCGGCATGGCCGCGGCGTCGCAGCGGTGTTCCTGCCGAAAGTGGAACTGCACAAACACGCGAAAAGCCGCACCGACCAGTTTCCGATGTATGTGGTCGGCGAGGCCGAGGGATTTTCCATCGGCGATGACGGACAGCCGGTCCTGACACCGGTAACGGGCGGCGATCATTTCCACAATTCACCCGGCGCACCGCACGCGTTCGTGCCGAAAGTTGGCAAGCCGATCCCGAAAAACTGGGAAATCGCTTTCATCGCGATCACGCCTCGCAACCTGAGAGAAGATACCCAGCGAGTCTCCGACGACGTCAGGGCAGCCTATAAACGCGTGGTCGGCACCGACGCTCCACTGGGCGTGTAACGACCCACAGCGTGGGGGAGTAAGAGGCAGCATGGAAAGCCAGACTTTTGACTATATCGTGGTGGGCGCGGGATCGGCTGGATCGGTCCTCGCCAACCGGCTCAGCGCCAATCCCAAATACCGTGTGCTGGTGCTGGAAGCCGGGCGAGAGAGCCATCCCTGGTCACGCATCCCGGTCGGCTTTGCCCGGCTGATTGAAAACCCCGCCGCCAATTGGCTGTATTCGTCAGAGCCGGACGAAGGCACCGGTCAGCGCCGCATTCCCATCCCGCGCGGGAAACTGTTGGGCGGCTCTTCGTCAATCAATGGTATGGTGTTTGTGCGCGGCCAATCGCAGGACTACGACACCTGGGCGCAGCTCGGCAATCGCGGTTGGAGTTATCGCGAAGTACTACCGATTTTCCGCGACATGGAAAGCTACCAGGGCGACGCCGACGACGATTACCGCGGTCGAGATGGGCCGCTGAAGGTCACCGAAAGCAACGAGACCGGCCCGCTGTATGACGCACTGATCAAGGCAGCCGGCGAAGTTGGTATCAACTACACCGAGGACTACAACGGTGCACAGCAGGACGGCATCGGCATGACCCAGGCGACGATCCGCAAGGGTCGCCGAATGAGCACCGCGTTCTGCTATCTCGATCCCGCACGCGGGCGTCCAAATTTGACGATTCAGGCCAACGCGCTGACGGAATGTTTGCTGCTGGAAGGCAAAAGCTGCGTCGGCGTGCGTTACACGCTCAATGGCCAACAACACGAGGCCCGCGCGAACCGGGAAGTCGTGGTCAGCGGCGGCTCGATCAATTCGCCGCAACTGCTGGAGCTGTCCGGGATCGGCCAACCAGACCTGTTACGCAGCCTTGGCATCGAGATACGTCACGAACTCAAGGGCGTCGGCGAGAACCTCCGCGATCATTACTCACCGCGCATGAAATGGACGGTGCCGGCGGCGCTGGGGATGACGTATAACGATAAGGGGCGCGGGCTTGGGCTGGTGTGGCAGGCGGTGAAATACGGACTGACCCATAAGGGGCTGCTCGGGCTGCCGGCGTCGCCGATCCGGGCCTATGTCCGCACCCGCTCCGGGCTGGATGCACCTGACGCAGCGATTTCCTGGATTCCGTTTCTGGCTGATCCAAATTTCAAACTGGCGAAGCGGTCCGGCATCACGGCGATCATGAACATCCTGCGCTCCGAGAGCACCGGCAGTATTCACGTGACGTCGAAAACCCCGCAAACGCCGCCGGCCGTTCGTTTCAACTTCATGACAGCACAGTTGGACCGGGAGGTAACGCTGGAAGCAATGCGGATCACGCGGCGAATTATGACCGCACCCGCAATGCGAGATGTCGCCACCGACGAAATCGCGCCCGGTATCAATATCCAGGCCGATGACGAATTGCTCGACTGGGTCAAACGCAATGCCGAGACCACCTATCATCCGGTCGGCACGTGCAAAATGGGCTCGGATCCGATGGCGGTGGTCGACGACCAGCTTCGTGTGCATGGCATGGAACGACTGCGGGTCGCCGACGCCTCGATCATGCCGACATTGACGTCGGGCAACACCAATGCACCCTCGATCATGATAGGCGAGAAGGCGTCGCGGATGATCCTGGCGACGGCGTGACGGAACGTCATCAAGAGTGAACTGGCGGCACACAAGGGGAGCACAATGGCACGGCTGGCCGGCAAGATCGCCCTGATAACCGGAGCGGGGACCGGCATCGGCCGCGCCACCGCCCGCGCCATGGCAGCGGAAGGCGCGAAGATCGTCGTGGCCGAAATCAACGCCGCGTCAGGTGAGCAAACTGCGCAACTCATCGTCCAGTCCGGCGGTGATTGCATCGCCATCGTGACGGACGTCACCGACGAAGCCAGCGTTCGCGCCGCCATCGACACTGCGACTCGGCATTACGGCGGGTTGCACATTCTGCACAACAATGCGGGCGGATCGACCCCGGTCGACAGCACGGTGGTCGACGTGCCGATCGAAGAATTCTGGCGCGCCATTCGCCTTGATCTGTTTGGTACGTTCCTGGGCTGCCGCTTTGGCATACCGGCAATCGCCGCCGCAGGCGGCGGTTCGGTGATCAACATGACATCGAATGTGGCGTTGATGGGCATCGCCGGCCGGGACTGTTACACCGCCGCAAAGGGCGTGATCGCCGCAATCACCCGCTCGATGGCTGTGGAATTCGCGACTCAGAAAGTGCGGGTCAACGCCATCGCACCGTCCGCCACGATGACGGACCGGGTCCGCGCCCGGCTCGAAGCCGGCAGCCCGCGCGTAACGAAGCTCGCAGCGGCACATCTCGTGGGGCTGATCGAGCCGGAGGACATCGCCAACATGGCGGTGTTCCTGGCGTCCGAGGAATCACGCATGGTCACCGGTCACGTCTATCCAGTGGACAGCGGGGTCACAATTTCGTGAATGACCCCGCGTCCGATGGCTCGATCGGTGCGGGCTCCGGTCCGCTCACATGTGCCCAGGCGAACCGTCCAAAGCGCTGAGCCTAATTTAGTAGACCCGGCTGCGTTCCAGAAGATCCTGGTTGAGCCGATCGTCGAACACCCGATGCAGATCACCGCGGGTCAAGCCGACATCGAACAGCTCGCGATCGCTCATGCTGCTCAGTTCGGCAAGCGCACGTGCATTCTCACGCCACGTCCGATACGCCGCGACACGGGCGGCGATCCACGACGCAAAACCGTGCTTGCGTACAGGTACTACGGCCGGTTGAACGTCTGGCTCTTCCCAGCGGGTGTCGATATAGCTCAGCGGCGGCAGTTCGAACGCCAACTGGCTCTTGGTCATCGGTGCACTCATGGCTCACTCTCCAAAAATCACCTGGGTCGAACACCCTGTCGTCACGGCGGGGCGCCCCCGGGTTTTGGTGCATTGCAACATAGTGCACGCGGTAGTTGTGGATAAGCGCCGAATCCCCGGACCGGTTATGCGCAATTCGCATGGGTTCACACCTTCGTATGAAATTTCGCCTTGTAGGCCCGACGGAGAATAAAATGACGGAATCACCCCTGGCGTCATTGCGGAACGAACTGGCGCGCCGCGACCTCCATGGTTTCATCGTCCCTCGGGCTGACGAGCATTTGGGCGAGTACGTGCCCGCATCGGCGGAGCGGCTGGCATGGGTGACCGGGTTTACCGGCAGCGCCGGTCTCGCTGTGGTACTGGCGGACAAAGCCGCCGTGTTCACGGATGGACGTTACGTGCTGCAACTCGCCAGCCAGACCGACGGCGCATTATGGGAACGGCTGCACATCACCGAACAACCGCCGGAAGCCTGGTTGGTGGCCAATGCACCCCCCGGCGCCCGCATCGGTTTCGACCCATGGCTGATCAGTGAGGACGGCCTCGCGCGTTATACCAAAGCCGGCATCGCAATGACGCCGGTCGAGACCAACCCGATCGACGCAGTCTGGAAGGACCGCCCTCCCGCCCCGCATGCACCAGCCATCCCGCACCCGCTAAGCCTCGCCGGACGCTCCGCCGAAGAGAAACGCCAGGACATCGCCGCCGTGTTGCGGGAAGCGAAGCAAGACACGGCGGTGTTGAGCGATCCGGCCTCGGTCGCCTGGCTGTTTAACATTCGTGGCGGTGACGTGCCATTTACCCCATTCGCGCTTGGCTTCGCACTTGTGCACGCGGATGGCGGCGCTGAGTTGTTCATGGACCCGGCGAAACTGCCCGAAGCGACACGCACATTCCTGGGCAATGCGGTTTCTATTGCACCACGGGAGGCGTTACCGGCGGCGCTCGCCCGGTTGGAGGGCAAGACGGTACGCGTCGACCCATCCGGTTCGCCCATATGGTTCGCCCAACGGCTGAAAGAAGCCGGTGCGACCGTCGTACCAGGCCCTGATCCGTGCCTGTTGCCAAAAGCGAAAAAGAATGCGGTTGAGCAACAGGGCACGCGCGACGCGCACGCTCGTGATGCCGTGGCGATGTGTCGGTTCCTGCACTGGCTGTCTGAAATCGGCCCGGTTAACCGCGAAACCGAATTGTCGGCGGCCAATCGGTTGTTCGCCTGCCGTACCGCGATTGATGGTTTCCGAGGCGAAAGCTTTCCCGCCATCTCCGGCGCGGGCGAACACGGCGCGATCATCCATTACCGTGTCTCCGACGAGAGTAACCGGCCGATCCGTCCGAACGAAGTGTACCTGATCGATTCGGGAGCGCAATATACCGATGGGACGACCGACATCACACGAACCGTCTGGACCGGCCCAGACAAGGCGCCGCCTGACGTCAGGGAAAATGTGACGAGGGTTTTGAAGGGCCATATCGCCATTGCCACCCTGGTGTTTCCCGAGGGGGTGGGTGGCCCACACATCGACTCGTTTGCCCGCCGCGCGTTGTGGCAGGTTGGCATCGATTACGACCATGGAACGGGTCACGGGGTCGGCAGTTATCTGTCGGTGCACGAAGGGCCGGTCAGCATCTCGCGGCTCGCGCGGCCGGTGCCGATAGCTGCTGGCATGATCCTGTCGAATGAACCGGGCTATTACCTGCCAGGACACTATGGCATCCGGCTGGAGAACCTGGTGCTGGTCCAGCCTGCGGAACTACGTGCCGCCACCCGGCCGTTCCTGCGCTTCGAAACACTGACTCTCGCACCCTTCGATCGCAATCTCATCGATCCGGAATTGCTCGACCCGTGGGAGCTTGCCTGGCTCAATGCGTATCACACGCGCGTGCTGCAGGAGCTGGCGCCGCACGTGGAACCGCCGGTGCGTGCCTGGCTCGCCACAGCCTGCGAAAGCATTGGCTGATGTTGCATCGTTTCAAGATCGGGACAATGGCGGCGACGATCGTTTCGGACGGACCCCTGCTGTTGCATGCCCCGGAGCAAATCTTCCTGGGCCCAGGCGCGGCGGCGTTGGGCGCGTCGCTGACCACCGCCGGGCAACAGTCCGACAAGATTCGCGTCGAGCAGAACTGTCTGTTGCTGGAAACCGCCGGCAAGAAAGTGCTGTTCGATAACGGCATGGGATCGGAGAAACTTTACGGCTCTGACAGTGGACGCCTGTTGGACAATCTTCGCGCTGCCGGCGTCGCCCCATCCGAAATCGATGCCATGGTGCTGACCCACGCGCACTCCGATCACTGTTGGGGCACCATGGGCGATGACGGCGCGCCGAATTTCCCCAACGCGATCCTCTATCTGTCACAGGCCGAGCTGGACTTCTGGAGTTCGGCAGCCGAGGAACGACGGATGGCGCGTAGCATCGCCGGTTTTCGCAAACACATCCTGCCGTTACGAGATCGTATCCGACTGATCCACGACGAGGAAGAGTTCCTTCCCGGCGTTCACGCCCTGGCCACGCCCGGCCACACTCCCGGGCATATGGCTTTTCTGTTTGATGGTGGCTGGTGTCTGACCGGCGACGTCGCCTTCCACGATCCGCTGTCCTACGATTTCCCTGAGGCCGAGAGCGTTTACGACACCGACCGCGATCTCGGTGTCCGGACGCGGCTGCGCCTGCTGGATCGGCTGGTGGCGGAACACCTGTCGATCGTTGGGTATCATCACCCCTGGCCTGGCCTCGGGCGGCTGGAACGCACCGGCCGGACATTCCGCTTCGTACCTGAACACCAGCGTCAGCATCAGGCAAATCCTGCGGACCCTTAACCAAGAATTCATGGCGGCGCATGTATGGAGTGCTCCGACCGCCGATCGCATCGCGCGGGTCCTGGAGGTCGCCGCCATGCCTGATCCGCGCCCGAGCGATTCGCTCGATCCCACTGACTGGGCCGAACTTCGGCGCGACGGTCATCGCATGCTGGATGGCATGTTCGACCATATGCAATCGCTACGAGACCAAGCGGTCTGGCTGCCGCCGCCGCCTGACCAACTCAATGCGATCCGTGAGCAGTTACCGCGAGCGCCCACTCTCCTGCGCGACGTGCATACGCAGTTCGTCAGGTCGATCCTGCCGTATTCCAGTGGTAACGCGCACCCGGGGTTCATGGGCTGGGTGCAGGGTGGCGGCACGCCCGTCGGGATGCTGGCCGAGATGCTTGCCGCCGGCATGAACGCCAATGTTGGCGGCCGCGACCACATGGCGATCGAAATTGAGCGTCAGATGATCGCCTGGACCCGTGACCTGTTCGGTTTCCCGGACACGGCGAGCGGTCTCTTCGTTACCGGAACATCCCAGGCCAACTTCATGGGAGTGCTGGTCGCGCGCACTCGGACGCTTGGCCCCCCGGTCCGCGACCGCGGCCTGACCGTGATCGGACGGCAACTGACTGCATACGCCTCTGCAGCAGCGCATGGTTGTATCGCCCGCGCAATGGAGATGGCGGGTCTTGGCCGGGACCAACTTCGGCTCATTCCGGTGGATGCTGAACACCGGATCCGGATCGCTGCCCTCCGGCAAGCGATCGCCACGGATCGGGCGAATGGACTGGAGCCGTTTCTTCTGATCGGAACCGCGGGGACGGTCGATGTCGGCGCCATTGACGATCTCACCGCGCTCGCCGCGATCGCCGCCGCGGAGCAGCTCCACTTCCACATTGACGGCGCCTTCGGGGCACTGGCCATGCTCGCGCCGAGACTCGCACGACTGCTTTCAGGCATCGAGCGGGCCGACTCGCTGGCATTCGACTGGCATAAATGGGGTCAGGTTCCGTACGATTCCGGGTTCCTGCTGGTGCGCGACGGTGCTTTGCAACGGCAAACCTTCGCGGCGGACGCCGCCTATCTGCGGAGGGCCGAGCGAGGACTCGCCGGCGGGGATTGGTGGCCCTGCGATTATGGCCCCGACCTGTCGCGCGGGTTTCGTGCTCTGAAGACGTGGTTTACCCTGAAGACATACGGCGCCGATGCGATCGGCCAGGTTATAACGGGAACGGTCGCACTGGCGCAGCGCCTGGCTGGTCGCATAGCGGCCGAGCCGGAAATGGAATTGCTCGGCCCAGTACCGCTGAACATTGTTTGTTTTGGCTACCGAAGTCCGGATGCCGACCGCCTGAACGCTGAGATCGTGGCCGACCTGCATCAGTCAGGCCGCGTCGCGCCATCCTTGACCACCGTCGACGGCCGCACCGCCATCCGCGCCGCCATCGTCAATCACCGAACCATGGCAGAGGACGTCGACGCACTAATCGACTCGGTACTTGCCCTCGGGAGGGCCGCCCGCGTGGTTCAAGCTGCGTGTGCCTGACGGAACCAGCGGTAAGCCCTGGCCGCCGGACGCGGCTCCGGCTTGGATAGTCGTCTGGCGTTGGAAGAAGGGTCGGAAAGTGTCAGATGACGGCTGGCGTTGTTGTCGATCGGCGCTACCTGGCTTACCGTGCTCCGAGACCTTTGGCGTTGGCGCGTCCGAAATCATGGCGGGAATTACAAACTGGCAGTTCCAGGAGTACGCACGCCGAAACCACCAGCGCGTCGGGCGACGATGAGCGAGATTTGGCCCCGGCCGGCCCAATGCGCCGTTGCGGCCTGGATTGCGGTCGTGGCATCGTTAGTCGGTCGCGCGCCGTCTGCCGATACGCCAATAAGTCTCCCGGTCGAGGTGATGGTCTCGCCGTGGGGCCCGTTCGCCCGCCAATGCGACACAACCCGCGTCTCCCATGATATCTACAGTTGGCGCGGACGGGTCGGCATATGGGAAGTGGCAAACGTTTATGGAACCTGCACCGGGTTCTCCGCGATGCCGTCCGGCCAAAACGCGGAACAGATTACGGCAAGCGTCGGCGAGATTGATCAACCAGAGTCGCCAACAATCTTACGCATCCTTCGCACCTCAGGTGGCGCTGCCCGGGCCGCTGCGCCGGGCGACACCGGGTTGCTCGCACGAGGATCTGATGCTCCCGAAACAGCCCTGATGCTGGCGGGCGACATCGGGTTGACGGCGCGCCAGTTGATCCATTCGGATCAGGTGCTCTCGCTACCGGTCCGCCTTTCGGTGCCTTTCCATTTGGACATCCTACTGAACTGCCATCCCGATGGAGGACATACCGAACACGGCCGAGACACGTTGGTATTTTCCTGCACGCTGGACCAAAAAGTCAGAACAGATCACCTCGATGCGCAAGTACAACTGGCGGGGGTTGAGGAGATCGACGTTCAAACCGGCGTTCGGCTGTCCAGTGTTATGACCGGCCGTCTGAGCGGGCGAAGTCGGGCAAGCGATGACGCCGCGTGGCAATCTGCCGACGACCGCCTCCTGTACCGCCGGGAGACGGAGTTCGAGTAGCATTCCATCGAGCGTTCTTGCGTTGCCTCCGACATCGGACGCAGCCAGTGCCTTCGGTCCAAAACGCATATCGGCAACCGGTCTCCGGCCGTGTGAACGGCGGTGCTGGCCGAACGATGCGTGTGGTTCACGGATGTAGCCTGTTGACCAACATGTAGCTTCGGCTACATTCTGTAGTGCGGGCATCAGGTGAGACTGCATTGACGAACGTCGTTCCGCGGCAAACGCCAATCATGCCGGGTTCGGGCGCGGCCACGATTGCGGCAACCAGTTCGGCGTTCCGCGCGATCTGTGCACTGGTGGCGATCGGCCTCCTTTGCGGATCGATACGCTGTAACGCCCAAATCGATGGCATGGCCCCGTGGCCCGAGAGAGCACCGGACACATCAGATTATGGCATCAGCGCGTCGCCCGAGGATGTTCCGGCGCAGCCCTTTGATTGGACCGGATTCCATGCCGGCGGGCATTTTGGTTACGGTCGGGGACAGGACGACAACACGCTGTTCGATCCGTTCGCGACGGGCTCCAGCAGCTCGTTCGGCAGCCTGTACGGCGGTTTTCAGTTCGGCTACGATCATCAGTTTGCTTCCCGACTGCTGCTTGGGATCGAAGCCGATGTCACGTTTCCCAATTTCCTCGAAGATGGCGTGGCCGCCACCCGAACCACGGCGCAAACCACTGTTACCGACAAGATCGATGCCCTCGGCACGCTGCGTGGCCGTCTGGGCTTTGCGTTCGATCGTTGGCTGATTTACGGAACCGGCGGCTTCGCGTGGTCGCTGGCGCGCTTTCTGGAAACTCCCGGCCTGACCGATGCGCAGGACCAGGTATTGCGCGCACGCGCAGGGTGGGCTGCCGGCATTGGGGCCGAGGTTGCGTTTGCTCCGAACTGGACCGCTGGCGTGGAATATCTCTACGCGGATCTCGGCAGCGCGACCGCGGCCTTTCCATCCGGCACCCGGTACCAATCGGCACTCGACATCCAAACGCTGCAACTGGACCTCAACTACCGGTTCGGTGGACCGACCGCGACGCCGGAGCCGACCGAACCGTGGCCGATCGGGTCCGATAACTGGAACATCCACGGCCAGGCGACATTCATCGAGCAGGGCTATCCGGCGTTCCGTTCGCCGTACCAAGGCACCAATAGTATCTCGGGCAAAAGCCAGGTGAAAAACACCTTGAGCGCGACCGCGTTCATCGGCATTCGCCCGTGGGATGGTACCGAAATCTATGTCGATCCCGAATTGATGCAGGGCTTTGGTCTCAGTAACACCTACGGCGTCGCCGCTTTCCCCAACGGAGAGGCGCAGAAGTCGAATTTTCCGATTCCACGCGTCGACATCGCGCGTGCATATATCAGTCAAATCTTCGGCCTCGGTGGCGAACAGGAGATGATCGAGGATGGCCCGAACCAAATCGCCGGCAAGCAGGATATCTCGCGGGTTACGATCACGATCGGCCGCTTCGTCGTTACGGATTTCTTTGACGTAAATGCGTACGCGAACGATCCACGAACGGACTTTCTCAACTGGAATATTTACGGCGGCGGTTCCTACGACCTGACCATGGACAAGCTGAGCTATACCTGGGGCGCGTTTGCCGAGCTGAACCAAAAGTACTGGGCTGTGCGGGCCGGATATTTCCTGGTTCCGACCGTATCCAATGTCAATTCATTTGACGACCATATACCGAGCCGAGGGGAATACACGACTGAACTGGAACTACGCTACTCCCTGGCGTCACAGCCTGGCAAATTGCGTCTGTTCGGGTGGGCGAACCGTGCGGCGGCGGGGAGCTATGCCGAAGCGGTTGCCTTGCCGATCACCTCGCCAAATTACCCCGACATTACGCTGACGCGGCAGGTGCGAACCAACTACGGCTTCATCATCAATGCCGAGCAGGCGATTACCACTGACCTTGGCGCGTTCTCTCGGATCACCTGGGATGCAGGTCAAACCGAAAAAATCGGCTGGACCGACTGCGACGGCAGTGTCTCCCTCGGCGTCGTGCTGGCCGGGACCGCCTGGGGGCGCCCGGCCGACAAAGTCGGTGTCGGCACCGTAGTGGAAAGACTTTCGCCCGAAGCCCGCGAATACTTTGCAGCGGGAGGTCTCGGTATATTAATTGGCGATGGGAGGCTCAATTACCAAATGGAAAAGGTATTGGAGACATATTACGCCTTTAGTGTCACCAATTGGGCGACGGCTTCCTTCGATTATCAGTTCATTGCCGATCCCGGATACAATGCCGATCGAGGGCCGGTCTCAATCTTCTCAGCGCGGCTACACGCGGAATTCTAGGGCCTGTCGTCAACCGACCCAGCGACCAGACGGCCCGTGAGTTTCTCATCCCCCCTTGTTCAGCAGCAGCGCCCGCGGCACGGTCGACTGACATATGAGAGGGGAGCCAACCATGCCAAAGCCAACTCCGCCATCAACCCAATCCCCGGGCATCCACCACAAGCGCATCGGCGACGTCGTCGTGACCGCGATCAACGACGGCATGTTCGAGGGCGCGTTCAGCATGCTCGCCAATTTCCCTGCCAGCGAGGCCGAAGCGCTGCATCAGGCAGCATTCCGAGCAATCCCACCCAGACTGGCAATCAATTGCTTTCTGATCCAGACCAACGACCGCCTGGTCCTGGTGGATTCAGGGTTCGGTGGTGCGATCGGCCCCCTGGCCGGCCATCTTGCCGATGACCTGCTCGCTTTGGGCGTTGCGCCAGCCGATATCGATACAGTGCTGTGCACGCATTTGCATCCAGACCACGTCGGCGGCCTGGTCGACGGCGCCGGTGCCGCGGTATTTCCCAATGCGGAGCTGGTGGTGCACCAGGCAGACCATCGGTTCTGGAGTGATGACGCCACTCTGGCTGGTGCCACCACGGATCAGGACCGCGGCTTTGTCCAACTCGCCCGTACCACCATCGCCGCCTATGCCGACCGGACCCGCCTCCTGACCGTCGGGGAAGCCCTTCCTGGCATTTCCATCCTCCCAGAGCCTGGGCATACCCCCGGTCATTCCGGCTGGCTCATCGCCTCGGGCAGTGAGTCGCTGCTGATCTGGGGCGATATCGTCCACATGCCGGGCGTGCAGTTTCCCAGGCCGCAGGCAGGGATGGGGTTCGATGTCGACGGCACCGCCGCGATCGAGACCCGGAAGCGCATCATGGACATGACCGCCACCGACCGGCTGATGGTTGCTGGCATGCACCTGGATTTTCCCGGTTTCGGCCATGTGGCGCGCGCCGGCGATGGATACGCGTTCATCCCCGAGGTATGGACGCCGACGGTCTAAAGCGTGCGGCCGCTTACGGGGCCGGCGGTACTCCCTGACATCCGTCCAGGTGCAACGCGCCATGCACACTTGCGCTATCGGTGCGCGCCTCGAAAGTCTCTCGGACCAAATGATGATCTGCCGAGACCCATGCATCGCCGGTGGAGACCTGCGTCTCACTGAGTTGCGGGTGGCGCACGGATGAGTGCAAATGCAGCAAGCCCGCGGTCTCGATGCCAGGTGAATCGACCCGAATGTCGGCGCGGGAATCATGCTTGAACCCGGGCAGAAACACCGGAACATTTCGTTCCTGGTCACCGGCCCACCGCACCCAATAGAACGCCAGCAACAACGGTGTCCCCAGTCCCGGCGGCATCCGCTCTCTGGGCAGGTCGAGGTCGGCACGGCGCTCCGGCGGGGCCGCCGAATAATCTGGCAGCCAGTTCTCACCAAACGAAGCCGGCGACCAGTGGCGCACAAAACCCGGATGTTGGGTCTGGAAATCCGCCAGGGTCTTGGCCTGAACTCGCCA
>Ga0187862_10003636_pt1 | contig 14935 bp, 12 predicted proteins | sample June2016WEW_10_1_FD_133003 | JGI IMG/M metagenome (GOLD analysis project Ga0187862, IMG submission 133003) | Peatland microbial communities from SPRUCE experiment site at the Marcell Experimental Forest, Minnesota, USA - June2016WEW_10_150 | ecosystem: Environmental > Terrestrial > Soil >...
CGGCCTGGACCGAGCGGCTCGACGCCGATTAGCGATCCGCCTCGCGGTGCTTGCAGGGCGGCCGGGTAGGGAAATCAGCCGCCGCGTATGGCAACGTCGGGCAAGCGCCGCACGAAATTCGCTGGCTGCGGTTGATGGTTGACACCCGCGGGCCGAGACTCGTACCCTGACATCTTCATTTGAGCGGCGAGAAGAAGGAAAGAGAATGACCAAGGCGGAACTGATTGGGCGTGTTGCTTCGAAGAAGGATCTTCCTCGTGGCCTGACCAAGAAGACAGTCGCGCGAATCATCGATGTGGTCTTCACCGAGATTGGCGACTACTTCATTAGGGCGCGGCCCACCCGAACGGCGCCACCCCGGTTTTCCTATCCGGGCTTCGGCACCTTCACCAAGCGGCGTCGGAATGCGCGCGTCGTGCTCAACCCACGCAACGGCGAGCCGATTCCTCTGCCAGCGCAGTCCACCGTGGTGTTTTCGCCAGGCCGGGAGCTGAAGGGCCTGCTCAATCGCGACGTCCGCGCGACGCCGACCCACGCTGCCTTGTCGGGCGGCTAATCTTGCCGTTTCCGTTCTTCGAACGCGAGCAGCTTGGCGCGCAGTTCGTCGAGAGTCTTGCGTGAGGCGGGCTGGTCGGCCAGGTTCTTCTGCTCCCGCGGATCGGTGGCCAGATCGAAAAGTTCCCAGCGCCGCTCGCTGATCTTGTGGGTGAGCTTCTGGTTGCCGTCTATGATGGTCACCTCGTGCGAGGGTGTCGCGGTGGAAGGCAGTAGCTCGGAGAAGATCGGCCGGCGGGACAGGCTTTTCCCCTCGATGGCGGGCAACAGGCTGCGGCCATGGAAGCTGGGGAGGGGTGTGGCGCCCACCAGATCGACCAGCGTCGGTCCCAGGTCGATGAGCCCGACCTCATCGTCGACCACCACCGGCTTCTGTCCCGGTACCACGATGAGCAGAGGCACACGCAGTTGTTCCTCGGTGAGATCCTGGCCGTGGAAGTAGCGCTTGTGCTCGCCCCACGCCTCGCCATGATCGCCGAACACCACCACCGTGGTGTTGCGGTCCAGCTTGGTCTCTTCCAGCGCGGCGATGATCTTGCCCGCCCACAGGTCGGCGAAGGCGATCTCGTAGTCGTACTTCTCCTCCAGTCCCTGCACGCCCGACAGCGAGGTGGGGAACTCGGGATGCTCCATGTAACTGGAATGCGGCTCGAAGAGGTGAGTCCACAGCACGAACCGCTCGCCGGTCTGCGCGGCCTGGTGCAGACGCGCGATCACGCGCGGGACGATGCGCGGCGAGGCGATGTCCTTGTTGGAATCGGCGATGCTCTTGGCGCCGTCGTCGGACCACTCGGCAAAACCCTTGGAGATGCCCCGATCGGCAGTGAAGAAAAAGTGCGAGAAGATACCGATGGGGCGCAGACCAGCGGCCGCCAGCGGCTCGAAGAAGGTGTGATTGCTGGGCAGCAGATTCGAGTAGTTGAGTGATTGCTTCTGCCAGGCGATCTCGGAGGGATAGCGCGAGGTCACCAGCGACGGGAACGAGCGCGGGGTGTTGGGTGCCTGGGCCCACACGTGGGTGAAGCGCGCGCCCCGCCGGGCAAGCGCGTCCAGGGTCGGAGTGAGCGAGTGGCCCGGCGGCCGGGCGTAGCCAGCCACGCCCAGGCGATCGGCGCGCATGGCATCGATGGCGATGATCAAAATGTTGCCGGGAAAGGCGCCGTGCCGGGCTGGCGCGGCGCTGGCCGCGGCAGGCGCCGCGCCAGCCGGGGCCGGCTTTGCGTCACCGCCTTGGCAGTCCTGGTCGATGCCGTCGCCGGGAATGTCCTCGGCGCCGGGATAGACGTCAGCGCGCGAATCGTCGCAGTCGCCCCCGCCGAAAAGCGCCGAATATCCGTCGTGGTCGAGATCGGTCAGGTGGCGCGCCAGCTTGAGGGCGAAGCGCAGACCCCAACTTGTGTCAGTGATGGCGGCATAGTTGGGAGAGGTTTCGGCGATTTGACTGCCGAGCGCGAGCGACACGAGCACCACAACCGGCACGCTGGCACGCAAGCCGCGCACCGGTAGGCGCAAACGCAGCCGCCTGCCTGGCGCTGACCCGTACCAGAATACACCGTGGCCGATGGCCAGGAGCAGGGCAACCAGCGCGGACCACAAGGGCCCGAGGTCGAGCACGCGCCAGTCGGCGCGCGACAGAGCGACGACAAAGGCCAGCATGCCCGCGATCGCAAATGCAACGAGCAGCAGGCCCGTCGTCCCCAGGCCACGCGGCGCGGGAAGATGGCGCGTGAGTCGGACGACCAAGCGCGCGCAGGCCAGACCAGCCAGCGCGGCCAGCGGACAGAATGCCAGCGCCAGCCCGGCGGTGGCGATCGCGGCCAACTTGCGGCTGGCCATGTCGGCGACGAAGAACTCATGGGCCGCCCCGGTACATGTGGCCATGACCAGTGCCGCGGCGGCAACTCCAAGCAACGCGGCAGCCACGCGGCAGTCCAGGTCGCGATCTTCGCGCAGGGCATGCCAGCCACCGGGGATCGCGGCTGCCGCGGTGGCCACCGCCCACCCCACAAAGGCGCCCGAGAGCAACCCCGCGGTTCCGTAGAGCCCGGCAGCGAGCACCATGACCCCGAACAGCCGGGCACCGTTGCCGCGCGCGAGAACCAGGCATGCGTCAAGAATTCCGGCGCCGAGGATCCCCGCGAAGGCAGACGCGGCACTCGGCCAGTGAAAGCGTGATGAAGGCTGCTCGAACATTCGGCCCCGGAGAGTAGCACTACCAGCATTCGTTGCTATCTGCGCTGTGATCTTGACGTCTGCCCCGTGGACGCGTTACCTCCCTGTTCGTGTTAACCCTCACGCGTCTGATTGCGAAATCCGCCCCGTACTGGGCGGCGTGTCTATTGCTCGCTTGTGGATGTGGCCGGCGCGTACAGCAAGGCGCGCAAGCAGCCACTGCGCGTTCCGAGAACAGGTCACCGGCGGCCAGCCCGGCCCACGTCCCGGTCGACCTGTCGGGCTATCGCGTGTCGTACGATCTCCTGGGCAATCGCGTGCACGCGGTGGAGCATCGGGCCGGCCGCCTGGTGATCGCGGCCGGCGGCCCCGGGTTTCTCAAGTTCATCGACGGTGGGTGGAAAGGATCGTGGCTGCCCTTGCAGAAGGATGGCACGACGCCAGTGGCTTACGTGTCTGGCACCTCGGCGGCCTTTTCTTTCCCCGTGGACGCGGACAGCGACGGCGTGCTGGCCCCAGGAAGGTCCGAGTTGCAGTTGACGCTGACCCTGCGTTCGCTTGTGCCCAAGCAGCGCCTTTCCGTGTTCGTCAACGAGAAGCCGGTGGCCACCCTGGATGTGGAGCAAACCTTGCGGTCGTACGATGTCGCTGTCCCGGCCGCGACTCTCGCAGCGGGCGACAACCGCATCCGGCTCACCTTCCGGTCCGTCGGCGCCATCGCAGGAGGCAAGCGGGCTGCGGCCGCCATCGCCGCCGTCGAGGTGGGAGCGCCTAGGCCAGCGAATCCCAAGGCAGCGGTCGACCAACCGGCCGCGCCTTCGGAACTGGCGGCGAGTGAGGTGGAGATGGGCGGCGTTCGTCGCCGGGCGCTGGTCGAGCCCGAGGCCTCGCGGCTGTCCTTCTACCTGCAGGTGCCTGCCCAGGCCAAGCTCGCCCTGGCCTACGGATCGCGCGCGGCATCGGCGTCCGTGGCTGTGCGGGTGGCCCGCGATGGTGCGGCCATGACCACGCTCTTCGAGGGGCCGTCGAGCGGACGCTGGACCGAGGGGGTCTGGGATCTGGCGCCCTTTGCCGGGCAGGCGGTGCGCCTCGATTTTTGCGCGCACGGGGCCGGCGTGGATTGGGCTGAGCCACGTCTGCTGGTGCGAGCCGCAGCGCCGACAGCCGCCAGTCCGCACAAGTTCGACCACATCTATGTCTGGATGATTGACACCTTTCGCGCCGACAAGATGCACGCATACAACCCCAAGACCAATGTGCTGACGCCCAACTACGATGCCTTTGCCGCAGACGCGACACGCTTCGCATGGGCGCAGGTGGCAGGCACATGGTCGTTGCCGTCACAGGCGTCGATGCTCACCGGCGTGTACCCGCGCGTGCACAAGGCCACGGTGCAGGAATCCAAGATTTCGCGCGAGGTGCCCTTTGTCGCCGAGCAGTTCAAGAAGGCCGGCTTTCGCACCGCCATGTTTTCCGCCAACGGCTACGTCTCGTCCAAGTGGGGATTTGACCGCGGCTGGGACGAGAACCGCAACCTCATCCGCGAGAACCTGCCCAACAACGCCGAGACCCTGTGGGGAATGGCCAAGAAATGGATCGTGCCGGGAAAGGCGAAGCCACAGTTCGTGTACTTGGCCGTGATCGAGCCGCACGTCATCTACAACCCGCGCAAGGAGTTCCTGGCCAAGTACTGGGACAAACCCTACAACGGCCCCATCAAGCCGGTGCTCACTGGCATCCAGCTCGGCAAGATCAAGCAAGGGACGCTCAAGGTCAACGCAACCGACAAGGCGTACATCGAGGCGTTGCATAACGCCGAGATCACACAGAGCGATTCGGCCTTCGCGGCCTTCATACAGGATCTGAAGACGGCGGGGCTGTATGACAAGTCGGTGGTTATCGTGATTTCGGATCACGGCGATGAGTTCTGGGACCACGGCGACTGCGGGCACGCCCAGGGCGCGCATCAGGAACTGGTGCACGTGCCATTCATCATCCGCGCGCCCGGCCTGCTGCCGGCGGGCCGGGTGATCGACACCGACGTGGAGGCCATGGATCTCAGCCCCACGTTGCTTGAGCTGGCCGGCTTGCCTGTCCCGGACAGCATGCAGGGGCGATCGCTGATTCCCTTGACGTTCGACGAAGTGGGCGGCGGTCCGGCCGCAGGTCTGACCCAGATCGAAAGTGTGTCGCGCGGGCTGAAGACCGGTCGCTATCGTCTGATTCACTCCGGCGTGGCGCGCATGGAACTCTTCGATGAACTCGACGATCCGCGCGAGCAGCACGACCTGTCAGGCGAGCGGCCCATTGCGCTTCGCCAGATGCGCAACGTTTTCGGCCTGCTGGTCTTCTTCGAGAATCGCTGGAAGAAGCAGGCGTGGGGAAGTGCGGCAAACGTCGGCGAGGGTTTCTATCGAGCCATCGAGGGCAAGTAGCGAGACAGCAGAGATTCACTGGTAGGCGTGACAGCAGTGGGGTTTTGCGCAACAATACCCGCGAAGGACAGACCATGCAGGTTCTCGCGCGCAGCATGCGGATTCAACGTTCGCCGAAGTTCGTTCTGGCGGCGGGCCTTCTCGGGCTCGCCATGGTGTCGGGTGGCTGTTTCCGGTCGTCCCTGCTGCACAAGAGTGGCTGCTCCGAGGCGGACCCGAATTGCCAGACCGCCACAGGCAAGAACCGCGACGCGGGCTCGGATGGGCTGCGCGATGGCGCCGCGGGTGGCGCGCGCGGCGGGTCGACCGGTGGAGCGGGCGGTGCCGCGGGTGGCGCGGGTGGCCGGTCAGGCGGCGGCGCGGGTGGCCGGGCAACCGGCGGCACCGGCGGAGGTGGAGTGGGTGGCGCACGCGACGGCGGCTCAGTCTGTGGCACGCACGAGATCTGCGACAATGGCATCGACGATGACTGCAACGGCCTGACCGACTGTTACGATCCGGCCTGCCAGAGCCAGCCCGTCTGCATCGACAAGAAGACAGAGATCTGCAACAACGGGATCGACGACAATGGCAACGGATTGATCGATTGCAAAGATCCCGAGTGCTACGGCGATCCATCCTGCTTCGTGCCGGGCCACGAGATCTGCAACAACGGCATCGACGACAACGACAACGGTCTGGTGGACTGCCAGGATCCGGAGTGCTTCAATGATCCCACCTGCATCGTTCACCCGGGCACCGAGATCTGCGACAACGGCATCGACGACAACGGGGACGGTCTGGTGGACTGCGCCGATCCCCAGTGCAAGACTTTCCCGGCCTGCCTGCGCGCAGATTGTACGCCTGACGTGGACTTCGGCGCCATTGCCAGCGAGGGGGCTTCGGTCACGCGTACCATGTCCACTGTGGGCGCGACCGCGAGCTACAGCACCTGCGCCCCACCCGGCGGCGTGGGCCGCGTCGGAAGCTTCAGCCTGGCGGCGCCCACCGATCTCAGACTCGACTTCTCGCAGGGCAGCGGTTCTGCTCACGTGGTTGCGGTTTTTCACGCCGGGGTGGGCCAGGCCTGCGACCAGAATCTGGTCTACTGCCTGAACGTGGGCGAGGCCGCCACGGCTACTCACACCTTCCCCGCGCTCGCCGCTGGCAACTACTGGATCATCGTGCAGTCGTACACCGGGACCACGGGCTCGACCACCGTCACCCTGTCGACCGGCAAGAGTGGCAGCCCCGAGATCTGTGACAACGGCATAGACGATGACGGCAACGGCCTGATCGACTGTGCGGACCTGGCCTGTGTCAACGCCCCCAATTGCCGGCCGTGCATCCCCGATATCAACCTCGGCGATATCGTGGTGGGCGATCCGCCCAAGACCACGGTGGTGGACACCACCACCGGCAGCAACCGCTACCACCCGAGCTGTGCTGGCAGTTCCACCGGCAAGGACATCGTGGTTCGTTTCACCTTCAAGGAAACCGCTGGGTTCCTTCTCGACATAACGCAGATATCGGGGGATCACGCCTACGGCATTTACAACATGCCGGCGGCGGGGGATGCGTGCGATGCGGATGAAGCTGGCTGTTCCTATCTGAGTGGGCGGCGAAGCGTCGAGGCGAGTTGGTGGCCGCTGGCTGCTGGCGATTACCTCCTTATCTTCAAGCCCATCGCCGCCGGGAAAGAAGGTGTCCTCAACTTGACCCTGTCGGCCTTCGCCGACCGCGGTGTTGAGATCTGCGACAATGGGATCGATGATGACGGCAACGGTCTGGTCGACTGCGCTGACCCGGCTTGCTCCACCGCGGTCAACTGCCAGGCTCCGATGTGCCTGCCTGATGGCGATCTGGGCGATATCGCTGTCGGCACGAACAAGACGGTGAACGTGGACCTGACCACCGCCACCCGAACCTTCTCCACCGAATGTGGCAAGGGCGATGGGCATGGCCGCGCGTATCGGCTCAACCTGCTGAACGCCATGTCTCTGGGGGTCCGCTGCACGCAGACCGGCAGTCAAGTCATACAATTGGATGCCCAGGTCAACCCGCTTGACGCTTGTGACGCCAATCCCATCGATTGCGTGGACCCAACTATCCAGCCCTTCGGTTGCAACTTCGACATCCCCAGTCTGCAGCCAGGCCCCTACAATCTGGTGGTGCAGGCATTCACCAGTGGAACCGAAGGCACAATGAACCTCGCCCTGACCGGCATCGCCGAAACCGTTTTGGAGATCTGCAACAACGGGATCGACGATGATGGCGACGGCGCCACGGACTGCTACGACGTCAAGTGCGCGGGAGATCCGAGCTGCGCGGACCAGGTGTGTAAGCCGGATCAGCCGCTGGGTATCTTGCCGCTCGACGGCACGCCCACAACAGCGGCGGTCCAGACGGCGGGCGCTGCTGACAAGCAAACCATGAGTCCCTGTGTGTCGGGCAAGGGCGGTGGTGACGCCGTGCTGGGGTTCACCTTGACTGCCGAGGCCGATCTCACCATCGAATGGGACCAGGTTGGCAGCCACGCCCTGGTCCTCTATCAGGTGCTCGACCCCCGCCTGCCTTGCGAGGCCAACACCCTCATCAACTGCGAGGCCACGGCGGGTGCAGCGACAGGCAACTACCAGCTCACAGGGTTGGCGCAGGGCAAGTACTTCCTGGTGGTGGACGCGGACAATGCCGGCAGCGAGGGCGGCGTGATCCTACAGATCAGCGGGTTGCCGTCCCCTTAGAGTCAATCGTAATACCCATCCAGAAACCACCGCCCGGACTGTTGGTCCTGGTGGACGCGGTGGTTCCCATGTCAAAGGCAGGCCCCGAACACCTGATAATCCGGATTGGTCAGTCGGGTACACGTCGTCCCGGTGGGGCAATTCGGACTCGACACCCGGCAGATCGTCCGACAGCTCTGCGAGCCGCCACGGTCCACGCACATCAGGCCGGGCTGGCAATCCTCATCGGTCGCGCAGGAAACGCCAACCGCACCCACTCGGCTTTGATCGAGACACGCGCAATCGGTGATCTCGCCCGTATAGATGAAACAGAGTAGGCCATCGGCGCAGCCGCCGGTCGCGTCGCCGGTGGGGTCGCAGGGACGCGAGCAGAGATGGAATGACGTGCTGGTGCTGGAGCAGGAAACGCTGGTATTGCAAGAGCCGTTACCACAATCCGAATCGGTGTTGCAGAACTTCCGGCAAGTTTTGAGGGGCTGCGCGGCGGTCGAGCAAGCACTGAATTCGAAGCAGGCTGAGCCGGGCACGCAGTCGGTGATGTCCGTACACGAGTCGCCAGGGTTCACCTGGCCTGGGGAGTAGCAAAGCGTTTCCGTGGAATTCTGGTCGCAGACCAGGGCGCAGGTGCAGGTCGCTGCGGGCGCCATGGGATCGCAGGCCGGGTTCACGTCCACGGTCACGTAGGTCACCTGTCCCAGGTTGAGCGCGTATGGCCCACCTGTCCCTCTGCCCAAGGACGCCTGCGTCGTGTCGAGGGGCTCCACGTCCAGCGTCACGTCGGCCTTGAACGTGGTGCGCAGGCTCACCGAGAAGGTGACCGGCCTGGTGTCGTTGAGCTGCAAGAGAGCCGTCGTCGCCCGAGGTGTCTCGGGATAGAGGAGTTGCTGGTTGTACTGTCCGTCGGTCACCGTGACCCGGAGTTGAGCCACGTTGGCAATCGGATGGACGCTGCTGAACACCGACACCACCACGAACGAGGTGTTGTCCGAGCAGGCAGTGGCAAGAGCCAGGAGCAGGACCGGGAATGCCGCGGGCTCTATTATGGGAACCCTGGGAGGGTTCCCGACCCCTCCCGCGATGGTACGCCGCCGGCAAAGCCGGCGGGCTCCCCGCGCGACTAGGCTCATGGCTGAAACTCCTGGTTCCCCAGGGTGGTGTTGGGAGCAGACGGTCCGCGGTCGGCCAGGACCAGGACCACGACGCTGACAGCCACTGCGGCCCCGAGCGCGGTCCAGAACCACCACTGTTTCACCACGGGCTTGCCGCCGCTCTTCTCGGTCGGGGACGAGGGTGTGAGGTCGAGGCCGGGTGACAGCGCAGGTGGCGCACTGGCGCCGGGAAGGACAGCCGCTTCGGACACAGGCGGGGCGGGAGTTGCGCGTGGACCGTTCTGCGCGAACGCCGGGGCTGACCCGGCCAACAACCCGGCCAGTACGAGCGTGGGTGCGGTCGGGATGGCTCTCAAGCGCTCGTCCTCCTTGAGCCTTGAGCTAACTCCGGGCGCTCGTCTCGGTCAAGCTCCTAGTCGTAGTACTCCAACCCGAGGTGCGTGATCAACTCCTCGCCACGCAGGTGGCGCAGGGTGTTCTTCAGCTTCATGAGTTGAATGAACGTGTCGTGCTCGGGGTACAGCTTTTCGGCGGTCATGGGGCTCTTCCAGTAGAACGACAGCCACTCCTGGATGCCGTGCATGCCCGAGCGCTGGGCCAGATCCATGAACAGCGCTAGGTCGAGCACGACCGGCGCGGCCAGGATGGAATCGCGGCACAGGAAGTTGACCTTGATCTGCATCGGGTAGCCCATCCACCCGAAGATGTCGATGTTGTCCCAGCCTTCCTTGTTGTCGCCGCGCGGGGGGTAATAGTTGATGTGGACCGAATGGTACATCTTGCCGTAGAGGTCGGGGTACAGGTGGGGCTGCAGGATATGCTCCAGCGCGCCCAACTTGGAGACTTCCTTGCTCTTGAAGGACTCGGGGTCATCCAGCACCTCGCCGTCGCGGTTGCCCAGGATGTTGGTTGAGTACCAGCCATTGACCCCGAGCAGCCGCGCCTTGAACGCGGGCGCCAGCGAAGTCTTCATGAAGGTCTGGCCGGTCTTGAAGTCCTTGCCACCGACCGGCACGCCGTTCTTCCTGGCCAGTTCCAGCAGGGCGGGCGTGTCCACGGTCAGGTTGGGCGCGCCGTTGGCGTAGGGCACGCTGCATTTCAGGGCCGCGTAGGCGTAGATTTGCGAGGGCGCGATCTCCGGATCGCTGGCGGCGAGTCCCTTCTCGAAAGTTTCCAGCGCGGCGTGCACCGCTGCCGGCTTTCGGTAGGCCTCGGTCGAGCCACACCACACCATCACGGCGCGGTCGAGTTTCTCGCGCTTGCGGAAGTCGTTGATGTCGGCCATCACCTGCTCGGCCAGATCCATCTTGGACTTGCCCTTCTTGAAGTGCGTGGCGGTCAACCGCTTGACGAAGTTTTGCTCGAATACGGCGGTCATGGGCCGGATGCCCGAGAGGAAATCCTTGAACTGGGCCAAGTGCTCCTTGGAAAGCACGCCGGCCTTGCTGGCCGCCTGATAGGCATCGTCCGGAAAAAGATCCCAACCGCCAAAGACCACGTCCTCAAGGCGTGCGAGTGGAACCAGTTCCTTGATGAGAGGCGATCGGTTGTCGGTCCGCTTGCCCAGCCGCACGGTTCCCATCTGTGTGAGGGAGCCGATGGGTTTGGAGACACCGCGGCGGATGGCCTCGACGCCCGCCATGAAGGTCGTGGCGACGGCGCCCATGCCGGGCATCATGATGCCCAGTTTCCCGCTAGCGGGCTTTATCTCGACGGTGGGTCCGGACTTGGTGAGTGGCATGTGAATGATTCTCCTTTGCTGCGATCCACTGTCTAGCAAGCGGCGGGCCGAAGCACGACCCAAACAAAATCGCATCATTTGCCGCACAGGTGTCGGGAATGTGGTAAGAACTTGCCGCTTTCAACACCACACGCTGACCGAGTGGGCCGCGCGTGCCGACCGGACGGAAACGCCCGGACGGTCTTCGGCCTTCGATGACGTCAGCGGCGGACAACAACGCGAAAGGAAAACATGGACACGATCGACAATGGGCAGGCGCCCGCGCCGCCGGTTGCGGCCCCGCCCGCAGCCCCCGACACGCAGAATCCGATGGCGGCCGTCGACACGCCGCTGAGCATGCGCGACATGATGGAGGCGGGAGTTCACTTCGGCCATCAGACCAAGCGCTGGAACCCGAAGATGAAGCCGTACATCTTCGGCGCCCGCAACGGGATCCACATCATCGATCTGCAGTTCTCGGTGAAGGCATTCCGGCGCGCCTTCGACTTTCTGGTCAAGACAGTCGCGGAGGGCAAGCCGGTGCTGTTCGTGGGAACCAAGAAGCAGGCGCAGGATGTGGTGCGCGACGAGGCGCAGCGCTCCGGCCAGTTCTACGTGACCAACCGCTGGCTGGGCGGCACGCTGACCAACTTCCACACCGTCAAGGCCTCCATCGAGCGCCTGCAGGCCATCGAGAAGATGGGCACCGATGGAACCTTCGAGCGCCTGACCAAGAAAGAGGTCATCAACCTCACGCGCGAGCAGGAGAAGCTGGAGAAGGCGCTGGGTGGCATCAAGGCCATGGGCGAGTTGCCGGGCGCGGTGTTCATCGTCGACGTGGTCAAGGAGCACATCGCGGTGAGCGAGGCGCGCAAGCTGGAGATCCCTATCGTGGCCATGGTGGACAGCAACTGCGACCCTGACCTGATCCAGTACGCCATTCCGGGCAACGACGACGCCATTCGGGCCATCCGCCTGTTCGCGAACAAGGTGGCCGATGCCTGCATCCTCGGCCAGAAGCTGGCGCGTGAGCGGGCCACGGCCGCGCACGCCCAGGGCGAGGGCGAGAGCGAAGTGCAGACCATCCGCGTGTCGTCTGGCGGTGAGGGACCGCGGGTCGAGGTCGTGTCGCGCCGGCGCGGCGACATGCCCGAGCCAGAGGCGGCCGCATCCCCCGAGGACGAGGGCGAGAAGTAGGTCCCGATTTTCTTGAAGACAGCAGGAGACGATTGAGATGAGCGAGATTTCCACCCAGATGATCAAGGACCTGCGCGAGCGTACCCAGGCCGGCATGTCCGATTGCAAGAAGGCGCTGCAGGAGTGCGGCGGCGACATGGAGAAGGCGGTCGAGTACTTGCGCAAGAAGGGGGTCGCCCAGGCGGCCAAGAAGGCCACGCGCATCGCGGCCGAGGGCATGATCGCGGGTTACATGCACGGAGCGCGCATCGGCGTTCTGGTCGAGGTGAATTGTGAGACCGACTTCGTGTCCCGCAATCCGGACTTCCAGGCCTTCGCGCGCGAGGTTGCCATGCAGGTGGCGGCCATGAGTCCGCAGTACGTGTCGCAGGATGAAATTCCGGCGGCGATCATCGAGCAGGAGCGTTCCATCCGCCTGGAACTAGCGCGCCAGCAGAACAAGCCCGAGCCGGTGCTGCAGAAGATCGTCGAGGGCCAGATGGCGAAATGGTTCAAAGAGGTCTGCCTTCTCGATCAGGTGTGGATGCGGGACAGCGAGGGCAAGAAGGACATCCGGGGCCTGCTCACCGATTTGATCGGCAAGATCGGCGAGAACATCAAGATCCGGCGCTTCGTGCGCTACGAGGTGGGTGAGGGCCTGGCCAAGCGAGCCGACGATTTCGTCGACGAGGTGAAGCGCCAGGCCGGCCAAGCCTAGCGAGGTGGGAGTGGGCACGGACTCCGGGAAGGCAAAGCGCAGGGTCGGGGGCAAGCGAGCCGGCTTGGCTGATTTGCCTCCTGCCATGGTGCAGGCGGGGGTCGCGTTGCCTGCGGGCCAGGGTCTGCCGCCTGCGGCCGAGCGCACGACGCGTCCGCCTCTGGCTCCCGGGGTCAAGTACCGACGTATTCTGCTCAAGCTGTCGGGCGAGGCACTGATGGGCAGCAAGAGCGCGGGCATCGATCCCGTGGTGCTGGCGCAAATCGCCGACGAGCTCATCGACGTGCACAGTCTGGGCGTCGAGATGGCCCTGGTCATCGGCGGTGGCAACATCTTCCGAGGCGTGGCGGCCAGCACGGCCGGCATGGATCGGGCCAGCGCCGACTACATGGGCATGCTCGCCACCCTCATCAATGCCCTGGCCCTGCAAGACGCCCTGGAATCGCGCGGGGCCAAGACACGGGTGCTTTCGGCGCTGGAGGTGCAGAAGGTGGCCGAGCCCTACATCCGGCGGCGTGCCATCCGGCACCTGGAAAAGGGCCGCCTGGTGATCTTCGGCGCCGGCACGGGCAACCCATTCTTCACGACCGACACCGCGGCGTCCTTGCGCGCGATGGAGATCGGGGCTGACATCGTGATGAAAGCCACCCGGGTTGACGGCGTGTATGACAAGGATCCGCGCAAGTTCCCAGATGCGCGCCTCTTCCGGCGCCTGTCGTATCTGGACGTGCTCAATCGCAAGCTGGCGGTCATGGATTCCACGGCCATCTCGCTGTGCCATGACAACAAGCTGCCCATTCTGGTTTTCAACATGACCAAGCCGGGCAACGTCCGGCGGGTCGTGCTCGGGGAGCCGCTCGGCACCATCGTGATCGAGGGCCGGCGCGAACCGCGCACCAGCTACACCGGCATCCCGCCGGCGGCAGAGGAGGAGCCTTCCCATGGTAAGTGACGTTCTCAAGGATCTGCAGGCGAACCTGGACAAGGGGATCGACGCGCTCAAGAAGGATCTCGGCAAGGTGCGCACCGGGCGGGCCAATGTGGCCATTCTCGACGGGCTGCGTGTTGACTACTACGGCACGGCCACGCCGCTCAACCAGGTGGCATCGGTGAATGCGCCCGACCCGCGCCTCATCACCATCAAACCCTGGGAGAAGTCACTCATCCCCGAAATCGAGAAGGTGATCCGTTCGTCGCAGCTCGGCCTCAACCCGTCTTCCGATGGCGAGATCGTCCGCCTGCCCATGCCGCCGCTCACGGAGGAACGGCGCAAGGATCTGGTCAAGATGGTCAAGAAGATGGCCGAGGAGTCCAAGGTGGCCCTGCGCAACGCCCGCCGCGATGCCAACGAAATGTTGAAGGAGTTTCTCAAGGACAAGGACATCACCGAGGACGAGGAGAAGACGGGTCTGAAAAAGGTTCAGGAGGCCACCGACGCAGCGGTGACCAAGGTGGATGAGCTGGTGGCGAAGAAAGACAAAGAGATTATGGAAATCTAGCGCGTCACGCCTGTTTGGCAGCCGCAACCCCATTCGCTGCCTCGCGATCATAGGTCACCCGGGCGATATCCACCTGGTTCATGGCAAAGCGCAAGGTCGTGCCGCTTCCCCGAAGGAGGCCTTCGCGCTGGAACAGGTGGTAGGTGCGCAGATCCTCGCGGACCGGAGGATCGCCCTGGGACACCTTCCCTGGAATGCCGCTCACGATGAGTATTTTCTCGCCCGGCTGCAGAAGGAAGCCCGGGTCGATCTGACCCATCACCGAGCCGCGCTTGCCTGGCACGCTCACGATGACCTGCAGACCCGCCGTGCTCACCGGCGCGGCACCGGTGTTGGCGAGGATGAACCATTCCTGGTTGACGCGTTTTTTGTCGGGAGCGGCGTGGACTTCTTCGAAGATGAGCGGCATGAGGGGTAGTTTATATTCTGGTCAAGCAGGAGGGTAAATGGCCAAGACTGAAATTCGCGTGATCTATGGCGACACCGATCAGATGGGCGTCGTCTACTACGGCAACTACCTGCGTTTTTTCGAGGCGGCACGCAGCGATTACTTGCGCGACAAGGGGGCGCGCTGGCGAGACGTGGAAAACGCGCATGGCGTCTACTTGCCCGTCGTCGAGGCCAAGGTCAACTACAAGCGGCCCGCTTTCTACGACGACATGCTGGTCATCGAGACCGTGCTGGCCGAACTTGGGCGCGCGTCGCTGCGCTTCGAGTACAGGGTGTTGCGCGGCGACGACCTGCTCGCCACCGGTCACACTGTGCACGCCTGCGTGGACAGGCAGGGCGACATCCGAGAGTTTCCCGCTGCGGTGTCGGAGCGTCTGC
>Ga0187862_10003641_pt1 | contig 14921 bp, 9 predicted proteins | sample June2016WEW_10_1_FD_133003 | JGI IMG/M metagenome (GOLD analysis project Ga0187862, IMG submission 133003) | Peatland microbial communities from SPRUCE experiment site at the Marcell Experimental Forest, Minnesota, USA - June2016WEW_10_150 | ecosystem: Environmental > Terrestrial > Soil >...
GGCGACATCGCGCAGATCGATCTCGACCGATTAGAACTGCAGCGCGTGCAGTATGAATCGGACGTGCAAACCGCGGAGGTCAATCTGCGCACCGCGAAAATTCAGTTGCTCACCCTGCTGAACGACCGAACTCCGATTGAACAATTCGACGTTGCCGGTCCGTTCGACCTCAATGACCAACTCTTGCCGCGTGATGAGTTCCGCAAGATTGCTCTGGATACGCGGCCGGACTTGAAAGCTGCGATCGAAGCCGTGGACAAAGCTCAAACCGATCACAATCTCGCGGTCGCTAACGGCTCGACCGATCCGACCTTCGGCACCTGGTATTCTTACAACCCCGCGTTCAACAACGTGTGGGGCCGTTATACGCTCGGTGCCAGTGTGTCCATCCCCCTGCGCATCTTCGACCGCAACCAGGGGGAAAAGCTGCGCACGCAGTTGGACATCGACCGCAACGAAAAATTGCTGGAGGCCGCGCGAGCGCAAGTGTTTAGCGATGTCGATTCTGCCTACGCCATGGTGAACAGCAATGTGATTCTGCTGCAGCCGTATAAAACGAAGTATTTGAAGCAAGCGGTGCGAGTCCGCGAGACGGTGTTCTTTGCGTATCAGCATGGCGGGGCGTCGTTGCTCGATTTCCTGAATGCGCAAAGTGACTACCGTACGGTGGAACTCAGCTACCTGAATCTGATCGGGTCGTACCTGATGGCGGCGAGCCAGATGAATCTTGCCGTGGGACGTGAGGTCATCCAATGATGCGCAGGTTTGCTGTGCCGCTGACATGCGCCGCCGGTATGCTGATGATGCTGGTGGGATGCGGCGATAAGAAAGAGACGGGTGGCGGGGCGCCGCCACCGGCGACAGTGGAAAAAGAACAGGATGCGAGTCTTGTGCAGGTGGAGCGCCCGGAACAGTTCCCCTTGTTCAAGGCGGTGGAATATCAGGCGGCGCCGACGCTGACAGTAACGGGCGTGGTGACTCCCGACGTGAGCCGGACGGTGCCGGTGATCTCGCTGGCGTCCGGACGCGTGGTCGAAATACGAGCGCATCTGGGCGACACCGTGCAGAAGGGACAGACTCTGCTGCGGGTACAGAGCCCGGACATTGCCGCAGCTTTTTCGGATTACCGCAAAGCAGTCACGGACGAATCGCTAGCCGGAAGACAGTTCGAACGTGCGCAGATCCTGTACGGCAAAGGGGCCATCTCGCTGAATGACTTTCAGGTGGCGCAGGACGCGGAAGAGAAGGCCAAGGTGGACGTGGAGACCACGCTGGAGCGCCTGCATGTACTGGGAGTGGACAAGGATCACCCCAGCGGTGTGGTGGACATCAAGGCACCGACATCGGGGGTGATCACAGACCAGCAAGTAACCAATGCTTCGGGAGTGCAAGGGCTTGCGGGGAGCAATCCGTTCACGATCTCGGATTTGTCGCGGGTGTGGATTCTTTGCGACGTGTATGAGAACGATCTGGCGAACGTCCACATAGGAGAGCGCGCGGAGATCCGGCTGAACGCGTATCCCGACAAAACACTGACCGGCAAGATCAGCAACATCGGGCCGATTCTGGATCCGACCATACGCACGGCGAAGGTGAGGGTGGAGGTGGCCAATCCGGAACTGCTGATGCGGGTGGGAATGTTTGTGAGCGCTACCTTCCGCGGGCAGAAGAAGGAGAAGCGGGCGGCGGTGCCCGCCGATGCCATTTTGCATTTGCACGACCGAGACTGGGTGTATGTTCCGGCGGGCGAGAAGAAATTCCGGCGCGTGGAAGTGAAGGCCGGTGTGAGCCTTCCCGACAAAATGCAGGAAATTCGCACGGGGATTGAGCCGGGACAGCAAGTAGTGACGAACGCGCTGGTGTTGCAGAACACGGCGGAGCAATAGAGCGGAACCTATGGACTCGAAAAGAAGCTCGCTGATCTCAGGGCTGGTGGACTTCGCGCTGACGAATCGCTTCATGGTGTTGGCGTTGACGCTGCTGCTGCTGGTGTGGGGTGCGGTGTCTTTCCACAATCTGCCGGTGGAGGCATACCCGGACGTCGCGAACAACTATGTGCAGGTGATCACGCAATGGCCGGGGCGAGCGGCGGAAGAAGTGGAACAGCAGGTCACCATCCCCATCGAAATCCAGATGAACGGTTTGCCGCATCTGGCCCACCTGCGCTCCGTGTCTCTTTTCGGGCTCTCCAGCCTCATGCTCATTTTCGACGACTCCTCGGACAATGATTGGAACCGGCAGAAAGTGCTGGAGAGGCTGTCCATGGTCACCCTGCCGGCGGGACTGCAACCGCAGATGGGGACCGATTACAGTCCGGTGGGACAGATCTACTGGTACACGCTCAAGAGCACGAACCCCAAGTATGACCTGATGGAATTGAAGTCGCTGGAGGACTGGACGCTGGAGAAGCAGTTCAAGTCCGTGCCGGACGTGGTGGATGTGGTGAGCTTTGGAGGGACGACGCGGGAGTATCAGGTGCGCGTGGACCCGAGCAAGCTGGTGGCGTACGGGCTGACTATCGGGCAGGTGGAACAGCAGCTTGCCAACAACAACGTCAATGCGGGTGGCAGCTTCATCGAGTCCGGATTGCAGCAGATTAACGTCCGCGCGGTCGGGTTGATCGCGAATTTGCAGGACATCGAGGATACGGTCCTGAAAGCCCAGAATGGCGTGGCGTTGCACGTGAGGGACATCGCAACGGTGACGCAAGGGCCACGTATACGCCTGGGGCAAATCGGGAAGGCGCTGCGGCGGGATGACGGGAAGATCATCGATAACGAAGACGTGGTGGAAGGGATCGTGTTGCTGCGGAAAGGGGCGAACGCGGATGTCACGATCGAGGATATTCACGCCAAGGTGAAGGAGCTGAACGAGCGGATCTTGCCGCCGGGAGTGCAGATCGTTCCGTTCCTGGATCGCAGCGACCTGGTGCACTTCACGACGCACACTGTGCTGCACAACCTGACCGCGGGAGTGCTGCTGGTATCCATCATCCTGTTTTTCTTCCTGGGAAACGCGCGCGGCGCGCTGATTGTGGCGCTGACCATTCCGTTCTCACTCCTTTTCGCGTCGATCTGCTTGGACCTGAACAAAATCCCCGCAAACCTGCTTTCGCTTGGGGCACTGGATTTCGGGATGGTGGTGGACGGCTCGGTGGTGGTGATTGAGAACATCGTGCGCCACTACAACCTGGCCGCGAACGCGGGGAAGACGCCGTCCGAGAGAATCCGGGGCGCCGTGCATGAAGTGCTGCGGCCGGTGTTCTTCGCGCGGGCGATCATCATCACGGCGTACATGCCGATTTTCACCTTGCAGAGCGTGGAAGGGCGGCTGTTCCGTCCGATGGCATGGACGGTTTCGTTCGCGCTGCTGGGCGCGCTGGTATTTTCCATTGTAATTGCGCCCGTGCTTGCAAAGATGGTTTTCCGGCACGGAATTACGGACTGGCACAACCCGGTGATGGAGTTCCTGAGGAAGAAGTACCGGTCGAGCGTGCGATGGGCACTGGCGCATAGCAGGCTCACTTTGACGGCAGCCAGCGCGTGCATTGCGGCCACGTTTATTCTGTTGTTTAGCGGGATCGTAGGGTCGGAATTTCTTCCGCACCTGGACGAAGGAGCGATTTGGGCTCGCGGAACGCTGGCGCCAAGCACGGGACCGACCGAAGGCACACGCATCATGAATCAGGCGCGGCTGATCCTGGCGGCCTTTCCCGAAGTGACTCAGGTGGTGTCCCAGGTGGGGCGGCCGGACGACGGAACGGACACAACCGGCTTCTTTAACACGGAATACTTTGTGGATCTGAAGAGGAAGGACCAGTGGCGGCCTGTCTTCCGGCAAGACAAGGACGCGCTCATTTCGGCGATGGACAAGGAACTAAGCCAGATACCCGGGGTCCTGTGGAATTTCTCTCAGCCCATCTCAGACAACATGGAAGAAGCGGTCAGCGGGGTCAAGGGTGAGTTGGCCGTAAAGATGTATGGTGATGATCTGAAAGTGCTGGAGCAAAAGGGCGATGAGGTAGTGGGCATAATGCGCGGCGTCGCCGGAGTTGAGGATTTGGGGCTGTTCCGTGTGCTGGGGCAGCCGAATTTGGACCTCAGCGTCGACCGGCAGAAGGCGTCGCGGTACGGACTCAATGTGACGGACGTACAGGATGCGGTGGAGACGGCCATCGGGGGCAAAGCCGTGAGCCAGGTGCTGGAAGGAGAAAAACGGTACGACCTGGTGGTGAGGTACCAGGCTCCCTACCGGGACACCCGTGAGGCCATCGAAAACATCCGCATCGTGGCCCCATCCGGGGAGCGCGTCAGCCTCGCGCAGTTGACCAACGCAAAGGTGGAGGATGGGGCTTCGGAGATTTACCGCGAGTCGAATTCGCGCTACATCGCGATTAAATACAGCGTTCGCGGGCGAGACCTGGGCGGCGCCGTGGAAGAGGCGATGGCCAAGGTGGAGAAGCAGGTGAAGCTGCCCACGGGGTATCATCTGGATTGGGCGGGCGAGTATGAGAGCCAGAAGCGCTCGCAGCGGCGTTTGCTAATTGTGCTGCCGATCACGATTCTGGTTATTTACATCATTCTGTTCACGATGTTCAAGTCGGCGAAGTGGGCGGCGCTGACGCTGGCGAACGTGTCCATGGCGCCGCTGGGCGGGATTTTGGCGCTGTTGGTTACGGGCACGCACTTCAGCGTGTCCAGCGGGGTGGGGTTCCTGGCGCTGTTTGGAGTTTCCGTAGAGGTGGGCGTGATCATGATCGAGTACATCAATCAACTGCGCGCGCAAGGCTACTCGATTGAAGACGCGGCAGTGGAGGGGGCGATCCTGAGGTTGCGGCCGATCATGATGACGATGCTGGTGGCGATGCTGGGACTATTACCGGCAGCACTTTCGCGCGGGATCGGCTCGGATTCGCAGAGGCCGTTTGCGATTGTGATCGTGGGCGGATTGTTTGCTGCATTATTCATCAGCATCTACTTGTTGCCGACGATGTACGTCTGGGTGGCGCGAGACACGGACATGCTGCCGCTGAGTGACACGGAATGGGAAGAACCGGCCTGAGAAATTGGACAGCATGCAGTGACGTGCGTCACAAAACGCGATGTAAGACTGCCCAAGTCGTCTTTGCCCTTATTTCATCGTAGTTTTGATTGATTTCGACTGCCGCGCAGCCTACCATTTTCTTGACACCTTTTTTGATTGCCCCGGAGAAACCTAATGACCCGCAAAATGTCTATCGTCGACGGCAACGAGGCCGCCGCCGCCGTCGCCTACCGCATCAATGAGGTGATCGCGATCTACCCGATCACGCCGTCCTCCCCGATGGGGGAGTGGTCCGACCAGTGGAACTCTGAAAAGAAGCCCAACATTTGGGGAGCCATCCCGGATGTGATTGAAATGCAAAGCGAAGGAGGCGCGGCGGGTGCGTTACATGGCGCACTGCAGGCTGGCGCATTAGGGACCACGTTTACAGCGTCGCAGGGCTTGCTGTTGATGATCCCCAATATGTTCAAGATTGCAGGGGAGTTGACCGCGGCGGTGATTCATGTGGCGGCGAGGACGGTGGCGACGCACGCCCTGTCCATTTTTGGGGACCACAGCGACGTGATGGCCACCCGTACCACGGGTTTCGCTTTGCTGGCGTCGAATTCCGTGCAGGAGGCGAGTGATTTTGCCTGTATCGCTCAGGCCGCCGCGCTGGAGTCGCGCGTTCCCTTCTTACACTTTTTCGATGGATTCCGGACCTCCCACGAAGTGAACATGATCGAGCCCCTGAGCGATGACGATCTGCGGGCCATTGTTGATGACAAGTTCGTGCGCCAGCACCGCGAACGGGCCATGTCGCCGGATCATCCGATACTACGCGGGACGGCACAGAACCCGGACGTGTTTTTCCAGGCGCGGGAAGCGTGCAACCCGTATTACCGGGCGTGCCCTACGATTGTCCAGGATGTGATGGATCGCTTCGGGAAGCGCATTGGGAGGAACTATCGCCTGTTTGACTATTACGGACCGGCGGACGCGGAGCGCGTGGTGATCCTGATGGGCTCTGGCGCGGGCGCGGCGGAAGAGACCGTGGACGTGCTGCGGAAGTCGGGAGAAAAGGTTGGGCTGTTGAAAGTGCGGTTGTACCGGCCGTTTGCGGCGTCGGCGTTCCTAAACGCGATTCCTGCCAGCACGAAAGCGATCGCGGTGCTGGATCGCACGAAAGAGCCAGGCAGCCTTGGCGAGCCGCTCTACCAGGATGTGCTGACGACATACGCGGAGAGATATGCGACGAATCCTGGCGCGGGAATCCCGCGAATCATCGGCGGGCGGTATGGATTGTCGTCGAAGGAGTTCACACCCTCGATGGTGAAGGCAGTGTTTGACGAGTTGAAGAAGCCCGAGCCGAAGAATCACTTCACCGTGGGCATTCAGGATGATGTGACGCACACCAGCTTGAACTACGACCCGGATTATTCGACGGAAGATCCGCGGACGGTGCGTGCGCTGTTTTATGGATTGGGATCGGACGGAACGGTGGGGGCGAACAAGAACTCCATCAAGATCATCGGGAAGGGCACCAACAATTACGCGCAGGGCTACTTCGTGTACGACTCGAAGAAAGCGGGCGCGGTGACGGTGTCGCACTTGCGGTTCGGGCCGGATCCGATCCGGTCAACGTACTTGATCACCAAGGCCAATTTTGTGGCGTGCCACCAGTTCCAATTCATGGACCGCATTGACCTGCTGGCGGCGGCAGAGCCCGGCGCGGTGTTCCTGCTGAACACGCCGTTTGGACCCGACGAAATCTGGGACCACATCCCGCGGCAGGCGCAGGAAACGATTATCAAGAAGAAGCTGCGGTTCTTTGTGATTGACGGCTACACGGTGGCGCGGACAGCCGGGATGGGCAGCAGGATCAACACGATCATGCAGACGTGCTTTTTTGCGATCAGCGGCGTGCTTCCGAGGGAAGAGGCGATTGCCGCGATCAAGAAAGCGATCTCGGATACGTATGGCAAGCGCGGCGAAGCGGTGGTGCAGAAGAACTACGCCGCCGTGGACGCGGCGCTGGCGCACATGCACGAGGTCAAGGTGCCGGCCAAGGTAACGGCGCTCTTCGACATGCTGCCGGCAGTATCGCCGCAAGCGCCGAAGTTCGTGCGCGACGTTTTGGGAACAATCGTAACCGGGAATGGGGATTCCCTGCCGGTCAGCGCGATGCCCATCGACGGAACGTTTCCGACGGGCACGGCGATGTGGGAGAAGCGCAACATCGCCAAGGAAATTCCCGTTTGGGACGAGGCCTTGTGCATCCAGTGCGGCAAGTGCGTGCTGGTATGCCCGCACGCGGTGATTCGCGCAAAGGTGTATGACTCCTCGCTGTTGAAGAATGCGCCGGAGACCTTCAAGTCCTCGAAGCCGCGTTGGCGGGAATTTGAAACGCTAAAGTACACGCTGCAGGTTGCCCCGGAGGATTGCACGGGCTGCAAGTTGTGCGTGGAAGTCTGCCCAGCGAAGAGCAAGAGCGAAGTGAAACACAAAGCGATCAACATGGAAGACCAGGCTCCTTTGCGGAAGCCGGAAAGCGTGAACTGGGAGTTCTTCCTATCGCTGCCGGAAATCGACCGGAACAAACTGTCGCACACGCAGGTGAAGGATTCGCAGTTGCTCGAGCCGCTGTTCGAATTTTCGGGCGCTTGCGCGGGCTGCGGAGAGACGCCGTATATCAAGCTGCTGACTCAGCTTTTCGGAGACCGGCTGCTGATCGCGAATGCGACGGGCTGCTCCTCGATTTATGGCGGCAACCTGCCGACGACGCCGTATACCTTGAACAAGGAAGGACGCGGACCGACGTGGTCGAACTCACTGTTTGAGGATAATGCGGAGTTCGGGCTGGGAATGCGCCTGGCGGTGGACCAGCAGAACGTGTATGCGCGCGAATTGCTGAAGCGGTTGAACGGCCCGCTTGGCGATGTGCTCGTCAAGGGCCTGCTGGAGGCCGACCAATCGAAAGAACTGGGAATTCAGGAGCAGCGCAAGCGCGTTGTGGAGCTGAAGAAAAAGCTGCAGGCGCTGAATTCGCCAGAGGCGCAGGCGCTTCTGCCGGTGGCCGATTGTCTGGTGCGGAGGAGCGTGTGGCTGCTGGGCGGCGACGGGTGGGCCTACGACATCGGATTTGGCGGACTGGATCACGTGCTGGGCTCGGGGCGCAACGTCAATGTGTTGGTCATGGACACGGAGGTGTATTCCAACACCGGGGGACAGATGTCCAAGGCAACGCCGCGCGGAGCGGTGGCGAAATTCGCCATGGGCGGAAAGCGCACCGCGAAGAAAGACCTGGCGATGGAAGCGGTGAGTTACGGTTATGTTTACGTGGCGCGCGTGGCGCTGGGATCGAGCGACACGCACACGGTGAAAGCATTCACGGAGGCGGAAGCGCACGACGGACCCTCGCTCATCATCGCGTACAGCCACTGCATTGCGCACGGTTACGACATGTCCATGGGATTGGACCAGCAGAAGAAGGCGGTGCTATCGGGTTACTGGCCGCTGATGCGCTACAACCCGGCGCTGCGTTTGGAAGGCAAGAATCCTTTCCTGCTGGATTCCAAGGCGCCCAGCATTCCGCTGAAGCAGTATGCGTACCAGGAGGCGCGGTACACTATGCTGGTGCGCAGCGATCCGGAAGCGGCGCGTGAATTGCTGAAGCTCGCCCAGGACGACGTGGAACGCCAGTGGCGGGTGTATGCGAACCGCGCGGCCATGGCGGGGCGCTCGGAATCGCCGCATATTGCGCCGCAAGAAACCGAATCCACGCCCGAAACCGTGAAGAAGGGAGGAGAAGAGGAATGAGCGACCTCTCGACGAAGTATCTTGGACTCAACCTGAAATCACCGTTGTTGGCTTCCGCTTCGCCGTTATCGGAATCGGTGGATAACATCAAACGACTGGAGGACCATGGCTTGGCTGGTGTGGTCCTGCCGTCGTTGTTTGAAGAGCAGTTGGCCCTGGAGAGCCTGGCTGTGGATTCCGATCTGGCGCGGGGGACGGAGAGCTTTCCGGAATCCGCGAATTTCTTCCCGGACTTGCAGACCTACAACCTCGGCCCGGATGGGTACCTGGAGTTGATCAGGCATGCCAAGGAAGCGGTGAAGGTTCCGGTGATTGCCAGCCTCAATGGCGTATCCAGCGGAGGTTGGCTGGAATACGCGCGATTGATGGAAGAAGCGGGCGCCGATGCGATTGAGCTGAACATCTATTCGATTGCCACGGACGCGGCGGTCAGCGGGGCTGAGGTGGAGCAGGGCTACATTGATCTGGTGAGGCAGTTGAAGCGCACCTTGCGCATTCCACTGGCGGTGAAGCTTTCGCCGTTTTTCAGCGCGCCTGCGAATATGGGAGTCCGGCTGGATGAATCACGCGCGGACGGGATCGTCCTGTTCAACCGCTTCTATCAGCCCGACTTTGACATCGACCAACTGGAAGTGACGCCGTCGCTGAACCTCAGCCGCCCGGAGGAATTGCTATTGCGCTTGCATTGGACGGCCATTCTGTTTGGACATGTGCGGGCGGACCTGGGGATCACCGGCGGCGTGCACAGTTCGCGGGACCTGCTGAAGTGCATCCTGGCAGGAGCCAAGGTGGTGTTCATGACGTCCGCGCTATTGCGGAACGGCGTGCAGCATGCCGCGCACGTGCTGTCCGAAGCGAACCGGTGGCTCGATGAGCACGAGTACAGCTCGATTCAGCAGATGTGCGGGAGCATGAGCCACGGCTCCGTGCCGGATCCCACGGCGTTTGAGCGCGGGAATTACATGAAGGTGCTGAGCTCGTACACGCTGCGGGCAAACGTATTTAACGATTAGAGGGCGATCCAGGCGAGGAAAGGCCCAGGGGCTGCATGCTGGAGCAGTCGTTCAGGTGGCCGGGGCAGGAGACATGACCTGGTCGGCGAGAGAGCGCGCTTTTTTCACGAAATCTTCCAGCAGGACCAAAGCATCCTCTTGTGAATAGGATTCCGTCGCGCTACGGTCTGGAGAATTACTGCTAACGGAGTTGCGCCGCGGGCACTCTTTTATTCCTCAGTTTCGGAGAGGACTTGTTCGGCGAGGTGGAAAGCGACATTCGCGGCGGGCACACCACAATAAATCGCGGTCTGCAGCAGGACCTCGCGCAACTCTTCGCGGGTCACGCCATTCTGCAGCGCGCCGCGGAGATGCATCTTCAGTTCATCGCCGCGGTTCAAGGCGACCATCATGCCGATGGTAATCAGGCTACGCGTCTTTCGCGGGAGGCCGGGGCGCGTCCAGATCTCGCCCCAGGCATAGCGCGTGATCAAATCCTGAAAGGCGGAATTGAATTCATTCTCGGCTGACTGGGCGCGCTCGACGTGCGCTTCACCCAGCACCGCGCGGCGGACTTTCAGGCCTTCTTTGTGACGATCGCGCTCATCCATGTCGAACTCCCTTACCGTGCAAGAAAATTTACGACGCGAGTGTTGAAATCGTCCTGCGCTTCGATGTTGGAAAGATGTGCGGCGTTCACTTCGACGTAACTGGCGCCGGGAATGTATTTTGCCAGGAATTGGCCATCGGCTGGAAGTGCCGCGGGGTCGTGAGTTCCGGCAAGGACGAGTGCGGGGACTTTGACATTTTGCAGAGTCTGGCGCTGGTCCATATCGCGGACCGCAGCGCAACATGCGACATAACCGTCGGAGTTCGCTTCCTCAAGCATGCGCAAGACCGCCGCGGTTTCCGCAGGGTGCGAAGCGCGATAGGCAGGGGTCAGCCAGCGCTCAATGACCGCCCCGGCCACCGCGCGCATACCACCCCGCTGAACGGCGTCAATGCGCGCATTCCAAGTTTCAGGTGTACCGATTTTTGCCGCGGTGTTGCAGAGGACGATTTTGTGCAACCGGTCCGCGGCATTGGCGCCCAGAAACATGCCAATCATGCCGCCCATGGAAAGCCCGCAGAAATGGACGCGATCCAGTTGCAGGAAATCGAGGAGATGCACGACATCCCAACTCAACTTCTCGATCGTGTAAGGACCCGGAGTGACGCTGGACTGGCCGTGGCCGCGCGTGTCGTAGCGCAGCAAGCGGAAATGCCTGGTGAATGCGGCGACTTGCGGATCCCACATGCGGTGGGTGGTGCCGAGAGAATTGGAGAGGACAAGAACCGGGGCGTGCTCTGGGCCAGACAGCTCGTAATAGAGTTGAGCATCGGCAAGTTTGGCAAAGGGCATGAGCGTGGCGCTCCTTGGTTAACGCGTTGCAGAAATCTCGCGAGCCTCCGCAACAACGCGGCTGACGAATTCATCGGCGCTGCCGAGATAATTTCGCGCGTCGAAGAGGCTTTCGAGGTCGGCAGGCGTCAGATGCCCGCGCAGCCCCGATTCCTCTCGGAGAATATCTTTCAAGTGGCGTTTCTGTTCGCGGGCTTTCTTGCAGGCGGCTTCGACGAGAAGGTGCGCAGGCATTTTGCCCATACGATCGCCGAGAGCCATGGCGACGGCCTCGGCGAAAATGAGGCCGTTGGTGAGTTCCAGATTGTGGCGCATGCGCCCGGCGTCGACTTCGAGGCCCGGCAACATCTCCGCCAGATGATGAAGCGCGCCGCCGGAGAGGCAAATGATGTCAGGCAGCGTTTCCCATTCGGCGTGCCAGCCGCCGAGCCCGCGCTGCCCTTCTTGAAGCATGGCAGAGAGAAGCGTGTTGACGAGGCCGGGAATCCGCGTCGCGGCCTGGAGAACCACGGCGCAAGTGACGGGATTGCGCTTTTGAGGCATGGTCGAAGAGCCGCCACGCCCCTCGAAAATGGGTTCGGAGAGCTCGGCGATTTCGGTTTGCGCGTGGAGGGATATATCACGCGCAATCTTGCCCAGAGTGCCGGTGCAGAGGCCCAAAGTGGTGGCGATTTCGGCGATGCGATCGCGATGCGTGTGCCAGGGAATGGATGGCAGAGAGAGGCGCAGTTCGCCGGCCAGGACTTTGGCAATTTCCGGACCGCGGCCGCCGAGCGCGGCAAGGGTGCCGACGGCGCCGCCGAATTGCAGCGTTAACACGCGCGGCTTGATTTCGGCGAGCCGCTCGCGGTGGCGGGAAACAGCATCGAGCCAGCCGGCCACGATGAAGCCGAAGGTGGTGGGCAGGGCTTGCTGCATCCACGTGCGAGCGACAACGGGAGTGGCGCGATGTGTTTCGGCAAGCGTGACGAGGGTTCCAGTGAGACGAACCAGGTCCCGATCGATGAGATCGAACGCACCGCGCACTTGCAAGATGCAGCCGGTGTCGATGACGTCCTGGCTAGTGGCGCCCCAATGAACGAAGCGCGCCGCGTCTTTATCCTCGTGAGCGACAAGTTCGCTGAGTTTTTTGACGACGGGGATAGCCAGATTGCCGGCGAGAGCGGCGTCCTTGGCGATGGCGGAGAGGCCGAAATTTTCCGCGCGGCACTTGCCGGCGATGATTTGCGCCTGGGATTCCGGGATAATTCCGGAGCTGGCTTCCGCGCCGGCGAGAGCGGCTTCAAAATCGAGCATGCCCTGGAGGCGGGCTTCGTCGGAGAAGAGTTTATCCAGCGCGTCGTAGCGAAATAAGGCATCGAGAAGGCTCATCGGCGGCAGTGTCTCCGTAGGTCAGCACTCAAAGAATACGGTTTCGTGTTCGCCTTGCAAGCGAATATCCCACTCAAGAATGTGCGGGTCCTCCGCGAGAGGCCGCGCGATCAGAGTAGCGCGGCGACCAACGGGAACGAGATTCAAAACATGATCTGCCGGGTTCGCTGGATCATTCGGGAAGTAGAGCCGCGTAACCAAGCGGCGGAGCAAACCCCGCATGAACACGGAGATTTCGAGATGTGGCGCCTGAGGACGATCATCGGGGCCGGGAACGCTGCCAGGCTTGATGGTGGTGAAGGAGAACTCGCCGCGGTCGTTGGTGGGCATGCGGCCGAAGCCGAAAAATCCCTGCGCAGGCGATTTCTCCTGAGAATTTTCAGGCTGGGCATATTTGCCGTGAGCATCGGCCTGCCAAATTTCGAGGCAAGCGTCAGGAACGGGTTGACCCTCGCCATCGGATGCGTCCGCGAATCGTGACACGCTCGCCGCCGGATGCGCCGCGCGCGAGATCGCAGCGATTCAGCCAGCCGAGGCCAATGCTGAAATACGGGCCGACGGTTTGCGAAGGTGTGGTTTCTCCGCTCATATCATCGCTCCATGGGAGTGGCGTTGCGGCCACGCAGCACAATATCAAAGCGGAAGCCGAGTGCAATCTCCGGTGTAGTTGTCGCCCAGTCGAAGATCGAGATGAGGCGCTTGCGCGCGGATTCGACCGGCACACTGTTGTAAATGGGGTCGAATTCGAGAAGGGGATCACCGGGGAAGTACATTTGCGTGACGAGGCGTGTGGCGAACGCGGGGCCGAAAACGGAGAAGTGAATGTGCCGAGGGCGCCACGCATTGTAATGATTGCGCCATGGATAAGCGCCGGGGCGAATGGTGACGAAACGGTAGCGGCCTTCTTCGTCAGTGAGGGTTTGCCCCATGCCGGTGAAATTGGGATCGAGCGGAGCATCGTGCTGATCCACTTTGTGCAGATAACGTCCGGCGGCATTGGCTTGCCAAATCTCCACCAGCGAATGAGCGACCGGGCGGCCATCTTCATCAACGAGGCGGCCGCTGACGACGATGCGCTCGCCGAGGGGCTCGCCTTTGTGCTGCCGGGTGAGATCGAAGCCTTTGGGTGGAACGACTTCTTTGGAAAAGGAGGGGCCGGTAGTTTCAGAAAGCGTGTGAGGGAGTTGGATCAAGGGTTGCGTGGGCGCGCGCTTGATCGAGGAAACGTAGGGCGGGTGCAAAAGCTCCGGCTGAGTGCCGGGGGCGGGCCTGCGATATCGCAACATCGGCATCACGCTCCAATTTCTTCAGACGCGTTCCAGAATCACGGCGATGCCCTGGCCAACGCCGATGCACATGGTGCAGAGGGCGTAACGGCCCTTGGTGCGCAGCAATTGGTAGAGTGCAGTCGTCACGAGGCGACCACCGCTGGCGCCGAGCGGATGGCCGATGGCGATGGCTCCGCCATTGGGATTGACGTTCGCGGCATCGTCGGGGAGGCCCAGTTCGCGAAGGACAGCGAGCGCCTGTGCGGCGAAAGCTTCGTTCAGTTCGATCACGTCCATCTGTGAAAGATTGAGACCCGCCTTGGCAAGGACTTTGCGCGTTGCAGGAACGGGCCCCATACCCATGATGCGCGGGGCCACGCCAGCGGCGGCTGCGGCGATCACGCGGGCTTTGGGCACAAGGCTGTGGCGCTTGATCGCGTCTTCGGAGGCCAAGAGGAGAGCGCAGGCGCCATCGTTCACGCCGGAAGCGTTTCCGGCGGTGACGGTGCCGTCGGGCTTCACAACACCCTTCAGCTTCGCGAGGGCTTCGAGGGTCGTGTCCGGGCGGGGATGCTCGTCCACGCTGACGAGAACGGGATCGCCCTTTTTCTGCGGAATGGGGACGGCGACGATTTCTTCCGCGAGGCGCCCAGCTTTCATCGCTGCGCTGGTGCGCTGCTGGCTGCGAAACGCAAAAGCATCCTGATCAACACGCGCAACGTGATATTCCTCGGCAACAATTTCGGCGGTTTCCGGCATAGCGTCGGTGCCGAACCTGGCTTTCATGGCGGGATTCACGAAGCGCCAGCCGATGGTGGTGTCTTCGATTTTCATATTGCGAGAGAAGGCGCCATCGGCTTTGCCCATCACGAACGGGGCGCGGGACATGCTTTCCACGCCGCCCGCAAGAATAAGATCAACTTCACCGCTCTTGATGCCGCGAGAGGCTACGGCGACAGCGTCCATGCTGGAGCCACAAAGCCGATTCACGGTGGTGCCGGAGATTTCCTTAGGAAGACCGGCGAGAAGAAGAGCCATGCGCGCGAC
>Ga0187862_10003644_pt1 | contig 14918 bp, 9 predicted proteins | sample June2016WEW_10_1_FD_133003 | JGI IMG/M metagenome (GOLD analysis project Ga0187862, IMG submission 133003) | Peatland microbial communities from SPRUCE experiment site at the Marcell Experimental Forest, Minnesota, USA - June2016WEW_10_150 | ecosystem: Environmental > Terrestrial > Soil >...
GGAGGGAGACGCGACCCTGCTCCCCCTTTACCTGGACCCGAATACCAAGCTGTTCCTGGTCGCTCTCATGTGGTGCCGGCCGTGGCTGATCGATGCGGGGCGCGGTTCGCCGCTGCCGCGGACGCCGGAGATCGCCAGGGCCGCGCTGGAAGTTACCGACGCGCACCATGAGCTTGACTGCTTCGACAACGATCCGGCTTTCCGTGACCGGCTGTCCGCGCGGGTCGGGGAGCACCTGAAGGTGCTGCGGCGCAAGATAACCGAGCGCGGCCTCGTCCGGCCGGGCATGAGGCTTTCTGACGAGGTCGCGGTGGGGGCCCTGCTCGAGAACGGGATCATCACCGCGAGCGATCTCGCCCGTCTCTCCGACCCGGCCTGGTGCTCCCGGCAGGAGGACCTGTGGTGGACGCCGGTGATCTGAGCGCAGCGGGGATGCCAGGCGGTGCCCGGCGCGCGCTACTGGCGGTTAACGGCGAAGGCAGCCGTGACCCGGACGCCACCTGCCGCCGTGACCAGGATGTGGTAAACGCCGGGCGGCAGGCCACCGGAGAAGAACTCGTGGTCCTGGTTGATGGCGTAGTTGAAGGTGCCCTGGCCATCAGCAATGGGGTGCTCGGGTGACGCGCCCACGCCGACGATAGCGATCGTGACCGCCCGCCCCGGCACGAAACCCTGACCGTGCACGACGAACGCGGTGTGGCTGTCTCCGGTTGGCTGCGCGATGCCAATCTGGGCCTTCCCGCCCTGGCCAGGGGGACCCTGGCCGGGCGGGGGCGGCGGCAGGACAGGGCCCAGCACGATCGGGTGACGCACGATGGTCCGGCCGCCGTCGGCGGATGCTCCGATGCGGACGCCGGCCCCGAGAAGGCTGGCGGCGACGACGAGCGCGGCTATCGCCGTGCCAGCCCGGATCCGGCCCGGCAGGGCGGCCCACGAAGACCTCATGCGGGTTACGGCGCCCGGCCGGGCCGTCGCAGCTGGCCCGCGGCCGCCCGCGGTGCTGGCACGTGCCCTGCGGCTGCGCGCTGAGCCCCCCCGGTGCCGTCGGGGTGCTGGAGGCACCGTGCGGGGGGAGGATCCGCCGGACTCGCCGTAGCCTGGGTGGGAGCCGAACGTCGCGTCCTCGGCGACCTCCGCGCTGTCATCGCCAGCCGGCCTCGGGTCCTTGCGATACTCGGCGATCAGCGCGAGCGCCGGGCCGGGCAGCGACGACGGGCCGAGGTCGTGCCCGCCGTCCGGCGCGCCAATGAACGGCGCCAGCTCGGCGAGGACGGATGCCGAGCTGGGTCGCAGCCGCGGGTCACGCTGCATGCAGTCGTGCACGATGCCCGCCAGCTCCGGAGGCAGGCCACCAAGGTCAGGCGGCGACATCGCCAGCTGCACGAGCACGTCCATCACGGTGTCGCCGTGATACGGAGCATGGCCGGTCGCAGCGAACAGCATGGTCGCGCCCAGCGAGTAGACGTCGCTGGCCATCGTTGCCTGCCGGGTATCACGGGCCTGCTCAGGCGCCATGTAAGCCGGAGTGCCCACCGCCCCGCGCGTCACCGTGAGCTGGATCCGCTCGGCAGCGCGCGCTACCCCGAAGTCGATCACCCGCGGTCCGTCCGGCGAGACCAGGACGTTGGACGGCTTCAGGTCCCGGTGCACCAGGCCCGCTGCGTGAATCGACTCCAGCGCCTCAGCACAGCCTGCCGCCAGCCAGCGGACGGCGGCCACGGGCAGCGGGCCGCATGCTCGGACCAGATCGCTGAGTGCGGGCGCCGGCACGTAGGCGGTGGCCAGCCAGGGCACGTCGGCCTCAGGCTCGGCCGCCACGACAGCGGCCGTGAATGCTCCGCTGACCCGGCGGGCGGCGGCTACCTCCTGGGCGAAACGGGTGCGGAAATCCGGCTCGTCGGCGAGCTCGATCTTGATTGTCTTGACCGCGACCAGCCGCCCCGCGGCCGACCTGCCTAGGTAGACGCGCCCCATGGCTCCGGCGCCCAGCCTGCCCACCAGGACGTAACCGCCGATCTGCTCCGGATCCCACCGGCGCAGCGGTTCCACTAACGAGGCTTGCCGGAGCACAATCAAGTCTCCCCCCCGGAATGCGAAGATTAAGACCTATCATGCCCACTGGCGGTCCGGCCGTTACGAATTTGACGCACTAATCTGATGCCAAAGGCCGGGGGCTGGTTCATCCATCCTGCACCAGCTCGCCATGACCGGCCCGCGGGCGCGCGGCGCCCGCACTCACCAGGTTCCGCAAGCCAAGTCGCTGCCATCGCGACGGCAGGTCCTGAGTGCGCCGGCACGGCGGCTGCCAGCCAGGGATGGTAGCGACCGCGGCTGCTGGCGGCCAGGCTGTGATGGAGGCCATTCCGCCAGTCGCCCAGCTCGCCGCCGGACCGGGGCACGCGGCCGGCCGACGAGGAGGCGGCCGCAGGGCGAACACCTGTTCTAACCAATTGGCCTTCACAGCTGGCTCGTATGTATGTTCTAATTACAGGCATGCTTCAGGTCACCTGCATGACGAGATCATGGCCACACTGGCCCGCCCGCCGGGGAGAGCATGGCCTGGCCCAGCCGCGGGTTAGCCCGCCGCGAGACCGCGCCGCCCGCTGCACCGTGCCGGCGGGCCGGCATGCCCACGTCCGCACGGATCCTCCGGCAAGCCAGCCCCCGTCCGCGGCCCGCCAGGAAGCGCACGTCCGGCAGCGGCCGGGCGGACCCATCTCCTAACCATTCTGAAGAGCCGCGGCCGCCGGGAAACTGGCCGCACGCTAGAGGTGATAGCAAAGTGACGACTGATTTTCATGACGACATCAGGATCAAGGATCATCGACTCGCCCAGCTGAAGAGCAGGACGGCGGCGCTGGAGCGGGAACTCGCCGATGCCCGCGGATCACTGGAACGCGAGCTGGCGCATGCCGCCGCCTGCCTCCAGGACGCGGCGCCCGTCCGCGCCGCCGGAAGATGCGACTGCGCCCCCGGCAGCCTTGATCACCGCCGCGATGCGACGAGATCGCTGCGCTGGTACGGCGCGTCGGCCCATTCGGGCGATTGCCCGGGGGCCGATCCGGATCAGCGCGTCAGCTCGGCCGAGGCCCGCACCGAGATACTCGTTAATCGCGGCCGCCGCGGCGGCTATCATCAGGCCCTTCCCCGCGGGCGCAAGCTGGCCCTGGGGCTGGCAGTCGCCGCAGTGCTCACCACGATCCTGGTCATCAGGCTGTCCGGCGGAGGGGCTTCCTGGCCTCCCAGCGTCGCTACCGTGCAGCGTGAGGCCGCCAGGGCCTGCCAGAACCCTGACGTGAAGTCGGAGCCTGATCAGGTGAACTTTGCCTGCGCGAGCGCCACCCGGCAGGTCCTCTGGGTATTCGCCCTGATCACCAGCGATGACAACCCGGCCTTCGCCGACGTGAAGACCGGCCGGACTGGCCTCGAGCCGATTACGCCCGCGCAGGGCGGCGACGTGGCCTGGTCCCTCAACCTGCACCATCCGTACGATCCGGCCAATCCGATCGACAGCCTGGCAGTAGCGGCGCGAGCCATCAACAACATTGTCGGCGGCGCTACGCTCACCAGTGCCAATGGCAGCCCGCTTGTCCAGTCTGGGCTGGAAAGCGTCCCGGCGAATTGCCTCCAGTACACCGGATCGGCTGCGGTCGCCTCGCGCCGGGGGTTCCCGGCCGTCTGCGCGAAGCCCGTCACCAGCCCGGCGGGTCAGGCCGCCCTGGTGTCTGACATCTACCAGAGATGGGTCGTCGGTGCCGCGCCCAGCGCAGCGCAGGACGCCGCCGTGCTGTTCGAGAACGCTCAGGATCCAGGTGCCCCGCAAGTCCAGGCCATCCTGCGCCGGCTGGCCGGCGCCCGGCCTTCCGCCTGACCCGGGCACCCAGCGAGACTCGCTCCGCCGCGGCGGCCGCCAGCACCAGGAAAAGGGGTGATCTCATGCATTCCGCCAGCAAGCCATGGTGGCACCAGGTGACTGCGCTCGTCAGCCTGAGCGCGAGCGGAGCGATAACAGGCTTTTCCTTTGTCCCGGGAGCGGCCGCCGACCTCAGCACTCCGGCTAACGTGCCCATTCGGCTGCTGGCCCTCGACCGGTCCGTCCGGTCGGCTCAGCCCGCGCCCGGCGACGATGCGATACTCCGGTCCGCGATCGTCAACGTTGCGCATTACTACCTCCGGATGGCGGCGGATAAGACGCCGGCCGAGATGGAGGCGATGATCTGGCAGCACGACAGCCGGGACGGCGCTGATCATGGCGAATCATGCGCAGCCTTTGCCAGCCTGACGCTGGAGCTGGGCGCCCAGGTCGCTGGCCAGCAGAGCTGGGTCACCGGGGGAACCTCTTATCCCTGGCCGGTGCACGCATGGGTCGACGCGCGCGTGGACCCCAATCCGGCATCGCCTGGCATCATCTCGGTGCTGCAAGACGCGGAGGCGCACGACCGCTGGCATCCGCTCGGCGACGGCTACCAGCCACTGCCAGGCGACTGGGTGCTGTTCAGCGGCCACGTGGAAGTCGTCACGAAAGACGCCGAGGGCGTCCTGTCCACGATCGGCGGCGACTCGCTGCCGAATTATTCCGTGAACGCGCACGAGTATCCCGGCCCGCTGAGCCAGCAGGGCGTGGTCGGATTCGTCAACAACGGCCCGCTGGCGGCCGCGACGAGCACGGGGCGGCAGGCCGGCGGCTCGCCAGTGCCCGGCGCCCGTGCGGCACAGGGCACGTCGGGCGAGGGGCAGACGTCGATCCCCGGCGCGAGCCCGGCCAGCGCGCCGCCGCAGGCAGCCTCGGCCGCATCCGAGGACAGCGAAGCGGCTATTCCCGGCACCCCGGTCGCTGCCGCCGGTCCCGCCGTGGCCGCGGCGCGGGCAGCCGGCCATGCGGGCGGACCGGCGCGGCGCCCGGCCCGGCCGCGGCCCGCCAGTACCCGGGCCAGCCGGGCCGGCCGCAGGCCCGGCGGTCAGGCCGTCAGCGGCGGCGCGGGCGCTGCTGATGTCCCGGGCCCCAGCCTGGCGGGCGCCGTCAGCACGCCCATCGCCGCACAGCAAGGCACGGCCGCGATACCGGGGCTGCCGCGTGTGGCGCACGCGACCACCACCAGGCCGGCCGGACGTGCGCCGGCCGCTCCCGGCGACAGTCCCCGGGCTGCGGTCGCGCCAGCCCCGGCCCAGGAGATGACCGCCCAGCAGGCCTTCATCAGCGAAGTCGCTCCCGGAGCGATGGCCGCGCAGCGCCGGTACGGCGTTCCCGCCCCCGTGACCATCGCCCAGGCCATCGATGAATCCGGCTGGGGCGAGAGCACCCTGGCCAGCCGGGATAACAACCTGTTCGGCATTAAGGGAACCGGACCCGCTGGCAGCGATGCGCAGCCGACGCAGGAGTACGAGAACTCCCAGTGGGTCACGCAGACGGCTCCGTTCCGCGTCTACCACAACGTCGCCGAGAGCATCGAAGATCACGGCCGTCTGCTCGCTACCAGCGGCTACTACACGCAGGCGATGACTGTCCGGCACGATCCGGACGCCTTCGCCAGCGCCCTGACGGGGGTGTACGCCACGGACCCTGATTACGGATCGACGCTGATCAGCCTCATGCGCCAGTATGACCTGTACCGCTACGACGTGACGCCGCGTCCCTCCCATGCCCGGCAGGCGGCGTCTGGCAAGGCCGCTATTCCGGGCCTGCAGCCTGCTCCGGTGGCCACGGCGATCAGCACGGCACCGCCCCCGCCCGCGGCCAGCCGCACGCCTGTGAGCGCCCCGGCGGCACCGCCCCCGTCGCCCGCAGCAAAGTCCCAGCCCGCGCAGAAGTCCCAGCCCGCGCAGCCAACGCAGCCCGCGCAAGCAGGTCAGCCCACGCCGACGCCACAGCCCACACCGACGCCACAATCCGCCCCGGCGTCATCGCCCGCCCCGGCGTCATCGCCCGCCCCGCCAGCGACATCCGCGCCTGTGACGTCATCTCCTGGCCCGATCGCGCCGTCAGCCGCCATTCCTGGCGTGCCCTCGCCCGTTGCCTCGGCTCCGGGCACGCCGGTGCCAGCACCCGCGCCGTCCGCGGCTGCCGGGGCCGGCCCGGCGCGCGCAGCCTCCGGCCGTGCAGTCGCCGGCGCCGCGCGGCGCACGCGGGTTCATGCCTACCGGCCCGCGACGCAGGCGACACCGTCGATCCCGACGGCATCGGCCGTGCAGGTGCCAGTCCCCGGCGCGGGTCCGCCAGGTCGGACCGCTGCGCGCCCGGCGCGGCCGGCGGCCAGCCGGTACCGGGACAGCATTCCGCCGTCCGTCCGGAACGCCATCCTCACGTCGGCCATGGTGCCGCTCACTCGTGCGGAGCCGCTCTACCGCGATGTCGCCAGCCACGCCCCCATCCGCTGGGAATTCCTGGCCACCTGCGACTGGATGCAATGCGAGGCCCGGCCCCGGTATTCGCCTGTGCAGGGCGAGAAGCTCGGCACCCTGAATCCGGACGGGACAATCTACCGAACCAGGTCAGCAGCGCTGGAGCAGTGCGCTGATGACCTCGTGGAGCTCGCGTGGGCGGTCTACCAGATCGACCTGACTGCCCGGGCAGACCTATCCGTCTGCGACCTGGCCAACGTCTTCGCGGCATTCCGCTGGGGCGGGCTGCTCAAGCTGCACCGCACATCCGCGATGGAGTTCCCTTACTCGGTCGCTGGCCTGACCGCCCAGCACACCAGCATGCGGTGGCCCAGGATTGATGACCCTCATGCGCCAGATAAGCCGGGAGCGCGTTTCAGGCTGCCCTTCGGCGCAGTGCCCGTCATGCTGGGGCTGAACTACCCAGCCACCGTCTGATCGTCCGAGTAACCGCAAGAAGGTGGTGGACTGCGTGGTTCGTTTCCTGCTCTTCCTGCTCGGCACTATCTCCGCCGGCAGCTCACGGCGCCCGGCCACGGCGCCGTACGCGGCTGGTGACCCGCCCGGCTGGACAGACCCGGCCAGCTGGAGAGACCCGGCGGCACTGCCCGCCGTCCCCGGCGGGCTCCCTGGCGCTGAGGCGTGGCCCGGTCAGGCCGGCTGGCCAGGTCCGCGGGACTCGCGCGCGGCCGGGGGCCGGGCTACGGACCCTCCCCCCAGCACGGGTGATGGTCCAGGGCGCCGCCGCCGCCTCCGGCCCTGGGTCATGCGGACAGCCGTGGTGGTAGCCCTCGGCCTGATATTCCGCCGGGCTATCGCTTCCCTGGTGCTCGCCGCGCTATCCGCGGCCCTGCACGTCGTGGGCATCAACGTGCATCTGCCCTCAGTGAGGTTCGGCTGGCCATGGCAGGCGGCCAGCGCTGGCAGCAGCACCAGCACGGACCTGGGCCCGTGGGTGCTGCAGAAAATCGAGGGCATCTCCAGGCCAGCGCTCGGCGAGGCCAACTTCACCTTCACCTTCAGCCACAAGGTGTCGAAGAGCATCGGCCCATGGCCGTGCTGGTATGCCAGCACCTTCTACGCCGTGGCGCGCGCATCCGCGACGGTCGACCTCAATCCGGGCCCCTCCTGGTGGACGCCGGCTTCCGGGCACTACCGGCTGCAGGTCCTGAGCCGTCCGCGCGACGGCAAGCCGGGGCAGGTCAGCGTCACGATGATCCTGCCGCGGCCGCAGCTCCCGCAGACAGCTCACGACGTGACGATCGACAACATCCCATCGAGGCCCATCGACGTTCAGCACAGCTGGACCTACCCCGGATTCGGCTGCGGCCTGGTCCTCAGGCCGCAGTTCGCAGAGTCAGTGCTTTATGCCGAGGCCCAGCAGAAGGCTTTCCGTAACGCCACCCGCGACCCGAGCATTACTCGCCCGCTGGTGGCAAGCGCGGAAGCTGAGGCGGCACAGACCATCCGGGACAACTTCATCCAGCCGACGGTGAACGCCTTCGGATACACGCTCGATCAGCTAACCGTCCGCTGGGCCGGGGCATCGTGAAGCACGGCCGGCCGGGCCGGCCCAGTGGCGGCCGCGGCGCTGCGGCTCGCCCGCCGCACCCGTGCGGGCGCCGCGGTACGGCGCTCAGGCGGGCCGGGCGATGGTGATGATCTCCGGGCTGGCGGCGGTCAGCGGCTGGCGGTCCCAGTCCCCGAACTGCTCCTCGATGATCAGTCCGGCACGCGACAGGAACAGCGAAAGCGGTCCCGCGTCCAGGAATCGCAGGGTGCTCTGGCTGACTTCCGGACTATCCCATCCGGGACTGGTGAACGTGCTGGTAAAGGTCACGGTTCTGCCGTCGAACGGCGCCCGGACCTCGTGCGTCATCCGCACCAGGCTTCCGGCGGGACCGATGACCTGGACTGCGCTGGCCGGCGTCCAGTTCTCCCAGGCCCGTGCCAGCGGATGGCGGGTCTCGAAGGCGAAGCGCCCGACTGGTGTGAGCGCCGCCCGGATGGCCGCGAGCGCGTTCGCGATGTCGTCATCCTCGACAAGCGCCTGGAAGGCATGGCCGGTCATGATGGCCAGGTCGAACTCACGATCCCAGCTGGCGGACGCTGCATCACCGGCCACCCACTCGATGTCGGGCCGCTGACGCGCCTGCTGCAGCATCCCCGGGGCCGGGTCGAGCCCGCACAGCCGCCCGGTATGCCCGGCCTGCCGGGCGAGGCCCAGCAGCTCGCCGGTCCCGCAGCCCACATCCAGCACAGCCCGGGCAGACATCACCAGGGGCAGGTAGAAGCGGAAGTCAGCTCTCTGCTGCCAGGGATCCCACCGGTCATACAGCTCGGCGAGGACGGGGTCGGCGAACAGGCGATCAGCCACCGGGCCAGCCTGCCGCCGGACCGCCGGTCGCCACAACCGGTTAACCGCGTAACGGGGACCGGCCCTTGCCCTTCGCCCGGGGCCGCCTCGTTACGGCCTGTGCCTGGTGTGGCGGCGGTCGCGCCCAGCCGGGCGCTGGCCCTCAGCAAGGTGAGCCGCCGGCGTCTTCCCGGCGGCGGCCGGCCGTGACGCGTCGCAGCGTCAGTACCCGTTCGGCGTGACGTTCCTCGGTCAGCAGCTTGTGCCGGGCCGCAAGAAGATCAAACTGGCTGATCAGGAGCTGCGCTGCGAACTGAGGGTGCAGGGCGTCATGGCTGCCTCCGCGCCCGGCGCAGGAGTTCGGAAGGCCGGCTGCGCGCCGCGGGTCACCTCTTGTGCGGGACGATCACGACCGGGCATGCCGAGTGCTGGACGACCTCGCTACTCACCGAGCCCATCAGCAGCCGGGCAAAGCCGCTGCCGCCGCGTGCGCCGACGACTACCATGTCGGCGTCTTGCGAGGCATCGACCAGTTCCTTGACCACGAAGCCGTCCACAGCGCGAATGCTGACCGATGCTGGCTGCGCGTTGCCCATCCGGCTCGCTACCTTCTGGGTCATCTCCTCGGCGGCCTGGTGCAGATTGTCGAGCAGGGGCCGGTCAGCCGGACCGATCACCGGGATGTGACCCCAGTAGCTCTTCGCGACCTCATGCACCGTTATGACGGTAACCGGGACATGCAGGGCCGCACCCTGCCTCATCGCCCAGTCCAGTGCGCGTTCTGAGTTAGGTGAGCCATCGATGCCCACGACGATTCCCGGCATTGCCTGCTCCTTCTCTCCCGGGCCACCGCCCCGGCGGCGGCCGTGAGTTTCCTGTGCTCATGATCGGGGCAGCATGGCTGGTCACAATAGGCCGTTATCCATCGTGCTCATCGGATACCTCACGATCTGGCTAGCACGGATCCGAGTGACCCAGCCGCGCAGGCATCACGCAGGCACGCCTCTTAACGGCGTGATGGCCGCGATTCTCGCTGCCTTCGGACCTGCCTGTCGACAAACACGCCGAGCGTACATGATCCGCGAGCCGTAGGCAGGAGTCATGACTGCGTGTCGATCGCGGTGGACGGCACGGCCATGATCGCGGGCCTGCGCGGCACGATGCGGAAGGCTAGTGCCGCTGCACCGAGCGTAACGAGGCTAGCGACTGCGGCTATGCCGGAAAGATGCACGGCCTGGGCCAGAAAGGGACCGACGACGGCGCCGGTCAGGGCAGCCGCTGCCTCCCCGGTTACGAATACGGCGCTGACCCGGCCGAGTACTCCATTAGGGATGACCCGCTGGATGGCGGTCTGCGGGGCCACCTCGGACACCGTGCCGAACATCCCGACCGCTACCGCTGCGGGCAGCGCGGTGGCGAGCGACGACGAGGTAAAGAGCAGGAAGTACGCGGCGGCGGTGACCGTCAGGCTCGCGGCCAGCAGGTTCCGGATCCGGGCCCGGTCCAGGAGCACGCGCAGGACCGGGGCGCTGAGCAGCACGCCCGCGCCCAGGCAGGACAGCAGGAATCCGGTGTGCCCGGTGCCGCCCAGCCGCTGGACGCCGAAGGGAATGAGCACGGCGCTGAGCGATGCGTTAGCCGCCAGGAAGATGACCGTGACGGGGAGCAGTGCGCGGGCGACGGGCTGGCCGCGCAGGATGCGCGTCCCCTCGACGAGGTCGCTAGCCACGCCGCTGATCGAGGCCGCGCGGCCGACGTGCGGACCGCCAGTCCGGGATGTCAGGACATTGGCGGCGGCCGAGATCAGGTAGCTGAGGGCGTCAGCGCAGATCAGCCATCTGACGCCGTAGAGGGTCAGGAGGATCCCGCCGACCGGGCCGCCGATGAGCTGCATGATGCCGCCGGCGAAGGCGTTAAGTGAACTGGCGCTGCTCAGCAGGCTCCCGGTGCCCACGATGGCCGGAGTGCGGGCCCGCGCGGCCGGGACGTACAGCACGCCGCCGGCGTTTTCCGCGATCAGGGCGGCATCAAGGACCCAGTAGCGGCCGGGAGAGGTGCCGAGCAGCATCGCTGTCACCGCGGCCGCGCGGAACAAGCTGGTTGCGATCATCAGCATGCGCCTGTCCCAGCGATCGGTGAACACGCCAGCGACCGGGCCGAGTACCAGGAGCGGCAGGTACTGCGCGGCGAGCGTGAGCCCGGTGTCGCGCAGCGAGCCAGTGACCTGGAAGACGTGGGCCGGGACGGCGAGGATCAGCAGCCACGAGCCAAGGGAACTGATGAGGCTGCCGCCCCACATCAGCCGGAAGTCCCGTATCCGCAAGGCCTGAAGCACGCCTGCCACCCGTCCTTGACTATTCTGTCAGAATAGTTTCAAGCATTAGTGCTCTGTCAAGACTGGAGAAGACGTGGAGCAGCCAGCGATCGGCCGCCAGCTGCGGGCACGGCGGACCGCGGCGGGCCGGACTGTCGCGTCGGTCGCGGCGGACGCGGGGCTGTCGGTGCCCTACATCGCCAACCTGGAGAACGGCAGGGGTAACCCCACGACCGCGGCGCTGACGCGGCTCGCCGAAGCCCTGGGCATGCACCTGGTCGTCACGCTGGCCGTCGGCGAGGAGGCTCAGCAGCCGCAAGCGTCCGCGTCACCTGAGGTGCCGGCCTCACTGGTCCGGCTCGGGCGCACGGCCAGATTCCGGCAGGCCGTCGGGGTCATGGCCACGACGCTCGACCTGGATGCCGATGAGTTCACGCTCCAGCTCGTGGCCGCGCTGGCGACGCTCGCGCACACGATGGGCAGGGATCTCGCCGAGGCGGACTGGGGACGCCTGCTCGACGCGCTCATGCTCATCGCCGCCCACCCGGCCGGAACAGAGCCGGCAGCTCGGTGAGGGAATCGACGCGCCAGTCGGCAAGCTCGCGCACCTCTGGATCGTCAGCCCGCAGATAGCACCGTCGGCCCTCCTTCGCTGTCGCCACTCCGACGATAACGGTCGTACTGTGGGCGTGGTGGAGGTGAACGTCTTCGGCGAGCTCGAGATAGCGGTCGCGGGCGTGCCGGTGCCCGTGAGCGAATGTGGGAGCTGCTCATGCTCGCCCTCTCCGGGCCGGGCGCCAGGCCGAAGCGCTTCGGGCCTACGGTGAAGTCCGTGATCGCTTGGTCGAAGAGCTCGGAATCGATCCCGGCTCTTTCCTGCGAGAGCTCGAGGGACGCATCCTGGTCCAGGACGCGTCGCTCATCCCTGCGCAGGTAAGGACGCAGACAGTGGACACGCAGACGGCTCGAGGCAACCTGAGGGAGCAAGGTCGCGATCGCGATCCCCTGCTCGAGACGAAGCTGCACGTCCCAAGGGGGGCACGCGGATTGGTGCCGCGTCAAAGACTGCGTGCGCGCCTGAGCGCGGGGGCTGGGTCGGCCCTGACGCTCATCTCGGCTCCGGCCGGCTTCGGGAAGACAACGCTGCTCACTGAATGGCTGGCCGCCGTTCCTCACGATGGACCCTCCGCGGGGTGGCTCTCGCTCGACAAGGCCGACAACGACCCATCGCTGTTCTGGAAATACGTCGTGGCAGCGCTGAGGTCGGTCGCGGGCAGGGAGGTTGGCGCCAGCGCCCTCTCGCTCCTGGAGTCGTCACAGGCTCCGACCGACGCGGTGCTCACCACGCTGATCAACGACCTGTTCACTGTTTCGGGCGACGTGATCCTGGTGCTCGACGACTATCACGTCATCGAGGCGCGCGACGTGCATGACGGGGTGGTCTTCCTGCTGGAGCATCTACCCCCGCAGATGCACCTGATCATCGCCAGCCGTGCCGACCCGCCATTTTCCCTGGCGCGGTGGCGGGGAGACGGTCGACTCACCGAGATCCGGGCGGCCGACCTCCGCTTCACGCCCGAGGAGTCGGCGACGTACCTCGACGGCACCATCGGAGGTGTTCTGACGACGCAGGATGTCGCGACGCTGCATCAGCGCACGGAGGGATGGATCGCTGCGCTCCAGCTGGCAGCGCTGTCGATGCAGGGACGCGACGACCTGGCCTCGTTCATTGCCGGTTTCGCCGGAGACGACCGGTACATCGTGGACTACCTCGCTGAGGAGGTCCTGCAGCGCCAGTCCGAGGATGTCCGGCAGTTTCTCCTGCAGAGCTCCATTCTCGACCGCCTGAGCGGGCCGTTGTGCGATGCGGTCACCGGTCAAGGGAACGGCAGGGCCACTCTCGGGACGCTGGAGCGAGCGAATCTGTTCCTGGTCCCGCTTGATGACCGCCGTCGGTGGTATCGCTACCACCATCTCTTCGCCGATGTGCTGCGGGCGCACCTGCTGGGCGAACAGCCCGACAATGTCCCCGCCTTGCACAGCCGGGCGAGCGGCTGGTTCGAGCGGAACGGTGAACCGACTGAAGCGATCCGCCATGCGCTCGCCGCTGGCGATTTCGACAGGGCGGCCAACTTGGCCGAGTTGGCGATTCCAGCGATGCGTCAGGACCGGCATGAGGCGACGATCCGTGGCTGGCTCAAGGTGCTTCCCGATGAGGTGGTTCGCGTTCGGCCCGTGCTGACCGTCGGCCTTGCCGGCGCGCTAGTGGTAGCCGGCGAATTCGAGGGCGTTGAGGGCCGACTGCGAGACGCCGAGCGGTGGTTGGACGTGACCGGAAGCGGTGCACCATCGGCGGAGATGATCGTCGCCGACGAGGCGGGGTTTCGCAGCCTGCCCGGCGCGACCGAGGCGTACCGGGCGGCGCTGGCTCTGGCTCACGGCGACGTGCCCGGCACCGTGACGCACGCCCGCCGGGCGCTCGAAGTTTCGCCCGGGGAGGATCACCTCGTCCGCGCCGCCGCGGCGGGAATGCTGGGCCTCGCGTCCTGGACGAGCGGCGACCTCGAGGCGGGGTACCAGGGGTATGCCGAATGCGTGGATGGGCTGCGGCGGGTCGGGCACATCGCCGACATCTTCGGTTGCTCGATCGCTTTGGCCGACATCCGGCGTACCCAAGGTCGTCTCCGCGACGCGATGCGCACCTATGAGCACGCATTGCAGCTCGCTGACGACCAGGGTGGTCCCGTTGTCCGGGGCACTTCGGACATGTATGTCGGGATGAGCGAGGTCTACCGCGAGCGCGACGACCTGCAGACTGCGACTGAGCTGCTAGTGCGGAGCCAGGAGCTCGGCGAGCACATCGGCATGCCACAGAACCGCTATCGCTGGCTGGTCGCGATGGCCCGAATACGAGAGGCCGGAGGCGACGTGGGTGCCGCAGTGGATCTTCTCGACGAAGCCGAACGCCTCTACGTCGGTGACTTCTTTCCGAATGTCCGGCCGGTCGCCGCAGTGAGGGCGCGCTCACACGTCCTGCGGGGCGAGGTGGGCGAAGCACTCGCCTGGGTACGGGAGCGAGGTCTCTCTGTGCAAGACGACCTCAGTTACTTGCGCGAGTTCGAGCACGTGACTCTGGCGAGGGTCCTCTTGGCGCTTCACCGGACCGAGCGCTCCGAGCCGTCGTTGCAGGAGGCGGTCCGACTCTTGGACCGGCTCCTGGCGGAGGCGGAGACCGGGGAGCGGACCGGAACGGTCATCGAGATCTTGGTCCTGCAGGCGCTCGCGCACCAGGCACTCGGAGACATGCCGGCAGCGCTTGCGTCCCTGCAGCGTGCGCTCAGCCTTGCCGAGCCAGAAGGCTACGTCCGGATCTTCGTTGATGAGGGCGCCCCGATGGGTTCGCTGCTGCGAGCGCTCGCAAGTCAAGGATCCGCAGGCAGATATGCCCGCCGAATTCTGGCGATCTCGAGCACGACCGACCACGACCGCCCCGTTAAGCAGTCCTTGGTCGAACCACTGAGCGAGCGTGAGTTGGACGTGCTCCGCCTTCTTGGCACTGACCTGAACGGCCCCGAGATCGCCCGTGAGCTCATGGTGTCCCTGAACACCATGCGCACCCACCAGAAGAACATCTACGCCAAGCTCGGCGTGAACAACCGTCGGGCCGCCGTCCGCCAGGGCGATGAGCTGAAGCTGCTCTCGCGGCGCCCCTGACGCTGCCGGGTCTAGCGGCCCGCCGGTTCCTGGCGAACAGGATGGTGTCAGCTGCATCCGCGCGTTTCCGGCTGCGGCGGCCGTCAGGTCAGCCGTTCAGGATGCGGGTTTTCTGCTGCTCGAACTCGGCCTGGGTGAGCACGCCAGCCTGAAGCA
>Ga0187862_10003647_pt1 | contig 14916 bp, 13 predicted proteins | sample June2016WEW_10_1_FD_133003 | JGI IMG/M metagenome (GOLD analysis project Ga0187862, IMG submission 133003) | Peatland microbial communities from SPRUCE experiment site at the Marcell Experimental Forest, Minnesota, USA - June2016WEW_10_150 | ecosystem: Environmental > Terrestrial > Soil >...
AGCCATCGAAGCGAACGTCCGCTGCTCACTCATCACTCCACCTCCGCACCCATCCATCGATCAACTTCATTCTACCTATATCGATCTACCTATATCGATCGACTTGTGCAGAGGTTCCCTAGCTGTCAGTAACAATCGACCGAACGATCCGAAAACTACGGTAAAGAAGTTCCAAGGTCTTCCGACACGAAAGCCGGGTCATACGCATGTGCTCGGCTATGATTTTGTCCTTCTGGTACCCGCATTCATCGACAACGTTAATCCTCCGTATTTGGCGCGGGAAAACGAATTAGGAATTAATATCGACGCTGATTACCGGGCGATGATCACTCACATATGCAAGGCATATACGGCGCGATGGCATCTGTGAGCCTCGTGCCGCGTTTCACAATGCGGTTATCGCGTAAACGCGGGGCGAGTCTCCACGGCGGGCGGTGACCACATCGCGGGTCGCAGTACCGTGGCGTGCGCTCTGCAGTTTAGGCGGGGATTTCCTCGATGGCTGCGACGCTCAAACCGCTCGTCCAACCGGCGCACGCGGTTCATGAGTTTTCCTCGACGCGCAAGTGAGTGGGGGAAGGAGGGGATCCGGGATTCTTCGCTTCGCTCTAGAATGACACAAAACAGCAAGGAACCGGGATTCTTCCCGTTCGGCAGCACTCAGGGCTTCGGCTCAATCACAGCAACTTTCGCTAGTTGGACGCGGCGACTCGAAACCGGTACCGGCTTCGCTGGCGCGAAGCTGTCCGAGATCCTTCCGCTTCGCTCGCGTTGTTCGCTTCGGTCAGGATGACACGAAAAACCACGCCGCCATTTTCCGCCAACCCTTCTAACAGGGACGAAGCCCGGCCGTTGGCACGGCTGGCCAGTATTAAGAAACCGCGTGCCCGTGGCAGGGGCCGCGCGCGACAACGGAGCGCGGCCTTAACGGTGGGTGCAGGGCTCAGCCCTGCGGTGCAGGGGTCACCCCTGCCGAAGGAAGCGTGAAACCCACCGCGGGTTTCACATTCAATCACGTTCCCCATCAACGCGGGTCGTTTTGCGGATGCGGGCGCGGGCGGATCGCGGGTGAACAAGGGCACGGGGGCAATCGGTTGTCAAGTTTCGAAGCGGATATTAATCGATCGTTCAATATTGCCCCCCCTCGGTACGCGCGCTAGTTAAGATGCCGGTTGTATTGATCGTTACTCTTGATGGCCTGAAAACGTCGCGCGGATCGCAACGGCCAAGTCGGGGGATTTGACCACCGAGTTAGACGCGCGCATATCCATCGAGCCGCCGCTTGGATTGAGAAGTGGCGCGGGCAGGCGGGCGGGCGTTGTGGATGCTGAGCGGGCTGATGGTCCGATGAAAAGAGCCGGTGCGCATGGCGCAAGTTTGTTTTGGCGCTTTTCGATCTCGGAGCCCTGAAATCGGCGCCGCCGGGCGCCGGGGCTGGCGTTGTTGGCGCGGCGCAACGGCTACACGACGCATTCCCCGCATTTCCCGAATCGATTTCTCACCCATCACTCGCAGTTCCAATTCGAAATTTGAAATATCTGTCCGACGGTCCCTGACGGTGTCCGGCGGTAAGGCCTCGCGCCGATGCGCGTGCGTTGGCACGTCCTCGACCGCGGCACGCCGACCGGAACTCGAAGCCCCGGGAGGTTGAGTTGTGCGAAACGGACGCCTGGTTCATCGACGCGCGCACGCATCGCGATTTGCTTTCGGCGCGCAGTCGCCGTTGGAGCGTCTTCAATCATTGTCAGCATTCGGCAGCCCGCGGGCGGTTCCACGCCTGGCGCGCAGCGTGCAAGTCGAGGCGTCGGCGTGGAAGATGCAGCGTTTGCAGCTCGGCAGCCGCCTGCCGATCAACCTGCGTCATTTCCTGGCCGAGCAACTCGGGTCCTCGATGCGGGTCGAGGATGACTCGATCGTCGCGCTCGAGCCGCGCTCGAATGAAGCCCTGATGCGCGAGCTGGCGCGGGCGATTCGGCGCTTTTCCACCGAGCGCGCGCGCGAAGCATGGTGCGAATGCGCGATGGGACTGGATCGCCTCGAGCGCGAGTTCTTCGCCGCGCCCAGCGACGACCGCGGACCGGTGGTGCTGTGCCTGCGATGCTCGTGCGTGGGCGCCGGTCCTCTCGATCAGCATTGCGGGAGCCGATGCCTCCCGGTCCACCTGGGCGCCGAGGTGCGCGCGCAGCAACTCGAGGGCAAATGCGTGGATGGGGCGCTGACGCCCGACGCGCTGCATCGCGCGGTCGAGAATTTCCGCCTCCACCGGACCGAAGGCGGCCTGCCTCATTTTGATTTGGACTGCTACGTGGCGGGCCGCCAGGTGATCTTCACTTGGCGCCCATTGCCAGAGTAGCTACATAGCGGGCGGGCAGGGAAATTTTCGCCTGACCGTCAGCACGAAACTGGATTCACCGAAAAGAGCATCGCGGGCGGGCGGAGAAATTTTCGCCTGACCATCAGCACAAAACCGGATTCACTGAAAAGAGTCGCGGGCGGGCAGGGAAATTTTCGCCTGACCATCAGCACGAAACTGGATTCACTGAAAAAAGAATCGCGGGCAGGCGGAGAAATTTTCGCCTGACCGTCAGCACGAAACTGGATTCACTGAAAAGACTACATTGCGGACGCGCGACGGCGGCGCTGTTCCTTACGGCGGCGGCGCTGGGCCTCGGAACGCTTGCGCTTGCGGCGGACGCTGGGCTTCTCGTAAAAAGCCCGCTTCTTCATCTCCTTGAATACGCCCTCCTTGGCCAGCTTGCGTTTGAGTACTCGCATCGCCTGATCAAGAGAGCCTTCGACCCGAATTTCCATAGTCCTCCGTCCGTCCGCTGATTAGCCCATGGAGCTTAGGTCGGCCCTTGCTTCGAGTCAACCGGCCCGCGCGCATCGGCGCATCGAAGTGTTCTCCGCGGATCCCGCAACTCCTCTTCATGCGCACAACCCGCGTCTGGTAAAGGAATGGGCAGGGCAGGGGCTGACCCCTGCACCCAGTGTTAAAGCCGCGCTCCGTTGTCGCGTGGGAGGGGTGGACCCTGGAGCCGGTGTTAAGAGGGACTGCGAGGCGCGGCGCGCATTTAAAGGAGGATCGAGATGGATTTGGGTCTCACGGGAAAAGTCGCGATGGTGACGGGCGCCAGCCGCGGCTTGGGACGCGCGATGGCTCATGCGCTCGCCGACGAGGGGATGTGCGTCAGCATATGCGCGCGAACTGAGCGCACGCTGACCGAAACAGTCGCCGCGCTGACGCAGACGGGATCGGCGCCGCGGCCGGCGATGGGGTTCGCCGGCGACGTTACCAAGGCCGACAATGCGCAAAGGTGGGTCGAGGAGACACTGAAAAAATTCGGCGGAATCGACGTGCTGGTCAACAATGCCGGCGCGGCGCGGCCGGGGGCGCTGGCGGAACTTCCGGAGTCGGCGTGGCAGGAGCAATTCGATCTCAACCTGTTCGCGCCGGTGCGGATGGCGCGGCTGTGCGCTCCGCACATGGAAAAGCGCGGCGGCGGTTCGATCATCAATATCGGTTCGATTTACGGGCGCGAGTCGGGCGGGCCGCTCACCTACAACGCGTCGAAGGCGGCGCTGCATTCGTTCACCAAGATGCTCGCGCGCGAGTACGCGCCGAAAAATATCCGCGTCAACACTATCGCTCCCGGCTCGATCCTCACCGCCGGCGGAAACTGGGAGCGGCGCTTTCGCGACAACCCGGCCTTCGAGAAGGATTTCATCAGCCATGAGATGCCGGCCGGGCGCCTGGGCCGTCCCGAGGAAGTCGCGTACGCGGTGGTGATGCTCGCGTCGCCGCGCGCGAGCTGGATTACGGGCGCCAGTATCCCGGTGGACGGCGCGCAGGGACGATCGATCCTCTGATGACGCGGCTGCAATTCTTTTTTCGATGCTGCTTGGCGATTGCCGCGGCGCTTATCGTTGCGGGATGCAGTGCGCCGCTGCCGAGCACCGAACTTCCGCCCGCACGATACATCCAGCCGGCGCCGGAGTTTCCCGGCTTTTTCGACTACCGCGGAATCGTCGATCTGCCGATCAAAACGTCGGGGATGGATCAAGCGGGAATCGCGGACCTGGCCAAGGCCGCGCAAATCGATTTCATTTTTCTTGCCGATCGCGTCCAACCCGATGGAGGCGAAAGCGACTTTGGAATCGCGGGATTCACCAGCGACATTCTTTTCATTTCGGGCGGAGCGTTCGAAATCGGCGGCAGCGAGATAATCGGCGTGAACATCCATGACCCGATCAAACCCAACCTCACGCCCAACGATTTGATTTCGGCGATTCACGACCAGGGCGGACTTGCGATTGCGGCCGACCCCGCGAAGTTTGCGTCGTCTGCCGACTACGGGTTGGCGGATGCGATTGAAGTTTACAGCCAGCGCTCGGCCTGGACGGTGCAAAATCCAACCGCGCTCTACTTTCGCGCGATTTTTCTCGGCACCGATCATTTCCTGTCCGCACTCGACCGGCGCCCCGACGCGAACCTCGCGCTCTACGACCGGATGACGGCCGGCGCGCGGGTCTCGATGCTCGCGGGGATGGGCGCGCCCGGCAACATGAACGTGCTCGGCGCGAAGGTCGGCACGATTCCGCAACTTTTTCTGTTTTGCACCACCCATCTGATTGCGCGCGCGCGCGACTCGGGGCCGATCCTCGAGGCGCTCCGGCTCGGACATTCGTATGCGAGCTTCGACTACCTCGGCTACGTCGGCACGTTCGCGTTCTTCGCACACGCCGGTGACACGATTGCAATGATGGGCGATGAAATCCGCCTGGCGCCCGGTCTCGTGCTCAAGACCGAGCTGCCCGCGCCGGCCGATCGAATCGCGATGTATCGCGACGGCGCTGAAGTGGCGTCCGCCGAGAACGCATCGACGCTCGAGTTCGCGCCGAAGTCGCCGGGCGCGTACCGAATCGAGGCCTATCGCAGCGGCAAGCTGTGGATCCTGTCGAATCCAGTGTACATAAGGTGATTGTGCGCCATAGGCGAAGAACGAATCGAATGTGAAACCCACCGTGGGTTTCACACTTCCCTGGGCAGGGCTGAGCCCTGCACTCAGTGAAAAGTGAAAAGAGAGGTTGGAAACATGGATCGTGTCGATGGAAAGACCGCATTCATAACGGGAGGAGCGCGCGGGATAGGACTGGGTATCGCTCGCGCGTTCGCGCGGTCCGGTGCGAAGCTGGCGCTCGCGGATATCGATCAGGCCTCACTGGTCACGGCAAAATCCGAGCTTTCGGACTTGACCGCGGTGGAGACGTTCAAACTCGACGTGCGCGACCGCTCTGCCTACGCTCGGGTCGCCGACGAAACCGAATCTCGACTCGGCCCGGTGTCAATTCTATGCAATAACGCTGGAGTGGCCGGAGACCAGCACGTTACGCGCCTGACTTACGAATATTGGGACTGGGTAATGGGAATTAATCTGCACGGCGTGATCAACGGAATCCAGACTTTCCTCCCGCGGATGCTCAACCGCGGCGGTGGCGGGCATATAGTCAACACGGCTTCGGGTGCGGGACTCGCCGCCACTTCTAGCGGCCTCTTATACACAACCTCGAAATTCGCGGTGGTGGGTCTTTCGGAATCTCTGCGGAACGCGCTCGAACCGTTTAAGATTGGCGTCAGCGTATTATGCCCCGGTCCAGTCAATACGAAGATCATCTCGAACAGCCGCGAGACGCAGCCTCCGACACAGGTGACAGCCGAAGAAGCGAAGGTCTTCGAAACCATAATTGCGCAAGTCAACGCAGTCCTGGCCGCGGGCGTCGATCCTAACGAAGTAGGAGAAATGGTTCTGGCCGCCGTGAAGGCAAATCGGCTCTATATCCACACCGATCGAATGATGGCTGGACTGATCGAGGCACGGACAAGGATGCTGCTCGATGCGATGCCGCCCGCGAAATAGCAACCAGGATGACTAGCTCTCTAGCAGTGCTGATTCAGGCCGGGCGAAGCCCGGCCGTGGCGACGGGCAGGGGTGACCCCTGCACCCAGTATTAAGGCCGCCCGCCGTTGGCGGACGCGTCCCTGCCAACGGGCAGGGCTGAGCCCTGCACCCAATGTTAAGGCCGCGCTCCGTTGTCGCGCGCGGGCTCTTTTATCGCGTGGTCGCGAAAAGATGCGCTGCGCAGATTTTCGCGTCTTCTTAATATCGGGTGCAGGGGTCACCCCTGCCCAAGGAGGTGCGGAACCCACGGTGGGTTCCGCATCTGATCGTCGATTGGCGCGACTGCGCCCCTGCGGCGGTTAGGCGAGCGAGCACATCAGCGAATGGCTGCTCGCGGAATCGACGCGCACGTTGACGGTATCGCCCGCGGCGACTCGCTTGAGGCCCGCGACGGTGTCGACGGCGAAGATTGCGGTCTTGAACTGCGGCGTCTTCCCCGCCATCATGCCGCCGCCGCGGCGCGCCGGTCCTTCGACCAGCACGGGAAACTCGCCGCCGATCATCGCGCGATTACGCGCGATCGACATCTCTTCCTGGAGTGCGATCAGGGCTGTGAGTCGGCGGCCCTTTTCTTCCTCGCTGACGGAATCGCCGAGCCGGAACGCGCGGGTATGCTCGCGCACGGAATATTTGAACATGAAGGCGGAGTCGTATCCGACCGCGCGCATGACAGCGCTGGTCGCCTCGAAGTCCGAGTCTTCCTCGCCGTGAAAGCCGACGATAATGTCCGTCGAAAGCGCGACTCCGGGAATTGCCGCGCGCACGCGCGCAACGAGAGCGAGATAATCCGCAACCGTGTAGCCGCGTTCCATCGCGGCCAGAACCCGGTCCGATCCCGACTGTAAAGGCAGATGCAGATGGGGCTGGACTTTCGGCTCGGTGGCGATCGCCTCGATGAGCGAATCGCTCACGTCGCCCGGATGCGGCGAGGTGAAGCGAATCCGCTCGATCCCGCCGATCGACGCGATCATCTTGAGCAGCGCGCTGAAGTCGGTGTCTCCGAAGCGGTAAGCGTTGACGGTTTGTCCGAGCAGGACGACCTCTTTCACACCGCGCGCGGCGAGTTCGCCAATCTCGCGCATCAGGTCGGACGGCGGAATCGAGCGCTCGCGGCCGCGCACGAACGGCACCACGCAGAACGCGCAGAACTTGTCGCATCCGCGCATCGCAGTCACGTAGGCGCGAACGCCGCCGCCGTAGTCGGGGGTGATATCGGCGTAAGTCTCGGCGCGATCGAGGCGGACGTCGATTGAAGCGTCGTCGCCGGCGCGGCCCAGCATCTCGGGCAGGCGGCGATAACTGTCAGGTCCCGCGACCACGTCGAGGAACGCGGCCTTTTCCATGATCGCGACGCGGTTGTGCTGCGCCATGCATCCGAGCAGTCCGAGCTTCACCTGCGGCCGCGCGTGCTTCAGCCGCGCAAGCTCGCGGAGCCGGTGCAGCACCTTCTCTTCGGCATGGTCGCGAATGGCGCAGGTGTTGAGCAGTACGACGTCGGCATCTTCGGCGCGATCGGCGCTGACGTAACCGGCGCGACGCAAGACGGCGCTGACCGTTTGCGAATCGGCGACATTCATCTGGCATCCGTAGGTTTCCAGATAAACCCGCGGACGGGCGGGATTTGCGGCGTTATCGCGCATAAGACGAGAGGAAAGTTTAAGCTACGCCAGCGCGCTGTGCCAACAGCCAGGGGTGGAATGTGATTGAATGCGGAACCCACCGTGGGTTCCGCACCTCCTTGGGCAGGGGTGACCCCTGCACTCAGTGAGAAGACGCGAAAATCTGCGCGGCGCATCTTTTCGCGACTATGCGATGACAGAGGTGACAGGGTTGCCGGGAATCGTCGCGAGACTTAAGTTTGCGCCCATGCGAGAGCATCGCAGGCCGTCGTTCGAGCGGATGGAAGCCACGCTGCTGGCGTGTCCGCAATGCAAGCGGGCAGTGAAGGTGCGCAAGCGCCTGCTGCTAGTCCTGCCGGCCGGCGACAAGTACTTGTATGTATGCCCTGATTGCGGTTCTACGTGCGGCGAGACGATCGAGACGCCGGCGCCCGTGGGAACAAGGCAGGGATGAGCAGGGCACCCAGTATTAAGGGGCCGCGCGCGACAACGGAGCGCGGCCTTAATACTGAGTGCAGGGGTCACCCCCTGCCCGAGGCGGCTAGCCCATGGTGTGCACGGATGCGGGCTCGATCACGTATGTCACGCGCACCTCGCCCGGCTGCCGGAACGGATACTTGTCCTGTCCCAGGTACTTTTTGGCGAGGCTGTCGATATGTGCGTCGGCGCCCTTCTCGGTTTCGGTGACGACCGGTCCGCGTATTCCGATGTAGCGAAAAGGATTCTCCGGATCGATGATGGCCAGGGCGACCTTCGCGCCGACCTTCATATTGCGCGCCTTTACCCGGCCGCGCGCCGTGTTGATGCGGATTTTTCCGTTGGTGTAGTCGAACCATACGGGGGTCACTTGCGGCGACCCGTCGGGCATCAGGGTTGCGATACTCGCCAGCGCTTTCTTGGTGGTCAGGAGGTCAAGGAAATTCTCGGGGATCGTCTTCGATGCCATCGGCGGTACTCCTTGAATGACGGGCCTCGATCCAGATTAGACAATCGCTCGCCTGAGGCAACCGTCGCGAGAGACGGGCTGGACGCCGATCATCCACCAGGCGGCGAAGTTTGACACCCACATTTGCATACGTTAATAGCCAAGCTTAAGCTCATACCTTGGAATGCGGCGCGGGGGATTGCCCGATTGCGCCCAAGGAGTTTTTGCGATGGCGCTGTTCACCAAAGAGCCGGAAAAGAACCCGAAAATTCAACCCGCCACGGCCCCGTATGCTTCGTCGACGCCGCCTGCCCCTGTCGCATCGACGTCCACGATGGCTCCACGAGGAAGCCTGCCTGCTCCGGCCGAGGGACGCGCCTATCTCGATCGTGGATCGAAAATCACCGGCAAAATCTCGTTCGAGGGTCCCGCGCGAATCGACGGCGAAGTCGATGGCGAGATCAATTCGAAGGACAGCCTCACGATTGGCGAGTCGGCCGTGGTGACCGCCCAGATACGCGCCGCCTCGGTCTCGGTCGCGGGCAAGGTCAGCGGCGATATCGTCGCGACGCAGCGAATCGAAATCCGTCCTTCGGCGAAGGTGAGTGGAAACATTACGGCTCCTGTGCTTTCAGTTCAGGAGGGCGCGCAATTCGAAGGCCATTGCTCGATGCAGCCCGAGGGTATCCGCGACGATCGCAAAGTTACAGTATTCCCCAAGGAGGAGCGCGTGGCGCAGGCCGCCGGAGGGCTGAAGCAGGCCTGAATTGTCCCGGCCGGTTCAGTATAGTCCGCGTTCCCCAGGTTCCGATGATGGAGAGAATCTCGAAAATCCCCGCAGGGGAGACGCCGTAATATGCATATCCCGCCGAATTGGGGGACGTTCTTTGCCCTGATTGTTTCGTTCCTCGTTTTCTGGTTTATATTCAGCCGATTATTTTTTCGCCCTTTCTTGAATGTGCTCTCCGAACGTGAGCGCAAATTCAAGGAGTTGAACGATAACACTGAGCGATTGATCAAGGAGGCTCGCGCAGCCCATGAGGAATGCGATGCGCGGCTCGCCGCGGTCCGCCACGGCGCAATCGCGCGGCGCGAGACCGAGCGCCGCAAGGCCGAATCCGAGGCCGCGCAAATGATGGAAGCGGCCAAGGCCCAGGCGCGCGACGTGCTCGAGCAGGCGCGGGTCAAAATAGAAACAGAGCTCAAGGCGGCCGAGCAGGAACTCGAGCAGATGGGACACAGCCTGGCCTCCGAGCTGGCCGAACGCGTGCTGGGCCGCCCGCTCGGCGGTGGCGCGGCGACGGGCAAGAGCAATTAAGCGCGACTGAAAACACCCGATGAAGAAGTGGATCACATCGGCGGCGATTTTCGCTGCCGCTTTTTTTCCGAATGCCGCCTTTGCCGCCGAGGACGCGGGCGCGGAGCACGGCTCATGGCTGTTGCTGGGCTTCTTCGCGATCAACTTCATCCTGTTTGTGGCGGTGCTGGTCTATTTCGCCGGTCCTCCGGCCCGGAAGTTCTTTGCAGATCGCGCCGTCGCGATTCGCACCGGCCTGTCGCGCGCGGCAAGCGCGTTCGCCGAAGCCCAGGAGTTGGCCAACAAGGCGGCGGCGCGGATGGCCGCGCTCGCGGCGGAACTGAAGAAGCTCACCGACGAACTGGAACGGGAAACTGCTTTCCAGGTCGGCAAGGTCGCCGAGCTGGCGAAATCGACGGCCGATCGAATCCACCGCGACACCGCGATGAGCAGTTCCGCGCTGTCAGAGGCGGCGCGCCGCCGCGTGCGCGCGCAGCTTGCCGAATCCGCCACGACGCTGGCGCGCGATCTGATCGGGCGCAATTTTCAGCCCACCGACCAGGGCCGGCTTATCGACGGCTTCATGGACAAGCTTGCCCCGGGGGACAGGCAATGAAAGGTTCGCGAGTCGCCAAGCGCTACGCGCGCGCCCTGCTCGATCTGGCCGACAAGGGCAGCCAGGAAAAGTGGGGCGTCGAGCTCGAGCGGCTGGCCGCGATGGTCGAGTCGCCCGAGCTGCTGGAGCGCCTCGCGTCGCCCGAGCTTGCCGAGCAATCCCGGCAGGAGGCGATGGGGAAAATTGCCGAGCGCCTCAACCTCAGCGTTCCGCTGCGCTCGTTTGCGATGGTGGTCGCGCGCCACGGGCGGATTCGCGAGATCGGCGCGATCGCGGAGTCGTATCGCGAGTTGCTCGATCGGGCCCTGGGCCGTGAGCGCGCGACGCTGACCTTTGCGATTGCGCCGTCGGACGCCGAAGTTGCGCGGGTAGTCGGCGGACTGGAAAAGATCGCGGCGCTGAAAATTATTCCAACTGTGAAAATCGACCCCGCACTGCTCGGCGGCGTGACCGCGGAATTGGGCGGAAAAATCTACGACGGCAGCCTTGCAACTCGCCTCGCGGAGGCAAAGCGCCGGCTCGCAGGCTAGCCGGGAAACAACGACATCTATATGGCGGAAATCAGACCATCGGAAATCAGCGAAATCCTCAAAAACGAGATCAAGGGTTTTGAGGGCAGCATCTCGGTGCGCGAAACCGGCCGCGTTCTCTCCTGCGGCGACGGTATCGCCCGAATCTACGGACTGCAGAACGCCGCGCTCGGCGAGCTGATCGAGTTTCCGCACCAGATGTACGGGATGGTGTGGAACCTCGAAGAGGACAACGTCGCCGCCGTGCTGTTCGGCGATCCGCAGGACATCCACGAAGGCGACGAGGTCAAGCGCACCGGCAGAATCGCCGAAGTCCCCGTCGGCGAGGGCATGCTCGGCCGCGTGGTCAACGCGCTCGGGCAGCCGATCGACGACAAGGGGCCGATCAAGTCGACCGAGACACGGCGAATCGAAATCAAGGCGCCCGGTATCATCCGCCGCCAGCCCGTCAAGGAACCGCTGCAGACCGGCATCAAGGCGATCGACACGATGCTGGTGATCGGACGCGGACAGCGCGAACTGATAATCGGCGATCGCCAGACCGGCAAGACCGCAATCGCGATCGATACGATCATCAACCAGCGCGGCCAGAACGTGCATTGCTTTTACGTCGCGATTGGGCAGAAGCGCTCGACCGTCGCCCAGGTCGTCGAGAAGCTCACCAGCTCCGGCGCGATGGAGTTCACCACCGTCATCGCCGCGACCGCGTCCGAGGCCGCGCCGCTGCAGTTCATCGCGCCTTACAGCGGCTGCACGATGGGCGAATATTTTCGCGACACCGGCAAGCATGCGCTGCTGGTGTACGACGATCTGAGCAAGCACGCGCAGGCCTATCGCCAGTTGTCGCTGCTGCTGCGCCGCCCGCCCGGCCGCGAGGCTTACCCCGGCGACGTCTTCTATCTGCATTCCCGCCTGCTCGAGCGCGCCGCCAAGATGAGCGACGAGATGGGCGGCGGCTCGCTCACCGCGCTGCCCGTAATCGAGACCCAGGAAGGCGACGTGTCGGCCTACATTCCGACCAACGTCATCTCGATCACCGACGGCCAGATAATTCTCGACAAGGATCTCTTCAACTCCAACGTGCGCCCCGCCGTCAACGTGGGGCTATCGGTGTCGCGCGTTGGATTCTCGGCTGCGGTCAAAGCGATCAAGCAGGTCGCAGGATCGCTCAAGCTCGACCTCGCGCAGTATCGCGAGATGGCGGCGTTCGCGCAGTTCGGATCCGACCTCGACGCGTCGTCGCAGCGCCTGCTCGCGCGCGGCGTCCGTTTGACCGAGATGCTCAAGCAGAATCAGTACAGCCCGCTGCCGATGGAAAAAGAGGTGCTGATCATGTTCGCCGCGCGCGAGGGCTACTTCGACAAGCTCGCGGTCGAGCAGATTCGGCGGTTCGAGGCGGGACTGTACACGACCTTCGACTCGCGCCACGCCGACTTGCTTGCCGAAATCCGCGACCAAAAACAGATTTCCGACGAGCTGACCAAAAAACTCAAGGCCGGACTCGACGCCTACGAACAATCGTTCCTGGCCGAAAGCAAAACGGCCGCGCCGGAGCCGGCGTAGCCGCGATAGCGCTCGACGATGGCATCGCTCAAGGCAATCCGGCGCCGGATCTCGTCGGCCAAATCGACGCAGCAGATCACGCGCGCGTTGAAACTGGTCTCGGCCGCGCGGCTGAGGCGCGCGCAGGAAGCACTCACCAACTCGCTGCCGTACAGCGATGCGCTGGCGCGAGTGGCGGACTCCCTGCTCACCTCGGAAGGAATCTCGGTCGCCCCGGTCGAGAATGCGCAAAAGCGATCGATGCTGGTGGTGGTCGCGTCCGATCGCGGGCTGGCCGGCGGCTACAACTCGTACCTGCTCCGTGCGGCGGAAGCGACGCGCGGCGAAATCCGCGCCGCCGGACTCGAGGTCGAGCTGTTCGCGGTCGGCAAGAAGGCCGTCGATCATTTCAGGCGCTCCGGCGTGCCGGTCGCGCTGTCGCGCGTCGATAATTTGCCGCGCCTGGCCACCATCGCTCTCGCGCGCGATATCGCCGCCAGGATGCTCGCCGACTACAGCTCCGGCGCCGTCGACGAGGCCGGCATCGTCTATACACATTTCCAATCCGCCATCACCCAGAAGCCGGTTTACGAGCGCCTGCTGCCGGTCAAGCCGCCGGGCGACGCCGCTATCCAGGCCGGCGCGAGCGTTGACGCCGCGGCCTCGACATCCGGGGCATCGAAAATCGAGGCGCCCCAAATCGACTATCTCGTCGAGCCGTCGCGCGCCGAACTGGTGCCGGTCGTGCTGCGCGGATATCTCGAAGCCGCCGTTTATCACGCGCTGCTCGAGGCCGAGGCCAGCGAGCAGGGTGCGCGGATGACCGCGATGGACAGCGCGACCAACAACGCCGGCGACATGATCTCGTCGCTCACGCTCGAGATGAATCGCGCCCGCCAGGCCCAGATAACCCGCGAGCTGATGGACATCGTCGGCGGCGCAGAGGCGTTGCGTTAAAGTGCGCAAGGCAGAAATCGAAATCACACGGGGATATCACCGTTTATGAGTCAGACCGCTACCGCTCCAGGACGAATCAACCAGGTGCTCGGCAACGTCGTTGACGTCGAGTTCGGACCCGGCACGCTGCCGCCGATTTTTTCGGCGCTGCGCGTCAGCAATCCGTCGATCAGCGACGTGGCCGGCAACCTCGTGCTCGAAGTGCAGCAGCATCTCGGCGAAAACACCGTGCGATGCATCGCGATGGACTCCACCGACGGGCTGGTCCGCGGGATGGAAGCCGCCAACACCGGCGCGCCAATTTCGGTGCCGGTCGGGCCGGGCACGCTCGGGCGCATCATGAACGTCACCGGCAGTCCCATCGATGAGCGCGGCGCAATCCAGGGCAAGTCGCTGATGCCGATTCATCGCGACGCGCCCGCCTTCGCCGACCAGGCCCCCGAGGCGGAGATCCTGGAGACCGGCATCAAGGTCCTCGATCTGATCTGCCCGTTCGCGCGCGGCGGCAAGATTGGTCTGTTCGGCGGAGCCGGCGTCGGCAAGACCGTCACGATTCTCGAACTGATCAACAACGTCGCCAAGCAGCACGGCGGCGTGTCGGTGTTTGCCGGCGTCGGCGAGCGCTCGCGCGAGGGCAACGACCTCTATCGCGAGCTGACCGAATCGGGCGTCATCTCGAAAACCGCGCTGGTGTACGGCCAGATGAACGAGACCCCCGGCGCCCGCGCCCGCGTCGCGCTGACCGGAGTCACGGTCGCCGAATATTTCCGCGACGAAGAAGGCAAGGACGTCATCTTCTTCATCGACAACATTTTCCGCTTCGTGCAGGCCAACTCCGAAGTCTCAGCGTTGCTCGGCCGCATGCCCAGCGCCGTCGGCTACCAGCCCACGCTCGGCACCGACATGGGCGAGCTCGAGGAGCGCATCACCACCACCAAGAAAGGCGCGATCACCTCCGTGCAGGCCATCTACGTTCCCGCCGACGATCTCACCGACCCTGCGCCCGCGACCACCTTCAGCCATCTGGACGCCATCTGCACGCTGGATCGCAAAGTTTTCGAGAAGGCGATTTTCCCCGCCGTCGATCCGCTCGGTTCGAATTCGCGAATTCTCGATCCGCAAGTCGTCGGCGAGGAGCACTACGGCGTCGCGCGCCGCGTGCAAGGTATCCTGCAGCGCTACAAGGACTTGCAGGACATCATCGCGATCCTCGGGATGGAAGAATTGTCGGCCGACGACAAGACCGTCGTCGCGCGCGCGCGCCGCGTCGAGCGCTTCCTGTCGCAGGCGATGTTCGTTGCGGAGCCGTTCACCAATCAGCCCGGCAAGTACGTCACCCGCAAGGACACCGTGCGCGGCTTCGCCGAAATCCTCGACGGCAAATGCGACGACCTGCCCGAGCAGGCCTTCTACCTGGTCGGCACCATCGAAGACGCGCGCGAGAAGGCCGAACGCCTCGCCCGCGGCGAA
>Ga0187862_10003649_pt1 | contig 14914 bp, 14 predicted proteins | sample June2016WEW_10_1_FD_133003 | JGI IMG/M metagenome (GOLD analysis project Ga0187862, IMG submission 133003) | Peatland microbial communities from SPRUCE experiment site at the Marcell Experimental Forest, Minnesota, USA - June2016WEW_10_150 | ecosystem: Environmental > Terrestrial > Soil >...
CTGCATGTAGGGGAACGGAGCAAAGCATCCCTGGCACACCGTCTGGTATCCATTGACCTGGGTGAGATAGGGTTGATCCACGGCGCGAGTCCCTACGTACTGCGCCTGAACGCTGCCTGTGTTCCCAAATTGATGCTCGATGCCCAAACTCCACTGCATGAAATAGGGCGCGTGGAGTTTGCCGTCCGGGACGGCTGTGATGGCGACGGGTGGAAGACACCTCGCTGGGTTTGCCAGCGGAGATGCGCAGGAAAGCTCGCCCTGCGGGAAGCCTGCAGTGAACGTCTGATTCGCCGCAATGGTTGCATCGACTGCACTGCTAGGCACTCCCGGCGCGATTGCCGTGCCACCTACAGTTCCCAGCAGACCGCCCTGAAATGTTTGGACGTAAGGCGGATTTACTCCCACCAGGTCGGCAACGCTTCCCGGCAAGATGTCGCTGAACAGGCCGAAGCCGGTCCGAAGAACGGTATTAGGTTCGAACTGCCACGCGATGCCTGTTCTGGGTTGCAGAATCGCTAATGGCGTGGATGCGAAGACATTGCCGAGGTGAGTTTGAATTACGTCGCTCAGCGGCTGGTTGACATCGTGTGAGATGGAATAAAACGAGCCGTCGAGACGGGCAATCTGGTCGTGCGGATTCAGCGGGTTGGAATTGTAGGTATCGCGGAGGCCAAACGTCCAAGTCAGCGTTTGCGTGACCCTCCACGTATCCTGGGCATAGAAGTCGAGATTGAGAAAGTTGAAAGGCTCGTTAGGCGATGTTGGGAATGTCTTGCTGGCCGTCGACGCCACTCCATAGATGAATTGCGGCAGCGTCGTGTAGGTGACGGTTGGGACCGAGCCCTCCCCGAAGTCATAGTCATTCAGGCGAAAGATTCGGGTGTTGGTGCCAAACCTCAGCTCATGAGCGCCATGGCTCCACGCGAGATTGTCGTTGATGAAAAAACGGGTAGCGCGTCGTCCCTGCAACCAAGTGTTGTCGAGTCCGCCAATGGTGGTGAAAGGTGCATTGGCACCCACTCCCTGCAACACAATCGGAAATGCAGCAAGCGTCGCGGGAAAATCGCTTGGCGCAAACAGGCTCTCATACCAGGAGAACGCCGGATTGAAGTAGTTCACCAGATTCTGCGAGAAGACGTGCGTGTATCCGGCCGCAAACGAATAGAGCGGCTGCGGGGAAAAGGCATTGAATAGAGGGTTGATTGGGTCGGTGTAAGCAGCTTGCAGGCCAGTGTCAGCCTGAAAACGGAACCAGGTGGTGTCGTTGGGACCGATGTTGTAGTCGATACGGGCGGTCTGCACCTGCTCGTGATCGTCACTGGAGTGCGCAACGCCTCTTCGATTGGCGCAGCCGTTGCCGTTGGGAGGACTGCCCGAGGCATAAGATCCGTTCGAGTTGAAAGGACAGCCCAGCACCGCCAGGGGCGTTCCGCTGGTGTTCCCGTACAGCGAGAACATCTTGTGGTAGAACGGCACCTCCTGCGGAGCAGGCGCATAGTGCGATCCGGTAACCGAGTCGGTTCCACCGAGCGGCAGTTGCTGCAAAACATATTGCTGGAACGCGGGGGTGGGAACGGTCACAGTCGTATAGATAGGCAATGCGATCCGTACCCACTCACTATCGAAAAAGAAGAACAGCTTGTCGTGAATGATCGGTCCGCCCAGACTGCCTCCAAAGTGGTTTACGGTGGAACCCGGTTTGTGATTTCCCGCTGTGGCATTGGTGAAATAGTCGGCCGCATTGAGGGCTGCGCCGTTCCACAGTTCGTATAAATTGCCGTGAAACTGGTTGGTCCCGGACTTGGTAATGTAGTTGGTCTGGGATGCGCCATAGCGGCCCTGGTCGACCGAATACGAGAGCGTATTCACGGTTACTTCCGAGATCGAATTCAGGCCCAGCACCAGATTGGTCGAGAGGCCGCTGTTGAGGTTCGTCAACGGGTCGTTCGTTTCCAGCCCATCGACGATGTACCCATTAGAGAGCGCGGGCAAACCATTGAATTCCACGTTGCCGTAACCGTTGGTGCCGCCGACAAAATCGTTGCCGCTGCCCGCCGTATTGATCAGGGCCCCCGGCGCGAACTGCAACGGATAAGTCATATCTCCGCCCGGGTTCGGCAGGTTTTCCAATGCCGGCGCGGCCAACGTGGTGGATGTGTTTGGGTTGCTTGTATTGATAATCGGCGCTTCCGCACTGACCTCCACCGTTTGCTTCGATTGCGCCACGCTGAGTGTGAGGTTGACGGTCTGCTTCTGTCCCAGCCCCGAGGAGACGTTGTCGGCTTGCTGCGGCGCGAATCCCTGCGCTTCCACTCTGACGGTGTAAGTCCCCGGCTTGAGTTGCGGGAAATTGAAGCGGCCTGCATCATCTGTCCTCGCAGTGCGCTTCAACCCCGTCTCCCGGTTGATAACGGTCACAGTGGCCCCTGGAACCGCGGCATTCGTCGAGTCCGTAACCTGTCCGAGGATGGCGCTGGTGGTTTCTCCCTGCGCGAGCAGTTCCGCCGGAAGCAGTAAAACGGTAGCGGCCGCCAACAGTCCGAGTCCAAGGTGGCGACGCAGAAGCCGCACCGCACTTGCCTTCACGGTGTATCCCCCATCTTTCAAGGCGAGCTACGGCAGCACTCGCTACGATGGTAAGCAGCATACACTATAAAGTATTAATTATGATTAATACCGCTATAAATATTACGGTTTAGACACCCAGACCTTCTCGGCGGCTGATGTGCCCAGGCGAATCTGCCGTTTATCCACCGACAAGGAAACTGTGCCATCGTAATTCCGGGCTTGCACCGCCAGCCGGACTCCGGGCCGGATCCCCTCCTCTTCGAAGAACTCCAGAAGCTTGCGATCGCGCTCGTACACGCTCGCCACCACATATTTCGAACCGGGTTCCGACTCGCTCAGCAGGCGCAATCCCCGCTTGCGGCGCTCCGCAGGACTGCGCAAAGCCATCCCGTTTCCGTGAGGACAGGTGTCCTTGTGCCCCAGTTTTTCGATCAGCTTTTTCTCGAATGCCGGCGACACCGCGTGTTCCAATCGTTCGGCCTCATCATGGATCTCGTACCATGGCATGGCAAAAATCTCCGACAACATGCGCTCGATCAGGTGATGACGAACGATTGTCCGTTCGGCGATCTCTCTTCCTTGACCGGTAAGAGCAATGTGACCATCGCTCTTGATCGACACTAGGCCGTCCCTGGTTAGACGCTTGAGGGCAAAAGTTACGGCCGGTCTGGTTACGGAAAGCCAATGTGCCAGCGTGGCGGGAATTACAGTTTGACCCTCAGCTTCCGCTTCGGCGATGGCCTTGAGATAGTCCTCTTTGGAGATCGTGATCATGGTTGCGGGAACCTCAATAAATGTTTGCAGTCTAGCACTCTGCCGTTCTATTCCACAGCCGCTGGTTGATGACGTGTCAGCAATGGGGAGGGATGTCCCAGCCTCACGGCTCCACTGCGAGCTTTCATTGAAAACGGGGGATTCTTGCAACGGCTTTGGTGCACGCGCGTACTGAACCATATACGCGCTCCCTGGCGGCCGGCCAACCGACAATCCAACACAGCTGTATCTTCTTGAGTCCGGCAGGCGGCAGAACATTTGGTTCCGGATGGATTTCTTGCTAGGGAGAGGGATTCATCCAGCATCGCAATTCCTTCGCCCTGGAAGCGGCTTTGAGACTTGATGATGTTACGATAACAACGCAAATTAATACGTCCGTACATGGACAGAGGCGTCCGATGAGTAGAGGCGTCTCGATGACTGGAGACGAAATCTCCGCCGAACGGAAGCGAATCAGGCTCAGCCGGATTCTCGCGCTGCCGTTGCTCGTCTTTCTGCTGCTACCGTCACACCTTCCCGGCCAGACTGCAGCCCCGCCTACCGCTGTGGCCAAGACCGGCACATTGGCCGATTTGCGTTGGGATAAGCGTGTGGTTCAGAACGGCCGCTGGTTCTTGGTGCGGGAGTTCACTGTGGATTTTGCGGTGCGAGACACGGCGACCTATTGCGGCGAAATCACTACCACGGACGCTACCGAGGCCCACGAACTGATCGACAGCAGCGGTCAGGCGGTCGAGATCATTGAGAAGGGTAAAGACCTCTATGTGACGCTCAAGAGTGGCCGCCGAATCAGGGCACACCGGCTAAGCGCTGAAAAGTGTCCGCAGGGGCGTGGTTAATGCGCGACGCGAAAAACCATCGCGGAAGCTGGGACGCCAAAGATACCGATTTCTCCTGACGAGTCTCAGCCCGTGACCCCACAGCTCTAAGTCATTGCCGATGGCGGATTCGCTGTCTCACCCTGCCCGTTTTGGAGAAGCCGGACTCTAATTTCTTAACCTCGCTCCCGCCCACGCATAATCGAGAGCGCACTTGAGATTATGGACGGGTGTCTCCAATCATGAGAGCCACGTCGGAATGGGTATTTCTGCTCAGCGATTCGGATAGTCGGGGAAGCCCTGGCTGTTGACGTTGAGTGCGTACCGACCGCGGCTCCACGCGCGTGCACGAGCAGTTAGGTTGCAACGCCAGCACGCGCAGGCGATCCCGTCCCAGGCATCCAAAAAGCTCGTCAGGCTTGAAGCGCTGCGCCACCGTGGCCGCGACCGTTTCCTCGGATTCTGCCGGGATCATGTTTACTGAAGCTCCTTCCCAGGGGAGAGGTGAATGTCGTCCCAATACGCCGTCCCGTCTCCCGGTCCGCGCGCAAGCTGAATCCGAATCGCGCCTTCACGCCCCACGGTAAAAGAACGAGAAAGCAGCTGCCAACCGGGATTGGTCTGGATCACGGGCGACGAGGCGGTGACGTTGTCGCTCAGGCTGCGCAATATCCCCGTATAGACTACGAGTTGGGCAGTGGCGGGCGCGCTTCGCGAAGCCGACACCCACGCCGACAGGGTGTACGTCGACCCGGGCTGCAATCCGTTGATGTCCTGATACGCCGTCCCCGAGTCGCCGGTTTCAGCCAGGCTGTTACGAATACGCGGTGGCATTTCTCAACAGCGAAGGCGGCCGAATCTTTTGGGGTATTCGGGATTCGGATCGGGTTGTAGTGGGCGTGAAATTGACATCGGCGGAGCGCGACGAGGTGCGCAAGGAAGTTGTCAGTAAGCTTGCCGGGATTCAGCCGCAGATAGACATCGTCCGTTCGCGGCTCACGTTTCACGAAGTATTCGACAACGACGCAGTCGTGGCGGATTTGTTTGTGGCGGAGCTGTCGGTGCCGCGCGGCGAGCCAACAACAATGCATTTCACCTGCGGCGATGAGGCTTATGTACGCTTGGACGGCGTGAAGCAGAAGCTAAAAGGACCGCAAATCCAGCAGTGGATTCTAGGGCGGACGAAAGCTGCAGCAGGCGCGACGCAAGTAGCCGTATCGCAACCCTCGTCGGCGGAACGCAAACGACAAGAGATTCTTGCCTGGAAGGGAAAGCTGGTCACACTCAGCATCATGAATACGGGGCGAGCGGTGATGCTCGTCGGACCAGTTGCGGGGACGTCAGCGGTGACGATCGTGGATTGCACCGAGTTCTACGTCACGATCTCGATGAATGGGAGCGAGAGGTCGATTTCACTGAGCAATGTCGACATTTCGTTCGACAGCAACCACAATAGGCTCAATCTTCAGGAGCGCCACGTTTGAAGCTCGCACTACGATGCTGCGCATTGGTTGTTGGCCAGACACATACCAAGTGGAAGTCTTGGCGGAGGAACCCGCGCAGTGTCAAATGACATTCTGTCCAGGAGTTTTGGTGCGATGATGCCGCTTGTACCAGCCACACGATGATCTGCACCGACTGGGAAATGGGAGAATCGTGGCGGAAATGGAGCGCCGACTACGGCGATCAGTGGGAGGCTAAATTCCGGCAACGGTACGAAAAGGAGATGATCGAGAAATACGACACTCACTTTTACATGGGCACCGTTCACACGCACCCGAGCACATGGATTATCGTCGGACTGTTCTACCCGCCATATTCTGCGAAAGGCGGGAGCCTCTTTTGATTACTTGGTCTCAGTTGCTTCCCTGGGTTCCGTCAGTCTCAATAGAGCCGCAAAGAGCTTTTCACGCGAAATCTGCTGTTTCCCTTCGCCTCAGAACCTCATTCGTCATTGACCGCTTTGCACCATCGGTGTCTAAATTGTGGCGTCTAAGGCCGCGGCCCGAGGCGAGAAGGAGAAGGGCCACATAGCTGCAGCGGGGGTGGATTAAGAGCCATGGCGTCGGAGCACGCAGACGGGGTTTTGAGTGAATCTCTCGATGCGTTTATTGAGCGGTTTCGAAGTGAGCTCTCTTCTCGCTGGCGACTGTTGCGAAGACAACGCGCAACGTGCGGCAATAGCCGTTGCTGTGCCCGAAGAGAGAGAGGCGGCGACGAAAAGGAGCAGGCAGCGGTAAAACTCGATCGCGAAGGCGGCGTGGCCACTAGAAATTGAGCCCGCGCGGAGCGCATGGAGAGCGCACGCAAGGCGGCCCATGCACGCTGGGGCAGATAGAAGAGGCCAAGACATGAAAAAGGGGGCACAATATCCCGAAAAAGTGCGCAAGCGTAGGAGTCCCGAAACGCGCAAGCGTATCGGCGAGGGCGTGCGGCGCGCTTGGGCCGACCCCAAAGTGCGCCAGAGCTGGAGTGGGGCCATAAAGGATGGTTTAGCCGATCCTGAAGTGCGTCAACGAAAGAGTGAGGCCGCGAAGCGTGCTTTTGCCGATCCTAAAGTGCGCCAACGCAGAAGTGAGGCCGCGAAGCGTGCTTTTGCCGATCCTAAAGTGCGCCAACGCAGAAGTGAGGCCATGAAACGCGCTTGGGCCGACCCCGAAAGACGCCAGGCCAGGATTGAAGCCATCAACCGTGCTTGGGCCGACCCCAAAGTGCGCCACTCCAGGATTGAGGCCATGAAACGTACTTGGGCCGACCCCGAAAGACGCCAGCCCAGGATTGAGACCATACAGCGTTCTCTGACTAGGCCCGAAGTGCGCGCCCGCAGCGCTGAGGCCATGAAACGCACTCTCAGGAAACCCGAAGTGCGCCAGCGCATGAGTGAGGTAATGCGCAGACCGGAAGTGCTCGAGCGGATACGCCGGGGCGTGAAAGCCTCTTGGACGCCAGAATGGCGCGCCGCACAAAGCAGGTGGTCGAAAAGGATGTGGCAGGAGCGCCTTGGCGCAATTAAGGCTGCTAACCGGCTGCCTAGCGACTGGTGGAAGAAGCCTCTGATCTGGCGCTTCATCGCGGACACTCTTCTTTCAAGCGATGAGCCATTGAGCAATCGGAAACTAGGACTCGCTTTGGATGCAACGCAACTCGTTCGGTGTCCCTATGGCCCCACATGGGCAGCCGCTCTGGGTCTGGGCTCTCTCTCAAAAGGTAAAAGCAACGCGGCTACTGTCCTAATAGCCAAGGTACGAGCGTGGATAAACAAACCTGGGGAAGGATCTCGAAGGACAAAGCCATGAAAAAACGTCCACATGATTCGGCTGAAACGCGCCAGCATAAGAGTGAGGCCTCGAAACGGTCTTGGGCAGATCCCGAAGTCCGGCAGCGAATCCGTCGGGCTCAACAGCGTGCTTTAGCTGACCCCGAAGTGCAGCGGCGAGTGCGCGAGGCGCAAAAGCGTGCTTGGACAGATCCCGAAATACGACGTCGCAGGATAGAGGGTATGAGACGCGCTGCGGCCGACCCTGAATCGCGTCAACGCAAGAGTCAACGCCAGAAACGAGCTTGCGCCGACCCCAAAGTGCGCCAGCACATGAGTGAGGCACAGCGCCGGCCGGATGTGCGCCAACGTAAGAGTGCCGCCTCGAAACGCTTCTGGGCCGATCCTGAGGTGCGGGAACGTATGCGTCTCGGACAACGACGGGCATTAGCCAATCCCAAAGTGCGCCAGCGCATGAGTGAGGCGCAGCGTCGGCCGGATGTGCGCCGGAGAAAGAGTGAGTCTATTAGGCGCGCTCTGGCCGATCCACTAGTGCGCCGACGCAGAAGCGAGGCTATGCAACGCGCTTGGGCGAATCCCATAGTGCGTCATCGCAGGACTGAGGCCCAGCAGCGACCGGAGGTCCGCCTCCGAAAGAGTCAGTCCATGAAGCGCAGGCTGAACGATCCTGAAGTGCGGCAGAGGTGGAGTGAAGCAGGGAAGCGCACTTGGGCTGATCCTGAAATTCGCCAACGCAGAAATGAGGGCCGGAAACGCGCTCTCAGCAAACCAGAGGTGCAGCGGCGGCTAAGCGACGGTCTTAAAGCCTCATGGACGCCAGAGCGGCGTGCGGCCATGGGAATCCGCGCGGCGAAGATGTGGAAGGATAGCGAAGCAGCGCTTAAAGAAGCCGGTTGGCGCCCTAGTGACTGGTGGAAGAAACCCGCCCTATGGCGACTGGTCGCGCTTTTTCTCCTCTCGCGCGATGTTTCCGTGAGCAATCAAGAAGTGGGCAAGGCGCTAGATGCGGCGAAGCTCATCCCGTGTCCCAGGAGCTATGGTGACACCTGGCGTGCTGCTCTCAGTTCAGACCCTGAGGTCGGGAGCAAAGTCGCCATAGAGCGGATTCGAGAGATTCGACGATGGATTGGAAAACCCGGAACTCGTGGTAGTGGCAAGCCCAGGAAACGCGGCGGCGGTAGCGCCAGCAAGCTCGAAAAAGCGTCGAAATGAAAGTTGCTGTCAATCCTGCTTTGCCGTCCAAGCGCACTTTTTTGATGACCTGATTTACTCCTGCTGAGGCAACTTGGGACCCGCTACTTATGCGGGTACCGCAGGGCTTTTGGTTACTTTCGACGAGATTAGCATCCCGACGATCTGACACTTGTTGGTTACCTTTCTGCAGTACTCTGAGACTCCCCATGCATAATCTGACTTCGCAGCGCACCAGCCGCGCAAAAGAGCTGTTCCCCCTTATGGCCAGAAGTGTCGCAATTTATAGCTTCGACGCTAACCCGGACGTTGATCGGCCGAAAGGCTTCATCTCTTTTGCCGAACGCGAAATTCGCGTCGCGCAGTTCGGTTATCGGAAGTTATCGGACTTTGCGGTGCAGGAGCCAATTCCCGCACCCGATAAGCGGTCGGGGCGCAGCTATGCAGATTTTCGTTCAGCGTGGGGTGTTCGCAATTCGGGAGGAATGCCTACCTTGCAGTACATAGCAACAAAACAAGGCTGAAGTAGTCAGTCTCAAACAGTTGGCGCGGGCGCTCAAATTTTGAAAGGGCGCCACCGGAACCGACCAGAACCGGCAAGCGCCCAGGGAAAACCGATGCCAATATCGTCTATTTCGAAGAGCAAGTCAAGCCAACAACAATCAGCCAACAACAATCGGCCTCGCGGCCGGCAACCGTTAACCTAGCCCAAACCTGTCTGCTATTACTGCGCTGCAAAACTGCCCGCGCACGCGATCTAGCGCGTCAGCTCATTCCCTTCGTTTCTGAGGTCGAGGTGGCGTTGCTAAGCGGTGATGGGGCGCGGCAATGACCACAGTTTTGCGCGGCCACGAACCGCAGATATTCACCGGGCAGCGGGGTGCGATCCTTCGCGTGCTACTGGATAACCGCGGCAAGCAGGTCCTAGGAGAATTTCGCCTTACTGCCTGTCCTGGTGAAACCCCAGCGCTCTTCGCGGAGGCTGTCCAGTGAAGCGAGTTGTGGACTACCCCGGAATCTACGATTCGGCCACGCTGGCCGCACTGCCCAACGACGAGTATCGCGCTGAGTATGTCTGGCTGTTAGGGATCGCTGGACCCAATGGTTCCTTCGAGTGGTGCGAGCGGCGCCTGTGGGCTGCGGCATACGCGCCGGTTCGCGACAAGACGGTCGAGGATCTGAGCAGATACCTACAAGCATTCCTGGACGCCGGCTTGCTCCTGAAATGGGTGCAGGACGGTAAAATGTGGGGTTATTTCGTTGGCTCAGAAAAACCCGGCCGGCTTCCACGCGAAAGCTGGAAGAAGCGGTTTGCGAAAAACAGGAAGCCCGAACCTGCTCCACCGCAAAGCCTACTCGATACGGCAGTTGCGACCAGAGCACGCTACTGCCGTGCAAAATACACTCCAGTGCCGTGTAGCGACGGTGAAATTACCGTAACAGAGTTAGAGTTAGAGTGTGAGTCAGAAGAAAAACCCCTTGTTCATTCTCCGAATGAACCGCAGGGAGGTTCGCCTCTAGAAACACACGTCAGCGAGCCCGATGCATCCGCCCAGAGCAGGAAACACGCCAAAGCTAACCGCACCCTGATGGCGACGGAGCTCTACACCAAGTATCCGCGGAGACAGGGGAAGGCAGAGGGCATCAAGGCGATTGAGAAGGCCATCATTGCCGTAGCCAAACGCGATTTCGACGGAGACGAGAAAACGGCGGCCGATTGGCTCGGTAACAATCTGGTTGAGTACGCCCGATCCGCGCAGGGTAGCCGGCCAGAAAAGAACCTAGTTCCACTTCCAGCCACATTCTTCAATCAGGGCCGATACGATGACGACCCGGAAACGTGGAAGCACGCCGGAACGGGCAATGGGTTTGGTAGGCATTCCGATGGGAGCGCAGCGCGACCAAAGCGGCGAATCAAGGACCCAGAATCGGGGCAGGTGTTCGAGGTGCCGGTATGAACCTCACCCGCGACCAGATCGTGCTGTACTGGCGGACCCGGCTTGATGGCCAGCGAATCAACTGGGGTCATGCCAAGGTAGCCGTGAAGTGCGTGCTCCACGAAGACACGCACCCGTCAGCGACACTATTCCTTGACGGCAACTCTGGGTTTAACTGCTCCGGCTGTGGGCGCAAGGGCAATCTGTTTCAATTTGAAGCGATGTTCTCGCACTGCGATCTCAACCAGGCGGAGCAGAACGTCGCGCAGATCACCGGGGCGAAGCCGCATATTTCAAACGGCTGGAAGATGATCGCCTGCTACGACTATCGGGATACTGAGGGGCGCGTTCTCTTTCAGAAGCGCAAGTTCGTCCACGAAACAGAGGGCAAGACCTTCCGCGTGTATCGGCCAGCGGATAGAAGTTGGGAACTCGGCATTGACCCGCCGCAGGGCGAGCGCACCACGCGCGTGCTCTACAACCTGCCGAGTGTCGTCACCGCGAACGTGGTCTGTCTCTGTGAAGGCGAGAAGAAAGTTGACGTAATCGAAGGCTTGCAGCTCTATCCCGAATCCCCGCACATTCGCGTAGCTGGAACATGCAACTTCGACGGCGCCTGGAAGCCTGAGCAGTCCCCGAAGTGGCTTGAGGAATACAACGCCCACTTTGCTGGTAAGTGGGTCTTCATCTTCGAGGACAACGATGCGCCTGGGCGAACGTGGGGCGAGCATATCGCCAACGCGGTGCAGCGCCACGCTGCGGGCGTCAAGATCATCCAGTTCCCGGACCTGCCCGAGAAGGGTGACGTTGCCGATTGGATGCTGTCGCACAGGGTCGAGGACTTGCGCGAACGGATTAAGCGGGCGCCGAAATGGAAGCCACCAGAGAAGCCCGCAAGCCAGAGAGTATTTGCCAGCGCCGTTCAGTTCTGGGCTTCGGCTGACGAGAATATCGAGTGGTGGGTGGACGGAGTAATCCAGAAGGACGCGAATGGCATGATTGTGGCGGAGCCGGGAGCCGGCAAAAGCTACCTCACCGCCGACTTGGCTGTGTGTCTAGCAACTGGAATCCCCTGGCTGGGGCGCGCTATTCCACAAGCCTTGAGGGTGGGGATCTGCGCCCGCGAAGATGCACCGGCCCTGACGCGCTGGAGAACGAAGCACTTGGCGCTAGGAAAAGACCTCAAGGACACCCTGCAGCTCTGCGATCAGAACCTTTGGATCAATAGCCGTCAGCAGACCCCGCAACTCCTATTGAACGACGAACGCCAGGTGCAGGAACTGATCTCCGCCATTCGGGAGCGGGAGCTGCAGATCGTCTTTCTGGACGTGTTTAGCAGTATCCACACCATCAATGAGAACAAGGCTGAAGAGGTAGGGCCATTGGTCGAAACCTGCCGGCGGATTCAGCGCGAGGCCGGTTGCGCTATCGGTATCGTTCACCACATGAACAAACTCAAGGAGGGTTCGATAACGCAGCGCACCCGGGGCAGCAGCGCGTTGAACGGCTGGGCGGAGTGGATAGTGAGCGTGGAGGTGGTAGATAAAGCGCGGAAAATTCGTCGCGCCAGCTTCGAGAAGGTGAAGGCCGGAGAAGAGGGCGAACCCATCGAGTTTCAGATTGACTCCTCGAAGCCGGGAATTGTGCGCATGAAGACGTTTGAGATCGAAGGACCGACACTCTACGAACAGGACTGCGACCGCAAGCGCGACGGGAAGGCGTGTGCGGCAGGAGGGCAAGCCCAGTGAAAAGTCCTGAGAGTCAACAGGAAGGCCCACCGGCGATGACGAAATCATCATCGGCAAGCAGCGTAACGGGCCGCTCGGATCAGAGCCGGTGACGTTCAACAAGCACAGTTCGCAGTTCATGGAGAGATAGTCGCTGAGCACCGCGAACCGAGCTGACGCAATAAGAATGCGACTAGGAAGCTGAGATGCAAGACTTCGGGCACAACTCGCAGATGACCGCCGAACCCGAGCGTGTTATCGTTCTGTCCGAGGCGAACTCCGGCCTTCCGCTGAGAGGAGAGTTTCAGCGGATGGCGAGGAGGAGATTTCAACGTGGACACCTGGGATTAAGGGGGGATCGCTGGATAGGACGATGGAGAGAAGATGTCATTCAGGACGGGCAGATCAAGCGCGTTCTGGGCTGGCATTGCATAGGCACCCAAAAGGACTATCCAACGAGACGGCTTGCTCTCCGAGCGATGGAGGATGAGCTAACAACAATCAACAATGTTTCCTATCGGCCCCGGCCGGTGGCGAAATTTTATGAGTTTGCAGAGAAGTGGCAGAGGCTGGTTCTGCCGAACCTGAAACCATCATCGCAGCCACCCATCAAGTCGCAGTTGCGGAAGCACCTGTTACCAGCATTGGGTGCGGTGACAATGAAGGACTTTACGGGAGAGCTGGTGCAGTCGTTTATCGCCGGCTGCAAGCTCAATCCGAAAACCGTCAAGAACCTGGTCGGGACCCTAAGAATCATGTGGAACTCAGCGAAGGCATGGGACTATGTGGCGCACGATCCATTCGCGGGGATTGTTCTTCCCGAATGGTCGGCGCCAGAACAGCCCGTGTTTAGCAAAGAGGACGTGCAGCGAATCATCGCCATGGTGGATGAGCACTATCGGCCAGCGTTATGGCTCACGGTTCAAACCGGCATCCGCCGCGGCGAGTTGTGCGCCCTTAATGTAGGAGATGTGGACTTCGAGCGTTGTTTTGTCGAGGTCCGCAGATCCCGATCGGGAAGGTACATCACCAACACCAAGAGCAAGCGGGCACGACTGTTCCCGATCTCTCCGAATCTCGCGGGCAAACTCCGCGAATTGTCGGGAGGTCGCGGAAAAGACGAGCCGCTGTTTCCGACCAAGGAAGGGAAGCGGCTGCACCCCGACAACTTCAGTGCGCGCGTGATTCGCCCGATCGTCCGAGCCCTTGGGCTCAAGGGCGGACTGCACGCTTTCCGGCACGGCAATGCGACCGCGCAAGATCAGTTGGGCGTTCCCATCAAAACCCGGATGGAGCGTCTGGGGCACGTAAACAGTAGAACAACGATGGGCTACACGCATCTATTGACCGAGGATGCGCGGAGGGTGCCCGAGATGTTGGACGAGTATTTCTCTGCCGGCGACTTTGCGATACAATGAGTTTTGTTCGCAAGTGTTCGCAGTGGGTTTCGTAAGTGATTGAGATCGAAGGTTGTAGTACTCGGTATGCGTTGGGCTCATAACCCAAAGGTCGAAGGTTCAAATCCTTCCCCCGCAACCAAACCTAAGCTCCCTGTTTCTAAGAACCTAATCTCCGCTTCTCACAACTCCGAATCCGCTACTTTGGGCACAAATGGGCACAGAATTATTGAACCGCTCCGTCCCAGTCCCTGTAGCAGGCACAGCAGCTCATCCAGTTGCTCGGCAATCTTGCGATCATCCCCGCTCACCTTGTGCTTCCGAAATGGGGCCGCGAGGAGCAACCGTGTTTTCCGGCCGAAGATATGCAGAGAATCATTGCTGCCGCCCCGGCCCCCTATGACACGGTGTTCTGGCTGGTTGCCACGACCGGCACTACGCCGTTGGCCACCGTTGGCGAGGTAACCACGTAGTTTCCCGTCGTGTACTGCCAATCTCTAGGTTGCAGAAAACGGGCGGACGGCAAATGCGCATTTGTGGTTTCCAATAATCAACTGTTTTCGAGCGATCAGTTCTGCCACTCATTGCACGTCGGCCAGGTGGTTTCACAACGTCCACTCACTTCTTGTTCAGGGCTTCGATTTGCTGGACCAAGGTTTCGATCTCTTCCGTTGTCAGTTTGCTGGCATATTTGGGCATACGGCCTCTGCCGTGGAGGATGATGCCGCGGAGATCGTCCGTCGAGGTGGCCGCGATGTTCTCGGAGGCGAGCGGTGGCCCGCCGAAGAGGCGACCCTTGGCGCCCTTACCGTGGCACTTCGCGCAGTGCTCCTGAAAGACGGAATTCGCGGTCAGGGTTCCATTCAATGGCGGGTCCTGGGCAGAGACTGCTGTGAGCGCGAAGAATAAAGAACATATGGCCAAGGTGAGCTGGAGAAATTTCCAAGTCGCACCTCTTCGGGATTGATCACTAGACGCTTCCGCTCTTTCCGCGATCTCGGGCCCTACAAGAGCCCGGGCTTGCATTTGACGGCCACGTTCCTGCTCAATCGCGAGCGAAGCAAGTCGTCTATTATGGTGCACCATCAAGCCCCGAATTCTCCTTGGTGTAGTCGCTATTGAATCGCTATGTGTGCCAGAATCGCGTTCTCCACGCCCGTGATCTTCGTGCTCGAATGGGGCGACGAGAGTTTTTGCCGGTCTTTATGCGTGACATAGGTCC
>Ga0187862_10003657_pt1 | contig 14902 bp, 9 predicted proteins | sample June2016WEW_10_1_FD_133003 | JGI IMG/M metagenome (GOLD analysis project Ga0187862, IMG submission 133003) | Peatland microbial communities from SPRUCE experiment site at the Marcell Experimental Forest, Minnesota, USA - June2016WEW_10_150 | ecosystem: Environmental > Terrestrial > Soil >...
CGATTCTCGATCCGGCGAACCCGATCTTTCATTCTCCGAACGAAATTACGCAGAAAGATTTCGACGGCTGGGTGCAAGAGCGCGGGCTGTACTTCATGTCGCAGTGGGACTCGAACTTTACGCCGCTGCTCGAGTCGCATGATCCGGGAGAGAACGAGCAGAAGGGTGGGTTGCTGATAGCTCACTATGGCAAGGGAACCTATATCTACACGGGATATGCGTTCTTCCGGCAGTTACCGGCGGGCGTGCCGGGGGCGGTGCGGCTGTTTGTGAATTTGATCAGCGATCATTAGTCGCCTGAAGTCGATAGTCGATAGTCGTTAGTCGTTCGAGGAGTAATTGCTGGCGATGAATTGTGGACGCTCGGAGAGTTTTGATGGCCAACGACTAACGACCACCGACTAACGACCTACTTCATGACAATTCCACTCGAAGGCGAATCCGGCACCAAACCGCAACTCGTCCGCGGCATTGGCCTCGGTTCCGCAACTGCGCTGAACATGATTGACATGATCGGCGTGGGCCCATTCATTACGATCCCGCTAATTATCTCGGCGATGGGCGGGCCGCAGGCCATGCTGGGGTGGATATTCGGCGCGGTGCTGGCCATCTGCGATGGGCTGGTGTGGGCCGAACTGGGCGCGGCCATGCCGGGATCGGGCGGGTCGTATCGATATTTGAAAGAAATCTACGGTCCGCAGAAACTCGGGCGGCTGGTTTCATTTCTGTTTATCTGGCAACTCTCCTTCAGTGCTCCGCTTTCGATTGCCTCGGGTGCGATCGGGCTTTCGCAATACGCGGCTTTCTTCTGGCCGCGCCTCGAACAGGCGTGGTCGACCCGCACCTGGGCGCTGCATCTCCCTCTGGTTGGAACTCTGCAACTGACCTGGGTCGCGATGCCGGCTACGTTTCTGGCGATTGGCGTCTGCGCATTGACGGCGTTTCTCCTGTATCGGCGCATCACCGCCATCGCGCGGCTGACCAAGGTCCTGTGGACTGGGGTGATGCTAACCATCGGATGGATCATTTTCGCCGGCTTGACGCACTTCAACGCGCACCGGGCATTCGACCTGCCTGCGGGAGCGTTTTCGTTTTCGTGGAACTTTTTTGCCGGCCTGGGCTCAGCCATGCTGATCGCCGCCTATGACATCGGCGGATACTACAACGTCTGTTTCCTCGGAGACGAGGTCAAGGAGCCCGCGAAGAATATTCCGCGGGCGTTGTTGCTATCCATTCTGGCGGTGGCGTGTCTATATGTAGTAATGAACGTCAGCATTCTCGGCGTCATTCCGTGGCGTGAACTGGCGCAGTCTGGGGCCACGAACAGCAAATTGTATGTCGTCTCGACTCTGATGCAACGCGTGTATGGACAGGACGCCGCTTCGATCATTTCGGTGCTGGTGATGTGGACGGCGTTCGCGTCGGTATTTTCCCTGACCTTGGGGTATTCGCGCGTGCCTTACGCAGCGGCGCTCGACGGGAACTACTTTCGAGCCTTTGCGCGGGTGCATCCGGTGCACCATTTTCCGTATGTCTCGCTGCTGGCCCTGACCGGTGTTGCCGCGGTGTTTTGTTTCCTCCGACTGGCCGACTTGATTGCTTCCCTGGTGGTAATTCGTATCGTCCTGCAATACCTGGTACAGGCTGTGGGACTGATCGTACTGCGGATCCGACAACCGGAACTGCCGCGACCGTTCCGGATGTGGCTGTATCCTCTCCCCGCGCTGCTGGCAGCAGCCGGTTTTGTTTATATGTTGGTCATGCGCAAGGATGCACTACGTCAGATTCGCTACGCGGTGGTCATTTTGGTAGTGGGGATTCTGATTTATGCAGTCCGAGCATGGCGCAACAGCGAGTGGCCGTTTGGAAAGCAGTCGATGGTCGTTGGTCGGTAGTCGTTCGGAGTTCCCGGCCACGGAACAGGGTTTTCCGTTGTGAGAGCAGGTCCTTCGTTTCGCGCAGGATGACAATTTCTTGGTATCGCAAACGACTAACGACCAACGACTAACGACTGATCTTATGGCGGAAATGATCAAAATGCCGATGGCCCAGCCGATCGCTTCCAAGCATTCGGTTTCCCCCTGGGCTCCGCTCGGCGAGCCCCTGTTTCGCTCTCTTTGGATTGCATCGGTCATTTCCTACACCGGCACTTGGATGCAGAACGTAGGCGCCGGATGGCTGATGACGCAGATGACTCTGAATCCGTTCATGGTTGGGCTGGTGCAGGCGGCTGCGGCTCTGCCGGTGTTCCTGGTGATCCTGCCGGCGGGCGCGCTGGCGGATATGGTTGACCGCCGGCGTTTTTTGTTGCTGACGCAGGGATGGATGGTGCTGGCTTCGGCCACGCTTGGCATCATGACGCTGACCAGTTACGTCGGACCGTGGGTGCTGCTGCTGTTTACTTTTTTGCTGGGCCTCGGCGCGGTGATGAATGATCCGGCGTGGCAGGCGATAACGCCGGAGTTGGTTCCAGCCAAGCAACATGCTTCGGCGGTGGCGCTGAATTCGGCGGGCTTCAACGTGGCGCGGGCGGTGGGACCGGCACTGGGCGGAATAATTGTGGCTGCGGTCGGTTGCGGCACAACGTTCCTGCTGAATGCATTTTCGTTCCTGGGCGTGATCCTGTTTCTCTATCGCTGGAGGCGGCCGGTTGCAATTCAACCGAAGACGCAGCGCGTGTGGTCGGCGATTGGCGACGGCTTGTCCTATGTGCGCGAGAGCGGACTGGCGAAGTCAGTTCTGCTGCGAACCGGAACGTTCAGCGTGGCCGCAGTGGCCATGCTGGCGTTATTGCCAATCATCGCGCGTCCGTATGGGGCGCGGGGATATGGCGTGCTGCTCGGCTGCTTTGGGTTGGGAGCGCTGCTGGGAGCGCTGGCGCTTCCGCGCTTGCGGGAAAAATTGTCGGTGGATGGTGTGGTTGGCGCCGCTATCGTGATTTTTGCCGCGATGACTTTCGCCGCTGGACGGGCGGAAACGTTTGCCCTGCTGTGTGCGGTGATGCTGGTGGCGGGCGCAGCGTGGATCGGGATTCTGGCTTGTTTGAATGTTGCGGCACAGACGATGTGTCCGGCATACGTCCGGGCTCGGGCGCTGTCGTGTTACCTGCTGGTGTTGCAGGGAGGCATGGCCATCGGCGCCACGCTGTGGGGCGCACTGGCGAAAAAGATTGGGATTCCGGATACGCTGGGCGCGGCGGCGGTCGCACTTGCATTGGGAGTATTCGCGCTCCGCGGCCATCGCATCACCGCGAGTGAACTGGACATGACGCCGGCGGTGGTGAGAGATTAATGCGTTCACTTTACTTGGAGGCAAAATGAAAACCATCACAGCCACTGCGATCTTGGGATCGTTGTTAGTCTTGTGCGGTTTTGGGCTCGCGCAAGCACAAACGCCAACACCAACGCCAACGAAAGACGAGAAGAAAACCATCGCCCAGGTGCTCGACAGTGGGATCAAGAACCTGGAAGGCGATTTTGTTCCCGCAGCCGAAGCCATGCCCGAGGAAAAGTACGGCTTCGCGCCCACCAACGGCGAGTTTAAAGGCGTTCGTACATTTGCCGAACAGGTCAAGCATGTGGCCGCTATCAACTACATCCTTGCAGCCAGCATTCTGGGCGAGAAGCCGCCCGTTGACACGAACGGCGAGAAGGGCCCGGAGAGCGCGAAGTCGAAGGCTGACATCCTCAAGTTCCTGAAAGATTCTTTCGCCTACGCGCACAAGTCGGTCGCCACCGTTACCGACGCAAATGCTCTCGAACTGATTCCCAGTCCTTTCGGCCAGACAAAAACCACGCGCCTCGGCCTAGGCACAGTCTTCCCCTGGCATGGTTTCGATCACTACGGACAGATGGTGGAGTATCTGCGCATGAACGGGATCGTGCCCCCGGCCAGCCGACAGTAGAGAGAACCTATTTTCTTCTACTTTCTTCCTGAGGGATGATGCTTGCGCCAGTCGGCTCCGTCGCGGCCGCCGTGCTGGGCGATCTGCGTGAGAATGAGTTCGGCGGTGAGCCGGCGTTTGGTAAGGTGAGCGGCGATTCTCTGCTTCGCCTTTTTCGCTGGAACCTTCGGGTCCAGAAACACCAGCACAGATGGGCCGGCGCCGCTGAGCGCCGCGCCCAGAATGCCGGAATCTCCCGTCAACTCCTTAAGCGCGGGCAGCAGCGGACAGAGCGGCGCGCGATAAGGCTGGTGGATGCGGTCTTCCAGAGCTGAGGAGAGCAGGTCAGGCCGGTCCTGCGTGAACGCCGCCAGCAGGAGCATCGAGTTCTGAATGTTGGTGGTCACGTCGGCGCGCGAGTACTGAAACGGCAGCACGCGGCGGGCCTGTTCGGTTGAGAGCGGAGCATCGGGGACAGCCAGCAGCAGCGGCCACTTCCCCTTCGGCTTCACTTCCACCACCTGCGCCTGCACCTGGTTGGCCATGCGAGCCACCGTGAGCGCGCCCATCCAGCAGGCCGAGGCGTTGTCGGGATGGTGCTCGCGCATGGAAGCTTCGCCGACGATGCGATCATTTTTCCAGCGCAGATGTCCGAAATGCACCGCCAGCGCGATCCCAGCCAGGCGGGCGGCAGCGGACGATCCGCAACCTCTGCCGATGGGAATCTCGTTTTCGACGTGGATGCGCAAGGGCGCGATCTTGCGGTTCTCCGACTCGAGCACCTCGCAATAGGTGGTGACAATGAGGTGGTTCTCCATGCGGGCGCAGATCGCAGCGTCGCGGCCTTCAGCGGTGACGAAGAAATCGGGGGCGCGCTCGGCGCGCACGCGAAGATGGAAATCCAAGGCGAGGGCAGCCGCGTCAAAGGCCGGGCCCAGATTGGCGGAGGTCGCCGGCAGCGCCAGGCGCAGCGAGCGGTCTAACGATGTAGGACGTGAAGGCATAGATTAAACAGCAAACTCCTCGGCGGCCCAAACCGGCCTGCGGAAAGACTCAGGCTTCGTATCAGGGCATCGCCTTAGCGATGCCGCAAGACCTTCGAAATCAATGCCCCTTTAGGGGCTGGGCGTGGGTGTCCGATTTCCCCACAGTCCATCAAGCCTGCCCGAAACTATAGAAATGAAAGGCTTTAGCCAGATCCGGCCGACGTAGAGTCGCTAATGATCGGCACCAATGATTGAATTGTGTTTTATACACGAATTTGCCGCGAACTGCTACGAATTTCTGCGGAATTATGCCTTGGCCAAACCCACACCATAGAATCGGCCGCCTGTGCTATCGGGGCTTATACTATCCGCAGAGGAGCGTTGAAAATGAGAAGCGATTTCGGTTGGGGGAGAAAGTTAGGCGAAGTGCGGGGTTGGTTGATGGGAGCCGCTATCGTTATCGTAGGTCTATTCTACCTGCTACGACGCTAAACGACGCTCTGCTGGGGTCACCGACTACGGCGGGGTTTGTTTCTTGACTTCGGTTTCTCCGGTGGCTTCACCTTGAGCACTTCCGCTATCACTTCCTTGAACGGGAGCGGGATGTGCATGATCGGCCTGGAAGTCGTTGTTCTGTTCACGAACTCCTCTCGGCCGCGTCCAGGGCGGCAATCACGGCCCCCAGATCCGCATCGAGCACAACCGGTGCACGCTGCAGATTCTTTGCCTGGGCAGCCTCGGCCTCGCCCGCAGTTCCGGCCGTAGTTCCGGTGAACAAATCTCCCCGATGAAAATTGATGGTGAAATCGGGATCTTTGAGTAGATGCCCGGTCAGGATCAACACCACCGACTCTCCCGCTTTGACGAATCCGCTCCGGCGCAGCTTCTTGAGCCCAGCCAGCGTGACGGCAGAGGCCGGTTCGCATCCGATGCCATCAGCGCCGATTTCGGCCTTGGCAGCAGCGATTTCGACTTCCGTGACCTGTTCGACTTCGCCGCCGGTCGCTTGCAGCACGCGCAGCGCTTTCTTCCACGATGCCGGATTGCCGATGCGTATAGCGGTCGCGAGCGTGTCGGCAGTCATCGGTTCGAGTTTCTTCCCGCCGAATTCTCGCACGCAGCGGTAGAACGGATTCGCGCCCTGCGCCTGGATGATGGAAAGCTTCGGCAGGCGCGAAATCAGTTTGAGCTCCCGCATTTCGACGAGCGCCTTGCCAATCGCGGAACTGTTCCCGAGATTGCCTCCGGGGACGATGATGTGATCCGGCGGCTCCCAGGCGAGTTGCTCCATGAGTTCGATGGCGGCCGTTTTCTGGCCTTCGATGCGATACGGATTCACCGAATTCAGCAGATAAACCGGTTTCTGGCGGACGAGGTCGTTGAGAATGCGAACGCATCCGTCGAAATCGGTGCGGAGCTGGCAAGTTAGGGCCCCATAGTCGAGCGCTTGCGAGAGCTTGCCCCAGGAAATTTTGCCGTCCGGAATCAGCACCAGGCAGTGCATATTGCCGCGCGCGGCATAGGCGGCCATGGAGGCGGAAGTGTTTCCGGTGGAGGCGCACGCAACCCACCGGAATTTGCCCTGGTGCGCGGACGACGCAGCGAAGGTCATGCCCGTGTCCTTGAACGACGCGGTAGGGTTCATCCCCTGGTGCTTCGCGAGCAGATTCTCGACCCCGGTCGCGCGCGCGCACCGCGGCAGGTGGTAGAGCGGCGTGTTGCCCTCGCGCAGTGTAATGGCATGCTCTTCGAGATTGGGAATATGGGGAAGAAGTTCGCGGAAGCGCCAGACTCCGCTCTGGTCGAGCACTTCGCGTGAGCTGCGGCGCTTGAGCCAAAGAGCCTTCAGGGAAGAAGGGTCCGTGTGGTGACGGGGCTTAGGGTCCGTGTGGTGACGGGGCTTAGGGTCCGTGTGGTGACGGGGCTTTGCCCCGTCCAGAGCAGCGGGCGTCCATTCTGGAAAAAAGAATTCGAGAAGGTCTCCGCAGGCAGTACAGCGAAAATCCTGTCCGGCGGAATCAGGCGTAGCGCCGCAGGAAATGCAGCGGAGTTTCGCAGTGGTTTCCGTGTTTGGAGCGATCGACACTTCGCCTTATCACCACCTGCGCAGAAGGGTAAGTACATCATACGGGCTAACCGCAGAGATCACAGAGTGCGCTGAGATTGTGTTGGTTTTTTCCACCGAATTCCTCTGCGATCTCTGCGTACTCTGCGGTTAGATTTTTTCTCACCGCAAGTAGGCGTCGCGCTTATTGATCCAGTCGGCGCGTGGCGGGTTGAAAATATCGAGATCGACGGTATCCACGAGCGCCTCGGCCCAGTGCGGCATGTTGGGAGGAATCGTCAGCACCTCGCCCGCATGCACCACAATCTCTTTGCCGTCGATGCCGAATTTCAGCGCGCCTTCCAGGATGTAGGTGATCTGCTCGTTGTGATGGCTGTGTTCGGGAACCAGGCATCCCTTCTTGAGCAGGACGCGAGCCAGCATCACATTCTGCCCCACAACGAAATGGCGGCCAAGCAACGGGTTCAGGGCTTCGACTTCAACCGAACTCCACGGAATGTGGCGCAACTCGGCCTTGACCGGCTTGCCTTTCTGGACGGTACCTTTCAGCGCTACTTTACTAGCCCGACGCGCCGCTTTCGTCGTTTTAATCGAGGCGGATGTTTTTCGGGCGGGTCTTTTTCGGGCGATCGTCTTCAGTTTCTTTTTCTTCATAAAAATAGCTCAATGAAGGATATTACAAACGCCTGGCCGCGTGTAGCCGGGCATGTCTTGCGCCTTGCCGCGGGCGGGCAGCGCAGGTAATCTTAAAGGATTCCAGCTTGATTCAGGACGGCTTTCTTAGGGGGAATATGGGCGCCGCGCGTTACATTTGGATCGATGACTCTTTGAGGCCCGCCAGCGAAGGCGTGGTCCCGTTCGTGAGCGCCGCCGTGCAGTACGGCTTCAGCGTGTTTGAAGGGATCCGCTGTTACGCGACCGACAAGGGACCGGCGGTGTTCCGGCTCAACGAGCACGCGGAACGCCTCATGGACTCAGCCCACATCGTGGGCTTCCGCGACCTGCCCGTTACGGCCGAGCAGGTAAAGACCGCCATCCACCAGACGATTGCAGCGAACGAATTTTCCTCCTGCTATATCCGTCCCATGATTTACCTGGACGGAGCGATGAGCCTGACCGTCGAGGCCGGTCAACCGCACTTCGTGGTCGCGGTGTGGGAGTGGAAGGCTTTTCTCGGCGACGAGGCGAAGGAATGCGGCATCCGCGCCAATATTGCGTCGTTCACGCGGCTGCATCCGAACATCATGATGACCAAGGCCAAGGTCGCGGGAAATTATGTCAGCTCGATTCTGGCCAAAACCGAGTCCCAGCGCGCCGGATTCGATGAGGCGATTATGCTCGGCCCCGATGGCTACGTGGCCGAGTGCACCGGCGAAAATCTTTTCATAGTTCGCAATAAAGTTCGCAATGATGCGCGAAATAAAATCATCAGCACCACGCCGCGAGCGGGGATTCTAGAGGGCATTACCCGCGACAGCCTGATTACGCTGGCGCGGGATTTAGGCTACTCCGTCGTCGAGGAGCCCATTTCGCGCGATCAGCTTTACATTGCCGACGAAGTTTTTGTGTGCGGCACGGCGGCGGAAGTCGTGGCGCTGCGCGAAATTGATTTCCGCGTCATCGGCGATGGTAAGGCTGGTCCCGTAACCCGCGCTTTGCAGCAGGAATTCGACAAATTGGTGAGCGGCCGTCACGCAAGGTCGTCCGAGTGGCTGGCGCCAGTGCCCGCGCTGAACGCGGCGGCGGTTTGACGTTAGTGTAGAGACGGGGCTTGCCCCGTCTCCCACCACGGACGCCGCAACCGGAGACGCGGCGAGTCACAGGAGATTCGAAATGAAGAAGCACAAATTTCGCCAGGAAACCGAGGCAGTGCGCGGCGGCACCAGCCTCGCCAAGAAGAACGGTCCGCTCTCCACGCCGATCTATCAGACTTCAACCTTCGAAGTCACCGACCTGCAGGAGCAGCTCCGCGTCACCCCTACCGACAGCTTCTATACGCGCTACGGGAATCCCACGCATACCGTCGCCGAGAATGCCATCGCCGAACTGGAAGGCACGGATGCGGCGCTGCTCTTCTCTTCCGGCATGGCCGCGATCACCACGTCAATTCTTTCGTTGGTGAAGGCGGGCGACCATATCGTGGCGCAGCGCGATATTTATGGCGGCGTGACTAAATTCCTGTCGCAGTGGTTGCCGAAGCTGGGGATCGAAACGACATTTGTCGACACCAATGACATCGAGCAGCACGAGCGCGCCATCCGGCCTAATACCAAGCTCCTGCACATCGAGTCGCCGACCAATCCCAACCTGCGGGTGGTCGATCTGGAGAAGATTGCGGCGCTGTCTCGTAAGCATGGCCTGATTTCGACCATTGATTCGACCTTCGCCACGCCCATCAATTGCCGCCCGGCGGAGTGGGGCATCGATCTCGTGCTGCATTCGGGGACAAAATATTTTGGCGGACACTCCGACATCATTTGCGGCATCGCCACCGGGCGGCGCGATTTGATCGAGCAGATCCATCACACGCGCACCACGCTCGGCTGCTGCATGGATCCGCACGCGGCGTTTCTGCTGTTGCGCGGGATCAAGACGCTGGCCGTCCGCGTTGAGCGCCAGAATAAAAGCGCGCTGCGCATTGCCGAATTCCTGAGCCAGCATCCCAAGGTAGCGCGAGTGTACTATCCGCTGCTGAAGGAGAATCCAGACTACGCCATCGCGAAGAAGCAAATGGCGGGCGCGGGCGGCGTCCTGAGCTTCGAGGTGGAAGGCAGTGGCGCCGATGCGTGCCATGTGGCCGAGGCGCTAAATCTGTTTACCCTGGCGCCCAGCCTCGGAGGAGTCGATTCGCTGGTGACCATCCCGGTGCTGACTTCGCACGCCATGATCGCTCCCGAGCTGCGGAAAAAAATGGGCGTGACTGAACAGATGATCCGGCTGTCCGTGGGCCTTGAGCATGTCGAGGATCTGATCGCCGATCTGGAGAAAGGGCTGGCCGTAGTGAGCCGTGCGCGGAAAGAGGCAGTGGTGGCAGACTAAGTTTCAAAGCCGAGTTTCAAACAAAAAATCCTGGCTCGCTCGGAGCCAGGATTTTTTGTTCTGCACGATGCTTTCCGCTGAAATGGATCAGAATGTAAATCTCCCCCCAAACTGGAATTGACGCGGTGTGTTGGAGGTCGACGTGATCTGGCCGAACTCGTCACCGTTCGGGCCAGTCGTCCACCCGCTACTTGCTGTGGGCACGTTCGGTACCGAAAACTGCGGCCGGTTGGCGACGTTATACGAAGAAATATCAAAGCGGATATCCCGCTTTTCGCCCAGCTTGAAAGTTTTGGAGAGTGTGAGATCCAAATTCTTGGCTCCCATAGTGCGGACGTGATCAAGATAATTTGGCGCATTTCCTGGAATAAACTGGTTACCCGCGCCGCCGTTTTCGGTTCCAGGCACTGCGAAGCAGTTAGGTAAGAACCAGATCGCTGCCGTATGGGGCGCGCCCTTGCTGGGATCGCAGGTCAGATCGGCCCGCTGATTGAGGTATGGATTCCCCCCTACATCCGGCGAGTCGATGGGAACACCAGTGCTCAGGTAGAAAATCCCGTTGGCCGTCCAGCCGCCCAGGATGGCATTCGATACTCCGTTCAGATTCAGCGCCCTGCCCTTGCCCACCGGCAAGTCGTAAGATGCCTGCCATGTGAATTGATACTTCACATCCTGCGGGCTGACGGAATGCTCGTAGCTCATGTTCCTGAAGTCTTGAACCGACCCGTGATGGAAACCGACAAAACCCAGAGGAGGAGCGCCGTCATCCGTGATCAGCTTGCCCCAGGTAAAAGAGGCCAGCGTGGTGAAGTGATTGGTCAGGCGCTTCTGCACCTTCGTCTGCAGGGAGCTGTACTCGGAATCTCCTCCGGGATATCCGTTCACCACGACGCCGTTGGTTTGACCAGTTTCGCTGATGGCGCCAGTGTTGAATTGCGGGAAAGGCTCGGCGGCTATGAATAGCGCCGGACACGTCGGACTATTACTTATACATGCAGGGGTATTCCCAAGCTGGTTGATCTGGCTCAGGGTGAGCTGGTTCAGATCTACCATGCCCTGCGGAAGGAAGAGGCCTCTGCTGCCCACATAGCCGACGCTGAGAACGATCTGGTGTGGAAGTTCGTACTCCAGCCCGAAGTTGAAGTTATAGGTTAGCGCCGTACGCTGCGAGTGCAGCATGGTGGTCAGATTCGCGCCCAGGTTAGTCAGCAATCCGTTCGGTTGCAATTGGGATGGTGGAAGAAGACCCGCTCCCATTGACACTGGGAACGGATCGCTCAGCGAATAGGGTCCCGCTACGCTACTAACACTCCCCGCCACATTGGTGTTGCACTGGCTGGTACCGTTGAACACCGTATTGCCGTCGGCGTTAAGACAGGTAGCGTTCCAGTTGTTGCTCGTGGAGTATCCGTCGCTGTTCTCCAGGGAACCGCTGACCATCTCTACGCTCGGTCCATAGTAGAAGCCGGCGCCGCCGCGAACCACCAGGTGCTGCTGTGCCTGCCATGCAAAACCCAGGCGCGGAGCAAAGTTCGTCAGATTGGTAGTGAACGGAGAGCGGTTGCCGCTGCTTGCGAATACTTCGCCACCGGTGAAACTGCCCCCGTTAAAGTTACCCACGGGAGGCGATGTTCCCACCGCAGTCGGATCGAAGTATTCCAGGCGGTTATGGCGCTCCGTCTTACCTCCGAAGATGTCCCAGCGAAGCCCGGCGGTGACGGTGAGATTATGGCTGACATGGAAGGTGTCCTGGGCGAAGGCCGCGTAATACGGACTAGCGTTAGCGGAGAACAGATCTTGCGTGAAATTCACCGATTCGTTGCCCGGGTAACTCCCCATACCCAGGAGGAACGACGCGAAGTCGCTGCCTCCCACGGTTGTACCCGACGCTGGTGAGGTTTGTTGGTCGGTAGCGGAGAGATCGAAATAGTACCAGCCGGAGGGCGCGGGCGGCTGGCCCACATTCAAGAACCTCTTCATATATTCCGCGCCGAAGCTGAGTTCGTGCCTACCCACCACCTTCGTGAGCGTTGCGCTGGCGTCGTGGTTCATGCTGGCATAGAGGAAGGTATTGTAGTTCGCGGTGCCGCCGACGCCGCCTCCCACGTCGTTAAAAAACGCGATGGGGATGAGCTTGTACACCTCGGCCGCGGCCAGCGATGCAGGGAATCCCATCGAGGTGATGTCGAAGCCAACCTGTTGCGGATCGCCCCCCTGATTTTCATAGTGGCGCGTAAAGGAGTAGCGCAACTGCAAGACCGTGGTGGGATTTAAGGTGAGGTCGTCCCCAATGATGAAGTTACGCCCGTTGGTGACGTTCTGGGCGTAGTTCGGATCCCAATCGTTGTTGAAAGCGTTGACCCCCGCGACGGTCAGCCGGTCATACGAGAAGCGGGAGAAGAAGCGCTGCTTTTCGCTCTTGTAGTAGTCCACGCGAACGTCGAATCTCTGCGCGGTTATGGGGTCCAGACCCGGAAGCTGATAGTTGTTCAGGTGTAGGTCCCCCTCGGAATCGCAAGTCGCGGGATTGGGATAGTTGCACTTGGGCATGTGCGATAGAAATGCCACTGCGGTTGGATTGAGGGTTAGGCCGGGATAGCTGGTAATTACGTTGTGGGTGGGAAACTCCACCCGATTTCCGTTAACATCATCGGGAGCCAGCGGGTTATAGATCGTATAGTTATCGGCTGAAAAATCGCCATTCCGTTCCGCGGTGGTGGGAACCGTAAAGATGCTTGAATTATCAAACAGTTTCTCTTGCGTGGCTTCATAATCCGCAAAAAAGAAAAGCTTCTCGTGCAGGATGGGACCGCCGATGGCACCGCCTTCCTGGTAGCGATGAAAGCTGGGTGGCTGGTTGGACGTACCCGCCAAAAGCTGGGTTTGCTTGTTGAAGTAGTCGTTGGCGGCAAGAACATCCGGGCGGAGAACCACGAAGGCATCGCCATGGAACTTGTCGCCGCCAGATTTACTGACCAGGCTGATAACGCCCGCGCCCCCGCTCTGATAAGAGGCCGGAGTGTTCTGGGTTTCGACGCGGAACTCTTCCACGCCATCCTCGGGAATCTCCATTGCCGGGAGGATGGCGGCGATGTTGTTTTCAGCAACGCCCAGCGGGCTGCCGTCGAGCATAAAGTAAACCGACCCCTGGATGGCTCCGTTGATGGTGTACGACGAGACATCGATATTCGGGCGTCCGCTCGAGATGTTGACGATAGGCTGCGAACTGGAGGAGTTGGCCGATCCATTGGCCGGGGTCACGCCGGCGCTCAGTTGCACCAGATCAAAGACGTTGCGTGTGAGCAACGGGACGCGATCGATGGTGGCGGAATCGATCAACTGGCCTACGGTGGAGTTGCTCGTATCCACCAGTGAGGATGCCCCCGTCACCGTAACCGTCTCGGCCACGCTGCCGACTTGCAGAGCGACATTCACCGTGGTGACTTGATCCACAGTCACCAACACATTGTTTTGAGCGACGCTTTCAAAGCCCTTTTGACTGGCCGTGACTGTATAAATGCCAGGGTTCAGCGATACAAAGCTGTATAAGCCCGCGTCGCTGGTAACCGTGTGCAGCGTGATTCCGGTGGCATGGTTGAGTGCGGTGACTTTGGCGCCACTGACGATCGCGCCCGAAGGATCGGAGACTAGGCCGCTGATGCTGCCCCTGCCGGCCTGAGCAAACGCCACGGAACTCGCGCAGAGGAAAAGAATATAAACCGAAAGAAAATTCCGCACCGTCTTGACCATTGCATTTCTGCTCTTCATAAACAGCCTCCTGATTCTCTGCCGGGCTCGATCTTTATCCCCATCCCAAATTTCTCTCCAGCGCTGGCGCCCGCCGCAGAAAACGGTCAAATGCCTTTATTAAAACGTATCAATAGTGCTTCAGGAGCTTCCGCCCTGTCAAGAGAAAATGCGGGGCTTACGCCTCGATCACCTACTTCAGGCTGCGGGTCGATTCGCGCACGATCAGCTCGGGAACGATTCGCCGGTGAATGGTCGGGGTCGGCTTCTTTTCGAGAGTAGCGTTGATGGCCTCAAGCACAATGGTCGCCGCCGTCGTTCCCATAACTTCCATTGGCTGGCGCACAGTGGTCAGCGCAGGAGAATAGATGGCAGCTGGCGCGACATCATCAAAACCCACCACTGAGCATTGATCGGGAACGCGAATCCCCGCCTTGGCGAGCGCGCGAATGGCGCCGAAGGCCGTCATGTCGTCAAACGCCATCAGCGCCGTGAATGGACGGCGGCGGTGCAGCAATTCCTCCGTCAATTTGTATCCTTGTTCAAAACTTGAAAACGGATCTCCAGATTCCGGTAGATCGACGATCAGCCGCGAATCGAGTTCGAGGTCGCGTTCGCGGGCCAGCGTCCGCACCCCACGCCATCGAGGCTCGGTGTCGGACAACTGGTGGGGGCCGCGGATGAACGCGATTTTGCGATGGCCGAGCGAATGGAGATGATCGAGTGCGGCGCGGGCGCCCGCAACGTTGTCCACAATCACCGAGCTGATTTTGTCGTTCTTCAACTCGCGGCCCACGGTCGCGGTCGGAATGTTGTTTTTCTCCAGGTCGGCAAGGACGTTGATATCAACGAACAGCCAGTTGGCCAAAACAACCAGCCCCTCGATGCGGCGGTCGAGCAGCATCTCGAGATAGCGCTCGAAGCGGCTGCGCTCATTGTGGACATCCGTGAGAATGGGCAGAAAAGATGACTGAAAGAGCGTGTTCTCGATGCCGCGCAAAACCAGCGTGCAGTACGGGTCGGTCATGTCGAAAACCATGACACCGACGGTGTGGCTGCGCCGGCCACGCAGCGAGCGTGCGAACAGGTTGGGACGATAGCCGAGATGCTGGGCGGCGCGCTGGATGCGTCCTTTGGTAGTGTCGGGAATGTAGCGGGCCAGCGGCGCGTTGTTCAGGACGA
>Ga0187862_10003661_pt1 | contig 14894 bp, 15 predicted proteins | sample June2016WEW_10_1_FD_133003 | JGI IMG/M metagenome (GOLD analysis project Ga0187862, IMG submission 133003) | Peatland microbial communities from SPRUCE experiment site at the Marcell Experimental Forest, Minnesota, USA - June2016WEW_10_150 | ecosystem: Environmental > Terrestrial > Soil >...
GCACGGCGCGGTCCTGAGCGCTGTCCTGGGCGCTGTCCGGCACCCTCGCGCGTCCGACAGATCGGCCTTTGAAGAGCGCTCCGCTCACTACGCGGGCATACGTCGCATTCACTGCCTGCTCGATTTGCGGCTTGAGTTCGTTGACCCGCTGCCCGACGTCGCGCTTGTTCGATCCGGGCGCGGCTTTCAGCCACAGATCATTGAGTTGGGTGAAGATGCCGTTCTTGCGCGCTATCCAGCGATCGCGAAATGCCTTCCAGTCATTCTCGGCGCCGACCGCTGCCGATTCTTGCTCCAGCGCGGACAGAAGTTCGTGCACCGCGCTGTCGAGCGCGGCGGTCGAGAAGTCGGTCAGTTGGGGGACGGTATAGGGCATCGTTCGAGCAATACCTTACTTTCGAACATTACTCAATAACGATTGTGATCCCAAGCGAGGCGAGGGATATATCTACTCGTGCGAAAAAGTGTGGCGGGAGTAGGGGTCCTTCGCTTCGCTCAGGATGACAGGATTAGATGGAGACTGGAAGCTGACAGCTAGGCTGCCGCTGCGTTCGCTTTCTTCGCCTGCTCCGCCAGACTGCCAAACCCCGCCGGATCGTTGACCGCCAAATCCGCCAGGATCTTGCGGTCCAGTTCCACGCCGGCTTTTTTCAATCCGCTGATGAACTGGTTGTAATTCAGTCCGTTCAAGCGAGCTGCGGCGCCGATGCGCACGATCCAAATCGACCGGTACTGGCGCTTCTTCTGCTTGCGCCCGGAGTAGGCAAACTTCAGCCCGCGTTCGACGGCTTCTTTCGCCGAGCGGTAAAGTTTAGATTTGGTTAGGAAGTATCCACTGGCGCGTTCCAGAATCTTCTTGCGCTTAGCGCGGCGTTTGGTTCCGCGTTTTACACGAGGCATTGCTGTTCTCCTTTTTCATTTCTTCTGGCGGCTGGAGGTAAGGAGGCTTCTACCCCACGGGGATTTCTGAAGCCTGACCTCTTCACGCGCCGCTGCGGGCGTCTCGCTCCGCAGACTGGTTGTCGCATACTCGTTAAGGACGGACAGCCTGCCCTGAGCTTGCCGAAGGGCCCGTCGCTCCATACCCCGTTTAGTAGGGGATCATGCGCTTCACTTTTTTAAGATCCGCGTCACTTACCAGCACGGAGCTGCCGAGATGTTTCTTGCGCTTCTTGGCCTTGGAGGTCAGGATGTGGCGGAGAAATGCTTTGTGCCGCTTCACCTTCCCCGTCCCGGTTTTCTTGAAGCGCTTGGCAGCGCCTTTGTGTGTTTTTAGTTTTGGCATAAAAGATCAGTTCTCAGTTCTCAGTTGTCAGTTCTCAGTTAGGTCATCAGAGTTACGCAGCGCGAATTGATTGCGCCACGAGTCTTTACTGACGACTGGCGACTGATAACTGACGACTGATTTTACGCTGTCTGTGCGCCGCCTTGCGGCGCGGAAGGTGGTGCGGGCTTCGGAGAAGCGTGCGGCTTTTCTTTTGCTCCGCCTTCCTTCTTGCTGGGCGCCAGGATCAGGTGCAGCGTATTGCCTTCCTGCCGTGGACGGAACTCCACCACCGCCTTCTGCTCGACGTCCTTAATCAGACGTTCCAGAATCTGGCGTCCCAGGCTTTGCCGGGTCATTTCGCGTCCCCGGAAGAAGATGGTCGCTTTCACCTTGTCTCCATCGTCGAGGAAGCGCAACACATGATTCTTCTTGGTTTCGTAGTCGTGATCGTCCACGTTGATACGAAACTTTACTTCTTTGACCGTAATGGTCTTCTGTTTCTTCTTGGCTTCGCGCTCGCGCTTTTCGTTCTGGTACAGGAATTTCCCGTAGTCCATGATGCGGCAAACCGGGGGTTGCGCGGTCGGGGAAATCTCCACCAGATCCAGGTTTCTTTCGCGGGCCATTTTGAGCGCTTCGAAGGGAGGCATCACGCCAATCTGTTCCCCTTCGTCGCCGATGACGCGAATTTCGCGCGCCCGGATGCGCTCGTTCATGCGGATAAAGCGTTTGTCGATACTGTCCTCCGTCTACTGGTGACGCACAGAAAAGATGCTTAAAAAGTATAGCACGGGCCGACCGTGAGACCGGCCTTGACCCTTCCCCTTGAAACGGTTTACGGTTGCTGACTGTCCCGTGTCCGCCTTCGAGAAGTGAGGGACCGCTTTACCCAGGCAGTTGCAGTTTTTCCGGAGTGAAAGAAGATGCGTGATCCCAGAACCTTGAGTAGCGATGCTCCGGCGGCCACGGTGCTCGTTCGGCTACTGGTTGGCTGGGTGTTTCTGTCTGAGGGGATTCAAAAGTTCTTGTTTCCCGAGGCTCTCGGGGTAGGGCGGTTCATTAAGATCGGTATTCCCGCTCCGCACTTCTTTGCGCCCTTCGTCGGCGTCGTGGAAATCGTCTGTGGCTCGCTTCTGATTCTGGGATTACTCACCCGGCTTGCCGCCATACCTCTGCTCATCGACATCAGCGTCGCGATCGTTACAACGAAGATACCCATCCTGGCGAAGTCCGGTCTTTGGGCTGCCATGCACGAGGCCCGCACCGACTACTGCATGTGGCTGGGCGCGCTGTTCCTTCTGATTGTGGGGGCAGGCCCGTGGTCGTTGGATGTTTACCTGTCACGCAGAGAATCCCGCACTTGACGAACTCGCCTCGGCCTTATGCCACTGCCACTTTCGGGGTCCGCAACCGCCGGTACAGCCGCAGATAGTCGTCCACCATCCGTCGCGCCGTGAAGCGCTCGCGTGCCCGATTGTAGGCGCGCGTCCCGTAGAGGCGGACGAGTTCGCAGTCTTCGTCCAGCTGCGCGAGCACTTCGCTGAGGCTCTCGGCATTATTTCGCTCGAAGTATAAAGCCGCGTCGCCCCACAACTCGCGATACACCTCGGTGTCATTGGCCACGAGCGCGCAACGCGAAAACGCCGCTTCGATCGACGCCAGTCCGGTAGGCTCGTAGCGCGAGGTCGCCGCAAAAATCGTCGACTTACTGTAGAGCGAGCGCAGTTGCGATTCGGTCTGCGCTCCCTTCACCGAAATCTCATGTTCACCGGTGGAGACGCGCACGTCGGCGCGGATCGGTACCGGCGGCGCCGGAATTGGATTGTCCGCTCCCACAATACACACCGGCAGTCCATGCATGTGCTGGGGCGAGTGCTGGGTGAGCAACGCAACTTGTTTTCCCGTATCCCACAGGCGCCCGATCGCCAGCACCGACTCTTCCTTGGTCACAAACGGATTGAAGTAGATGGGATTGCGCCCCGGCGGAATGATGTAACCCTCGAAATCGTTGTCGTTATTATTGTTGCCGTAAGCAGCGCGCAGCAATTTTTCCATCCAGCGCGAAGTGGTGACCACGGCCTCGGCCCGTTTCAGGCCCGCGACGATGGTCTCGCGATACCACTGCAGCCATGCCGACGCAGCCGGCTCGTGTCCGTGGATGCTCAACCACCAGGTGATCACGTCGCCATGCGCCACCACCACTCGCGGCGTCGGCACCGGCAGCGCTCCAAAGCTCAGCTGATTCAAATGCAGAAAATCAGGTCGCGTGTCGCGAACGATCGCGCATAGATAATCCTGGGCCGCGTGGAAGTCCTGCACACCCTCCTGCATCCAGTCGAGGCGAAACGCGGTGGGATGATATTCGAGGCCGTGGAGCCCGTCCATCCAGGCGGTCTGATGAGGGAGCGGAATTTCTCCAAAGCTGACGAGGGTGACTTGCGCGCCGTGGGTCACCAGGCCCGAAACCAGTTCGCGCGAGTACGTCCAAACTCCGCTGAACGTGTCAGCCGTGACCAGTACGCGCACAGAACCCCCGGGGAATCGAGGGCTGGGAACCCCTCGGCCTGCCTGCTTTCCAGTTTAGGGTCGAAGGCCGCGTCTGGGAAGAATTATCTTGGGTTCTTCCTCAGATGGTGAAGATTGCTTCCAGCACGCTAATCGCGGATTTCTTTGCCGTTGGCAAAGATTGGCAAGGTATGGCTATCCCCCTCTCCCCTGTTTTTTCGGTTTATTAGGATCATTGGGTTAGCGCCAAGACCTTGGATTTAAATGACTTATAGGAAGAATACTGAGGAACAATGACTTAGCTCGTCGTGCGTGGCGGGTGTGGGCACCGTCACATCTTTCGCGGAGCGAGGGGACAACCTACTTGTCGCAGCGCTGAAGGCGCTGCGCCTCCCAAAATCAAACGCGAGATTGAGTTTTCGCAGCCTGTTGGAAAATTGGCGCCGAAGCGCCTGGGCCTTTATGTTGAGTCGGCCCACTGGGTCATCACGCGCTGATCTGGGCGCTGACCCGAGCGATTATCCTGCATCGTGAACACTTTTGGGTGCACTAGGATTCGCATTGTCCACAGGAGATCGTCCAGGGAGGTACCGAACCCGAAGTGAGCATCCACGAACGCAAGGTCGGTGGAGGGCAGAGTTACGCGGGCAGAAAGCAGGACCACGGGAACATCCGGGACCAGGTACTTGATCTCATGGGCCAACTTTGAACCCGACATCGAAGGCATTTCGTAGTCGAGAAGCGCCAGATCGAAGTAGGTTCTTTGGCAAAGCGCGAGCGCCTCAATGGGGTCATTCTTGGCGATGACTCGGAATCCGCACTCTTCAAGGACACTTGTGAGCAATCGGCTGGATTTGGGATTGTCGTCCACGTACAACACTGTCGTTCGGTTCTCCATTACAAACCTCCGTTCCTTTCTTGCTTCCCGAAGAACGCAAACCGCGGACTGGGCTTGCAAATAGTTTGGGCAAAGATTTGTAAATGTTGGAGATGGATTCGGAAACTGGGAGCGGTGGGAAAACGTTCATTCCGAAAATCCAGCGCCTGATGGTGCGTTGATGCCGATGCATTTGCGGGATGCCTGAAGGCATGCCCTGACATGAATCTCACTTCCACGGTTAGACGTGTGCCGCCCGTTCGGGCTCTCGGGTGATGCCGGTGGCCTCCAATTGCTTCCAGAGTTTTCTTACCAGTTCGTGAATCGAGCGCAGCTTTTCGGCTGCCGCCGCCGGCAGGGCGGTGGTTTCGAGAGCCAGTTCAATGGACAGCAGAAGGGCCGTGACCGTGCCATTCAGTTCACATTGGAGCCTGCGGAGCGCCGCTTGGCGGGCCCGCGCTTCCTCGCGCTGGCGGCGCTGCATGGCCTCCCGCACCTCCCGCACCAGACGCTCCACAGCGGTGATCGCCAGATTGACCTGCACCGGGATGGCGCTGCCCAGGTGCTCGAGCAGGGTTACGGCTTCGTGCGGCTGGGCCTCGAGCAGATACTGATCGAGCACCACGGCCCCGTAGCATTCCACCCGCAAAAGTGTGGTGGCACGAGCCAGATCTTCCGCCACCAGGACCTCTTCGCCGGTGGCCGCCTGCAGCGCCGCCGCGCACTCGGATGCTCGCTCGCTTGGCGTCACCAGAAGGATCATGCTGCAATCCTTCGCAACTTCCTGGCCAATTGTCCTTTCCTGAAAATAAATGAGTTAGGCGCTCGGACTCCGGCTGAACTCCCGTTCTGGCACCGGCGCTCGGCCCGGTAGCTCAGTTTTGGGGCTACGACAATTTGTAAATTGGCAATTTGTAATTTTGCTCCCAGGGACCGGCATGGTTTTCGATCGCCAATTACCCATCACAAATTACAAATTGCAAGTTGAGGACTCGTACTCCTTCAGCTTGCGGTACAGCGTGGTCTTGCCGATGCCCAGCAGTCTTGCCGCCAGCATCTTGTCTCCGTTCACCTGGGCCAGCGCGTTGAGGATGGTCTGTCTCTCCAACTCCGCCATGGGCACGATGCCATTGGCGGGCTGGCTCATGGCCATCAAGTCGATGGGCGCGCTGTGAATCTGGGTGGGAAGGTCGCGCAGCTGAATTTCATGGGCGCTGCTGAGGGCGCACGCCCGGTCCAGCGAATTTTCCAGTTCGCGCACGTTGCCGGGCCAGTCGTAATTCAGCAGCGCCTTGAGCGCCTCGTCGGAAATGGTCTTTTCCGTGCCCGCGTCGCGCCCGATGCGGTCCAGAATGTGGGCCACCAGCAGCGGAATATCCTGCCTGCGTTCGCGCAACGCGGGAAGCCTCAGCGTCAACACGTTCAGCCGGAAAAAAAGATCGCGGCGGAACGTTCCCTCGGCCACCGCCCGTTCCAGATCGCGATTGGTCGAGGCTAAAATCCTTACGTTGATAGGAACGCGCTTCACGCTCCCCACCGGACGAATCTCTTTTTCCTGGATGGCGCGCAACAGCTTGGCCTGCAAGTCGACGGGCAGTTCGCCAATCTCGTCGAGAAATACGGTGCCGCCTTCGGCAATCGCGAGCAGCCCGTCCTTCGGATTGTTCGCACCGGTGAAGGCGCCGCGCACGTGGCCGAACAGCTCGCTTTCGATCAAGGTGGACACCAGCGATCCGCAGTCGACCGGAATGAAGGGCTTGTTGCGGAAGAGGCCAGCGAAGTGAATGGACTTGGCGACCAATTCCTTGCCCGTGCCGCTTTCGCCCAGAATCAGCACGGGATGCACGCTCTGTCCGGCTTTGGCGATGATGCGGTAGAGTTTCTCCATCTCGGGCGTGCCCCCGACAATATTGCCGAACCCTTGCCGCGACTTGATGGTTTCGCGGAGCACACGATTCTCCGTCTTTAGGCGCAGATGCCCCGCCACACGCCCCAGCAGCAGACGCAGTTCTTCCATGCTGAAGGGTTTCGTGACGTAGTCGTAGGCGCCATCCTTCATTGCCTGGACCGCCGACTGCACCGTGCCACAGCCGGTGACCACGATCACCAGCGCGTCGGCGCGATGCTTCTTGATGGTATGCAGTGCTTCCAACCCGCCCGCGCCCGGCATGCGTAAGTCGAGGAGCACGGCGTCGGTGCTCGAGTTGGGGAGCAGCCGGTAGGCCTGTTCGGGGGATTCCGCCACCTGGGTGTTGAATCCGAGCGACTGCGCTACCTCGCGGCAGGCTTCGCGGATGGTGCGGTCATCGTCCACGATCAGAAGGTTTAAGAAATTCGCTCCCTCAATTTGCCGGGGATGGCCATGGCTTTGATTGAGGACGGCAGCGGTTGATGCAGTGAACATGACGAATCTCCCTGGCGAAAAGATAGTGTTTAGTGTTCGGGCATTCCCTTGGCGATGCCTTAACTTCTACGAGGTCTTCAGGGGCTGGGTTGCTGGTTCGACGATTGCAGAACGTCAACCACACGTTCGATCAGAGTACTGCCGGAGAATGGTTTGCGAATCATAGCAACCGCGACCGCTGCGGATCCCCTGGGCACGTCCTGGTAGGCGGAAATCAATAGGACTTTCAGGCCTGGCTTCTGCCTCAGCAAGGTTTCCGCGAGCTCGGGTCCATTCATTCCCGGCGTTCGGCAGTCGGCGATCAGCAGGTCGGCCGCACCGGAATTTTCCGCGAACACTTTCAGCGCTTCCTTGCCATTGGAGGCGGCCAGAATCCGGTAGCCGGCATCCAGCAGGAAGCGCTGCATGGATTTGCGGGCGGCGGGATGGTCATCCACCAGCAAAATAGTCTTACGGTTGGCTTGAAGAACGGCCTCGCTGGCGAACGGCTGCACCACCGGCGGGCTCGCCTGAATCGAAGACACCTCGGCCGAAGACTCGATCGCCGGAAGAAACACTTCGATCGAGGTGCCGCTTCCCGGTTCGCTTTCCACCTGGATCCGGCCGCCCGCTTCGCTGACGATGCGCTGCACCGTCGCCAGGCCCAGGCCCGTTCCTTCTCCCGGATTCATGGTGGTGAAAAAAGGTTCGAACAGGCGGGCGCGAGTTTCCGCATCCATGCCGCAGCCGTTGTCTTTCACGGCGAGCGCAACGGCGCGGCGGGCGCACGTGGGCGCAACGTCTGCGGGAGCGTCCGCAGCGGGAAATTCCGCGGACCGCGTGGTCAACCTGATTTTTCCGCCCAGTGGCATGGCATCACGAGCGTTCAGTACCAGGTTCAACAGAATTTGCCGCAACTGCGCCGGATCGGCGATCACACGTCCGGCGCCGGGGTCGAGTAATACGACTAGTTCAATCTGTTCGCCAATCAGGCGCTGCAACAGATTTTTCGTCGAAGCTATGACTTCGTTGATCAGTACCGGGCGCGGCTCGGCAGCTTGTTTGCGTGCGATCGACAGGAGTTGCAGGGTCAGTGCCGCCCCTTGCTCGGCCGCCAAACGGACTTCTTCGACGTGCTGGCACAACTCGCTCCGCTCCCATTCATGTTTCGCAAAATCATTATCATGATCATTATTCTTCAAACCGGCGGTCTTTAATTCGGCGCTCTTTAATCCGCCGTTTTTTAATCCAGCGATCAGCAAGTCGCAGTACAGCAGAATGCCGGTGAGCAGGTTATTAAAGTCGTGGGCTATGCCTCCGGCGAGGCGCCCGATGGCCTCCATCTTCTCGGCTTCGCGGAGATGTTCTTCCGCCTGCTTGCGCTCGGTCGCGTCCGCCAGCATGGCGATGAGGAAGGCAGGCTGCCGCCGTGCGTCGCGGCCGAGTGAAATGGTCAAATGTCCCCAGAGGTCAGAACCGTCTTTCCGGCGGTAGCGTTTTTCGATTTCGAAAGAGCCGCATTCACCCCGCATCAGCTCGCCCAGCGATCGTTCGCTGGGAAAAGAGTCGACGGAATGAACCTCACGGCCGATCTCGGGATGAGGTAGGTGATGAAGGTCAGGATGAAGTCCTGGACAGATCTCGCCGGCGCGCGCCCCGGCCAGTTCCTCCTGGCTGTAGCCAAGCATTCGGCTGAGCGCGAGATTCGCTACGAGAATCCGGCCATCGAGATGGCAAATGCCGATTCCGATCGCGGCCCCTTCAAACATCGCCTGGAAACGCCGATCGGCGCCGTGATCGCGAGCCGCCGGAAATTGGGTCACGACGTTCATAGGGGTTCAGGTCTCAGGTGTCCGGTGTCAGGTCTCAGGAAAACAAAGTTCGGATACTTTGCTTCCAGGGGCCAACGTCGCGATTCCATGCTGGGAAAAAATAAGCTCGACTTTTCCTCGAATGGACCGCGCCAAACCTGATTAGGGGAAAGTGTAGTGCGAAACCTATTGCCGCTAAGTGCGAGCCATCACATCAAATTTGTGATGAATCCGGGTGATGATTGGTAAGAAACAGGGCTGTCTACCCCGATGCCGGAATGACCATACGGGCGAGCGCAACCGACCCAATTCGGAACCCGCCAGAGCGCCAGGCGTTTCTCGCGGCTACTGAGATTTAAGCGGGATCTTTTTTTCGGACGTGTAGCAACTTCTCGACTTCGGCAACGACGGCGCCGGATTCGTCCTTGACCTCAACCGTGAACACGCGCTCGATTTTTTCCTGGGAAGCGAGAGCGTGCCTGATTTCGCCGATCTGCTCTTCGGACAGCCGGAAGCTGGCGGAAACCTTTCCCCGTCCCGGTTTCTTGAAGCGGATGCTGGCGGCCTTGTCCCAGACGATGTAATCCTTCCCCAAATTCTCAATCAGCATGAGCATAAAGAAGGGGTCGGCCATGGAGTAGAGCGACCCTCCGTAGTGGGTGCCAACGTAGTTTGCGTTCCACCGGCGCAGCTTCATCTCCACATCAATCTCTTTCCAGTCGGAAGCAAGCCGCTTTATGCGGATTCCAGCGCCGAGAAACGGCGGCCAGATATTCAAAAACATGCGCGCGTGGCGCTTCAAAGGTATTTTCACAGGACTCTCCTGCTGCGGTTCAGGCTTCGTGAACTGCCGCTGACTTCCGCAACAAGGATAGCCGCGGAGTGGCGAAAGAATACAGCCCACAGCTTGCGCCGTGGGCTGTATTCTCGCGCCGCTTTGCGGCAGCTCTTGCCGGGCGCATCCGCCGATTTAGATCGGGCCCCCACTCTCTTGGGCTGGCTAATGTGCGGACTCTTGCCCCGACTGCGCAACTGGGCGCAAGCCGCGAAGCGGTGTCAGACGGCAGCCTACGGCGCAAGCCGTGGGCAAGAAGCGAGAAACGAGCAAGCCAAATCGGAGCGAAGGAACAGCCTGCTAACCGAGGCGGGCGATAGGATGGACCGCCCGCCCTCCGACCCGCGGTTTAGAACCACGAAAAGCGCCTCTTTCCGATGCTGCTGGTGGCAAGTATTCCCGGGTTTCCCCCCGCACTGATCACCACCGTGTCGATTTCCCAACCATTGTTCACCACGACGAAGTTTGCGACCACGGGCGGGCGCCCGTCGGTGAAGTCGATGGTGAAGGTGCCGGTGCAATCGGAGTTCACCGTGTAGGTGCCAGTGGCTTTAGGGTGGGTGAAATCGGAGACGACCTCGCCGTTAATCGTCACCGTGTCGATTTGAGTGAGGCTGCCCTTGCCGTCAAATTGCGTCATCGCCACGCCCACCTGTGGGCCAGTGGGGCCCGGCCCTGCCAACTTGGTGCCTTGGACGGTGAATCCATAGTTGCCGGCGATCAGTTTGTTGTTGCAGGCAGCGGAGATACTCTGTGCGTATCCTGACCCCAAAGCCCCGAGCGTCAGCAGAACCAGCGCGGCTGCATGCACCACTTGTTTCTTGTTCATAAGCTTCTCCTCATCTTGATTTCTTATTTTCGTCAGCACGTCCCGCTTGGTCGCGGAGCAACCGCCGAAGTGGGTGTTGTCATAGCGCACGGCTCGAGGGCGGTCAATTGACAGGCGATGAATCTTTTCTGACTTGCTAAGAGGAAGTTTCTGAAGGAGTTATCGAGTTCACTGAACTGAAGTAGTGGGATAGAATCATGTCGCCCTGGGTGGAGAGTATGGACGCACCCGTCAGTTCCAGCCGCCGTGTTCGCATCGGACTCTTCGAAGTTGACTTGGGCTCCGCCGAAGTCCACAGAGAAGGCCGAAAAGTGCCGCTGCAGGAACAGCCTTTCCGGGTTCTGGCCATGCTGCTCGAGCATCCCGGAGAAATGGTCAGCCGCGAGGAGTTGCAGGCGCGACTATGGCCGTCCGATACCTACGTAGGTTTCGATGAAAGCCTGAATACCGCCATCCGGAAACTGCGGGTGGCCTTCGGCGACTCGGCGGAGAACCCACGATTCATTGAGACGCTTCCCCGTCGCGGCTATCGCCTCATCGCTCCAGTCGCGGAAGGCGTCGAGGGAGCTTTTCAATCTTCGCAAACCGCCGCGGTGGCAGTCGCTACCGCCGCAGTGCCTCGTCATCGACAAGGGAGGGGCTACTGGCGACTGCTGGTGTGGCCGGCGGCTGCTCTACTCCTCATTCTGGCCGGTGTCGCATACACAGCGCGTCGACATTCGCCCCCGAAATCCGCGGCCCAGAAGCGAGTGATGCTGGCGGTACTGCCTTTTCAGAATATGAGCAACGATCCGGGGCAAGAGTACTTCAGCGACGGCCTGACAGAAGAGACGATTACCGACCTGGGCCAGTTGAGCCCCGCACAGTTGGGCGTCATCGCTCGCACCTCCGCGATGGCGTATAAGCACACCGACAAGACCGTGAGCCAAATCGGGCATGAACTGGGCGTTGACTACATCCTGGAAGGAAGTGTGCGACGTGAAGGCGGAGAGGCTCGCGTCAGCGCGCAGCTAATTCGGGTGAGCGACCAAACTCATCTTTGGGCGCAGAATTATGAGCGCGAGCTGCATGACCTGCTGGGGATCGAGAGTGAATTGGGAAGAGCTATCGCGCAACAGGTGCAGGTGAATCTCACACCGCAAAAGCAGATCGAGCTATCCAAGATGCGCGCGGTTGACCCGGAGGCGTACGATCTGTACTTGAAAGGCCGCTTCTACTGGAACCAGAGAAATCCCGCCGCCATACAAGAGAGCATTGGGTACCTGCTGAAGGCCACGTCCAAAGACCCGAATTTCGCCCTGGCTTACGTCGGCCTTGCCGATGCCTACAATATCGGCAATATTATGGGCGTCTACTCGCCGAAGGACAGCCTTCCTGAAGCCAAAGCGGCAGCCACCAAAGCCTTGGAGCTGGATCCTTCGCTCGCGGAGGCGCATGCTGCCCTGGGCATGGAGAAGTCGCATTACGAGTTTGACTTCCCCGAGGCACAAAGAGAATTTCTGAAAGCTATCGAAGTCAATCCGAACTCTGCCTACGCCCATCTCTTTTATTCCAATTGCTACCTCTCTCCTATGGGTCGAACCTCAGAAGCCATCGCCGAAAACAAGAAGGCGCTGGAACTGGACCCCTTGTCGTTACCAATTAACAACTTCATGGGCATGACATACATGTTTGCCGGGGACTACGAAAAGGCCTATCAACAATTCCAGCACACTATCGCGATGGATCCCACCTTTCCGCTTGTCCACGAGTACTTTTCCTTCCTTCTGGCGGAGATGGGAAGATACGAAGAGGCAATTAAAGAGAGCGAGAAGAGCGAACTGCTGGGTGGCTCCAGTCCGGAGGACGCGGCCGCGGAAGCGACCATGATGCTGCAAGCGTTCAAGACAGGAGGTGAAAAGGGATTTTGGCAAAAGAATCTTGACCTGACCCTTCAGGCACTAAAGCAACCGAGGGGCGGGTTTGTGGCAGCCAGCGTAGTGGCGGCTTCTTACGCACGGGCAGGCGACAAGGACAAGGCTTTTGAATGGCTCGACAAAGCGTACGCAGAACGCGACGGCGAGGATATCACGTTGCTGAAGTGCGATCCTAGTTACAAGAATCTCCGTGGCGATCCCAGATTTGCCGATTTCCAGCGGCGCTTGGGCCTGCCTGAATAGCGGATGTGGGCGCCGTTTCCGTTAGGATTCTTGGAATTTTCAGGAATATTGAACATGATGATTAGCAATCGGAATGATCGTTCGGCAGGGAAGCCCGTGCCCTCCCGTCCCAATCGCATCGCCGTCGTTCTGTTGACGCTCAGCCTCCTCTGCGCCTGTGGCCGTCCTCCTGCTGCTTCCGGCGACAACGCTTCGAACTCGGCCGATTCGCAGAAGTTGCCTTTCGATCGGCAGCCGCGTTCCTCTGGAATTTCGCCCAGCCAATCGCTGATTCCATCCACCACGAAACTGCCCGAGGGAACGCCCATCCCGATTCGTCTGCAGAGCGCGGTTTCGAGCGCGTCGTCGCATGCGGGAGACACCTTCAGCGCAACCATCGATGAACCAGTCGTGATTGACGGCCAGACGCTCGTCGCCGCCGGTACGTCCGCGACGGGTCGCGTGCTGGAAGCGAGGGCCTCGGCAGGTTCTCGCGGGAGTTCGCTCGGGAGTTCGCTCGGGAGTTCGCTCGGAAGTTCGCTTGAACCTGGCTATCTGCGCATCGTGCTGGTGAGTTTGAAGGTTGGCGGCAGGACGGTGATCATCGAGACCTCGAGCATCTTCGCCAAAGGCGGTCCTCGCGACGAACGGAGTGCGGCTACGGGCGCGGTTTCTGGCGGCAGTCAGAAAGATGTCGTGCTGGGGAGGGATCGCCGTCTGAACTTCCGTCTCGCGCAGACCGTCGATTTGGAATAATCCGATTCGCACCCCTTATTCTTTTTCGTTCGGGCCAAAAGCTGAAATCCCACTACATAAAATTTACATTCCGTAGCGTGCCGCGAGCTGCCGACACGCTACGCTCTTGGTAGGTAAGTTGCTGTAGGGAAAGGGGCTTCTCCCTTCTGGCAAACTGCGTGCTCTATTCCGGTTGAGACCATAATGGCGTTTGTGCTTTCCATGATTTTCGCGTTCGCGCTCGTCGCCATGACAACAGTTTTCATGACGATCTTCGCCATGTTGCTCATGCGATGGATGCTGGAGCTTGGTCCGGCCTTAGATCGCGTGGGTCGCGTGCATACACCAAGCGAATCATTCCGCGCTGGTGAAGTTCCGGCTTCTCGTGCCATCTCGTAACGGAAAACGCTTTTTTACAAATCAACACTCTTTTCGCAAAGGAGCAGAAATGAAACGACATCTGGTTCTGGCGGTATTCAGTTTGGCAGCGCTGCTGGGAAATCTCGCGGTGGCCTCGACCCGGGAGGACGCCACCGAGCGTTTGCAGAATTCCTCCGACGTTCTCAAGGAAATCTCGGCCGCTCCCGATAAGGGCATACCGGAAGAAGTAGTGAAAAGCGCCAAATGCATCGTGGTGATTCCGCATCTGGTCAAGGCCGGCTTCATCATCGGCGGCAAGCACGGCCGCGGAGTCGCGGTGTGCCGCACCGGCGCCGGATGGAGCGCGCCAGCCTTCATTAGCGTCAGCGGAGGAAGTTGGGGCCTGCAGATCGGCGCGGAGGGCGTGGATCTGGTGATGCTGGTGATGAACGACAGTGGTCTGCGACATTTGCTTTCGAGCAAGTTTGAAATTACGGGCGAAGGATCCGCTGCGGCTGGACCGGTGGGGCGGCATGCTTCCGCTGGCACGGATTGGGAGCTGAACACGGAGTTGCTGACCTACTCGCGTTCGCGGGGCATCTTCGCCGGCCTGACTCTGGAAGGCGCGGTGGTGGAGCAGGATGCCGACGCCACGGTAGCAATCTACGGCAACGACTTTTCTTTCAAGAAGATCTTGCGGGGCGAGATTGCCGCACCGGCGCCAGCGGAGCCGTTCCTGCGAGCGGTTGCGGAAATCAGTCATCGTGGCCGAGCGCAGCAAACCCAGGCACAAGCGCCAGAGAATCCGAAAACCGAAAATCAGAGATAGACACGTACGTGTGGGGAGACTGCGGCCAACACATGCAGTATGATCTCTCTTCTCGAACCCTGCTTTGAGTTCTGGACTTGAGGTCAACTTCTGTACAGGGCAGCCGTCTCCGCTCGACCTCACACTTTTTGTGGGCCCTGCAATCTCGCCTCTCAATCCACGAAGCCCGCAGGAGTAGGGCAACACCGGGCAAACGAGGGATGATGGGCCAGAGGAATCACCATGCATATTCGATTCGTTCGTACGCTGTTGTTCGCGCTGTTTGTGCTGTCGATGTCGGCAGCTTCGGCGCATGCCGGAATTGGCGTCTTGATTACGGTCGGGC
>Ga0187862_10003669_pt1 | contig 14883 bp, 15 predicted proteins | sample June2016WEW_10_1_FD_133003 | JGI IMG/M metagenome (GOLD analysis project Ga0187862, IMG submission 133003) | Peatland microbial communities from SPRUCE experiment site at the Marcell Experimental Forest, Minnesota, USA - June2016WEW_10_150 | ecosystem: Environmental > Terrestrial > Soil >...
AAGGAACACCTGCGGGAATTTCTTAAGTTCGTCGAGAGCACCTCGCGCAAGTCACAAAGCGGAAAAGCCTATGTGGCGCAATTAAAAGGCTGAACCGCCAGTTTCAGAGTCACAATCTGCGGTTTTCCCTGAAACCTTGAAACCCTGAAACTTTGAAACCTAGCTGCATCCTGCCAGCAACTTTTCCCGCGGTCCGGGTTCATTCATAATGAGGCCAATCAGGATGGGAATGCCTTTGCCCAGACGCCGCTTGCTGGTGGCAACTGCTTTGCTCGTGGCGGCCTGCCTCACGACTCAGCCCGCTGTCGGCCGAAAGAAGGACAAGCCCGCCGGGACCACGGCGTTGGATACGCAAAAACGTGCCATCCACGCGCTGAACCGGCTGACCTTCGGTCCGCGGCCGGGCGACGTGGAACGGGTTACGCAACTAGGCGTTGACAAGTGGATCGAACTCCAACTCCATCCCGACAGAATTGATGACTCGGCGCTCGAGGCAAAGCTCGCTCCGTTCCGTACGCTACGTATGGACACGAAAGAAATCGTCGAGAATTTTCCCACCGACCAACTGATCAAGCAGATCGCCGATGGGAAAGCCTCGCTGCCGCGCGATCCCAACCAACGCGCGATTTACGAAGCGCAACTGCAACGCTACGAAGACAAGCATGAACGCAAGGAAGATGTGGCGAAGCCTGCCCAAGTCAGCGCGGCAGCCAGCAGCAACTCGCCGAACGCTTCCAGCCCGCTCTGTAGAGACGGGGCTTGCCCCGTCTCCCCCGACAACGCCAGCGCCCAGCCCGCCGATCCCGACGAGATGCAGCGCGAAGAACGCTGGCGCGCGAATCTCAAGGCGCAGGAACTTCTCGATCTGGCGCCTGACGAGCGCATGAAAGAGATCCTGAAGATGTCGCCCGAAGAGCGCAAGGAGATGGCCAGCACCACCAAAGGCGCCAAGGCCGACGCCATGATGGCGGGAATGAGCCCGCAGCAAAAAGAAACGGTGATGGCGCTCAAGAATCCCCAGCAGGTGGTGCTCGAGGAGTTGACGCAGGCCAAGGTGGTGCGCGCCATCTACAGCGAACGGCAACTCGACGAAGTGATGGCCGACTTCTGGTTCAACCACTTCAACGTATTCATCAACAAGGGCGCCGACCGCTATCTGCTGACCAGCTACGAGCGTGACACGATCCGCCCGCATGTGCTGGGCAAATTCGAAGACCTGCTGGTAGCCACCGCGAAGAGTCCGGCGATGATGTTCTATCTCGATAACTGGTTGAGCGTTGGGCCGGATTCGGACATCGCGCTCGGCATCCCTTCGCATCAGCGCGGCTATGGGCCCAGTCCAAGAAATGGTCCGAGAAATGGTCCGCGGAAGCCCGGCAAGAACAAGCAGGCCAGTGGCCTGAACGAAAACTACGGCCGCGAGTTGATGGAACTGCACACGCTCAGCGTAAACGGCGGCTACTCACAGCAAGACGTCACCGAAGTGGCCAAGGTGTTCACCGGGTGGACGCTGGACCAGCCGAATAAAGGCGGCGGCTTCCACTTCGAGCTGCGCATGCATGAGCCCGGCAATAAAGTCGTCCTCGGACATCGCATCAAACCAAACGGCGAGAAAGAAGGATTGGAAGTGCTGCACCTGCTGGCGCACAATCCCAACACGGCGCATTTTATTTCGCAGAAACTGGCGATGCGCTTTGTCTCCGACGATCCTCCGCCGGCGCTGGTCGATCGCATGACCAAAACCTTCCTGAAAAAAGACGGCGACATTCGCGAAGTGCTGCGCACCATGTTTAAGTCGCCCGAGTTCTGGTCGTCCGCTGCCTACCGCGCCAAAGTAAAAACGCCGCTGGAGTTCGTGGTCTCCGCGGTACGCGCCAGCGGCGCGGAAGTCGACGACGCCCGCGCCCTGGTCGGCACGCTCAACAACATGGGCATGATGCCGTACGGCATGATGCCGCCGACCGGCTACTCGATGAAAGCCGATGTCTGGGTGAACTCCTCGGCGCTGCTGGCCCGCATGAATTTCGCGCTGGGGTTGGCTGCGGGAAAAATAAAAGGAGTCAAGGTCGATGCCGTCAGCCTCGCTTCGTCTTTGGGGACCAACGCAACCGGTTCAGACAAGAGTTCGGGCCACGACGCTCCGACCGATCCCCAGCAGGCGCTAGCGAACTTGGAAAGCAAGCTGCTGTCGGGCGACATTTCCAGGCAAACGCACGAAACTATCAGCAAGCAACTGGAAGACCCAAAAATAGGCCAGCGGCGATTGGATGATCCCAAACGTCCGCCAAACGTAGCCGCGATTACGGGACTGATTCTGGGGTCCCCAGAGTTTCAAAGGAGATAGCTGTCAGCTATCGGCTCTCAGCTTTTGGGACTGAGAACTGACAACTGAGAACTGAGAACTTGTTCTTATGTCCATCACTCGACGCATCTTTCTACGCAGTGGCGCGCTGGCCGTGGTCGGCACCGCCGCGCTACCAAGCTTCCTGACGCGTGCGGCTCTCGGCGCGGCCGATCCCGGCGTTCGCAGTAAGCGCCTGGTCGTCATCTTTCAGCGCGGCGCGGCCGACGGCCTCAACATCGTCGTCCCGCACGGCGAGCCCAGTTATTACGCTATGCGGCCGACCATCAACATTCCAAGGAAATCCGTGCTTGATCTCAACGGCTTCTTCGGATTGCATCCGGCGATGGCATCTTTCCAGCCGCTCTGGCAACAGAAACATCTCGCCATCGTGCACGCCGCCGGGTCGCCCGACCCGACGCGCTCGCACTTCGATGCGCAGGATTTCATGGAGTCGGGCACGCCGGGCGTGAAGGTCACCGACGACGGCTGGCTGAACCGCGCTCTGCGCGAGCTTCCTGCCAATACGTCCACGGGAATTTCTCCGAATGACAAGTCGGCGTTTCGCGCCATTGCGCTCGGCCCGTCGCTGCCGCGCATACTCTCCGGCAAAGAGCCGGCGGTTGCGGTCAACAACCTGAACGATTTTTCCGTGGGAGGAAAGAATCCCAACGCGGTGCCGATGTCAAACACGTTCGAAGCCATGTACGACCACTCGGTAGATACGGTGTTGCACGGCACCGGCCAGGAAACCTTCGACGCGGTCAAGACCCTGAAGGCAGCCGATCCCGCGCACTACACGCCCGCACCAAACGCGAATTATCCCAAGGGACGCTTCGGCGACAGCCTGAAGCAACTAGCGCAACTGATCAAAGCGAATCTCGGAGTGCAGGTGGCCTTCGCCGACATCGGAGGCTGGGACCATCACGTCAACGAAGGCAGCACCCAGGGACAGATCGCCAACGTGCTCGGTGATTTCTCGCAAGCGATCGCCGCCTTCTGGACCGACCTCGGCGATTTAGGAGAAGACACTGTGGTCGTAACCATGTCCGAATTCGGCCGGACGGCACGTGAAAATGGGAACCGCGGCACCGACCACGGCCACGCCAACGTAATGTTCGTGCTGGGCGGTCCGGTAAAGGGCGGCAAAGTTTACGGCCGCTGGCCGGGGCTGGACCAATCACAGTTATACGAGGGCCGCGATCTGGCGGTGACCACGGATTTCCGGCTGGTGCTGAGCGAAGTCGTGTCGCGGTACCTGGGGAACAAGGATTTGAAAACGGTGTTTCCGGGGTTCGAAGGAGAGCCGGGGCAGTTTCTAAAGCTGCTTTGATCAACGGATCGAACATGACAATGGAAAATACAGACGCTCCCGCTAATGATGTCGCAACGACAGAGCTAGCCAGACGGATGTTGCAAGGAACATGATGCCGTACGTTGCAAGGTTCGCATTGCGAACGGCCGACCGAACGCGAGCATACGCGAGATTCGATGGCTCTCCATCCGGCGTGCACACCATCTTCCTGACGACTAAATACTCGATCCAATAGGACGCAAAGAAGAAAGGTATCAGAAGGATAAGCGTTGCAGCCGGAATGACCCACGCTTTTTCTCCTAAATCTGGGTTGAGCCAAGCCGAACTAAGGAGAAAGGAAATCACATACGCAATGGGACTATGCCAATTTTGAAGTGCGCTGCTCTCGGCTACAAGTCCCATGGCTCCAAATTCAATTGCGGCCATAACGGCCCATGCGACTGGAATCCCGATTATCGTGGACGCTAGATTTGATACGGCATTGGTCTTGATTGCCCGCCATGTTTTCAACCCCAACCATTTTTTGCAAAGAAGACCTTCGATCACAACAACCGGAATCAACAGGACAACCATCGCAGGCCACGCCAAGATAATCATCGGGAGACCTGCATCGGCAAGCAGCGGTAGAGGAGTGAGAGAATGGGCGGTCAACCTGAGCCTCCGGAACGCTTTAATATTCATTACGAGACAGAAAATCACATACGGATTGCTACGGTCTCGGCATATGACGTCAAAGGAAACCCGCTCCCTTAAATTCCCAGTGATCCACAGGGGTACGAAAGTAGTCGCCTTAATAGAAGACTAGCGGCGCGGATGGATCGGTGCAACGATCGATACTGCTTCGCATCCAGGAGCTCAGAGGCATGACCCGTGAAGTATTTTGCCGTCGCCCTACTCTTTATTCTTGCGCTCACCTCGTCCCTAAATGCCAACGCCGCCATCTCCGAAATTCGCAAGGATTTCCCAATGCGAACGGCAGCGCTATCGGCAACAGCTATCCTCTCCGCTCCCGCCGCCAACGCCAGTTATCTCGTGTGCGTCTACCTGTCGCAACCAGGAAGTTCCAACAACCTGTCAGCCATCGTGCGCTGGACCGACGAGAACTCGCTACCGCAAAGTTTCACCTTCTCTGGGGCCTCGGGAGTGATTTCCAATTGTGACCCGATTCGTAACCTGGCAGGCACAGCCCCTACGATCGAGACATCTGGCACTTACCACGGGACCTATGATCTGTTCGTGGTCGGCTTTGGTTTTTGGACGACCGGGAGCCAGCGACAAGGGGGCATTACGGTGCCGTTCGCTAACTGGCATCTTACCAGCGGCCCCACAACCCTCCTCTCGCCCACTGGAGGCGTGACCTACATGGTTGCGGCTGACTGCAGCGATGGGGCGGCCGGTACCCTTAACTGGACCGACGAAGTTGGCAGTCAGACAGTCACTATCAGTCCGTCCCTTAGCGGGGCATTCATCCCGGTGCACGTGGCAGCCGCCGAAAGCCTGGTCTTCGCCAGCGGTTCCTGTTATCTGTCGGCTGTCGACATGGAAACGCCGAAGGCAGGGTCTGGACCGCTCACGGATTACGAACTCAATCTGCTTAACTACACCGATGTCACGTGGCCGAATACCAAACCCGTGGTAAGCGCAGGTCCAACCACAATGTACGTCTTCGCCGGCAACATCGCCCAAACGCCAAATTCCGGTGGCCACGTTCTGGAAATGTTTGGCGGCGATCTTTTTTTAGAGATTCTGTACACGGGCACAGGTGGCGCGCCCGGCAATAACGATGGCACGTACGCAACCTTCCCCATCGGCATCGTCGGCGCGGGCTACCGTTTTGGCAGTCCGGACAACCCCTTCATCTTTAACATCACCACCGCGATCAACGGTTATGCGTTTCCCGGATGGGGCGCAACGTCCAAGTACAGCGCCGAGGTGGATGTGATCCAGTTCTAGGTAATCGGTGGGGAGCGAACAAGAGCCAGCCCGGACGAATGCGTCCGGGCCCACGCGTTTCAGTTAGATTTCGAGCAGCACATCCCCGCCCTCAATCCTCACCGGATACACCGCAATCTTAGCCCCCGGCGCACCAGCCTCACCCGTCTTTGGGTCCCACTCCCAACCGTGCCAGGGGCAAACGACTTTCGCTCCCGAGATCACGCCCTGTCCGAGAGGGCCTCCGCGATGCAGGCAGATGTTATCCATGGCGCTGATTTCGCCGTTTACGTTAGCGACGCAGATAGTCTTGTCGCCACAGGGGAATTCTTTGGCTTCGTTGAGGGCGGGGAGGTCAGATTGAGAGGCGATCTTGATGAAATTACCCATGAGCCTTGTGTGCTGCCCGTGACCCTGCCGAGCATCGCTCGGCTTGGACGGGCGAGGGCGCCCGTCCCTACACGAACTGCTATTTCGGCTGCATCGTCTGCGCGACCATCACCTGGCGCTTGAAGTTCTCCATCATCCGCTCTTCCAGCCGCACTTCGGTTGGCTTCTTGGCGAGCGTCATGGTGTCGATCTTGTCCTGCAGCTTGAGCAGCGCGTAAAACAAATTCTCCGGACGCGGCGGACAGCCGATCACATACACATCCACCGGCACAATGCGATCCACGCCCTGCAGCACCGCATAGGTATTAAACGGCCCGCCAACCGACGAGCATGCGCCCATCGAAATCACCCACTTCGGCTCGGGCATCTGGTCGTAGATGCGCTTCACTACCGGCGCCATCTTCAACGTCACGGTGCCGGAGACGATCATCAGGTCCGACTGCCGGGGGCTGGGGCGAAACACCTCCGACCCAAAACGCGCGATGTCAAAGCGCGCAGTGGAAGACGCGATCATCTCGATGGCGCAGCACGCCAGCCCAAACGTCATCGGCCAGAGCGCCGACTTGCGCGCCCAGTTGAAGACGTAGTCCACCGTCGAGATCATGAAATTTTTTTCGAACTTGTTCTGGAGCCAGCTCATGGGGCCTCGTTCGTTACAGGATAACCCAACGATCATACGCCGGGGCGTGATACACGTCACACCCGGCTCATCACGCGGTTACGGGCTAGTAAATCGTGTACCCCGGCGCCGGATTCCGCACATCTGGCTTTGACGCCATCAGCAGCAGCGCACCGACGCGTTTGAAGGCCTTCAGATCGTCGAGCGAATGAAACGAAGTTGTCTGGTAGTCGTCGGCGGTGGGCGTGTCGTCGGGAATCTGCGCAAATTCGACGTTTTCGAACGCGTGCTTCTTCAGCAGGTCGACATACTCAACCGCCGAGCGAACCTGCACCGGCACCTTCAACTTCGGCACCCATTGCAGCGAATACGGATTGTCCTTGTAGAGGTTAATTAAAATGAACAGCCGTCCATGCGGCGCCATGACGCGAAAAAGCTCGGCCAGCGCGCGATCCTGGTCTGGGTAGTAATAAAACGACTCCACCGAGAGCACCTTGTCAAAGAAGTTTTCTTCCCAGGGAATCTGCGACGCCGTTCCGACAACGAACATCACGTTGTCGAATTCTTTCGAAGCGGCTCGCGCCTGCCTGATCATCTCGTCCGAAATGTCGACCCCGACCACCTGCCCAAACCCCTGTGGCCCTTCGCCAACCATGCGTGCCAGCAAGCGCGTCGCCCAGCCCGATCCGCAGCCGAGGTCGAGAATGCGCTCACCCGGACGCAGATCCATGCGGCGCATCGTTTTCTCGGTGATGTTGAGATGATGGCGCTCCATCTTTGCACCCTCGCCGTCATCGGCCCAGCGGTTGAATTCGTGCTGCAGGCGCTCGTCGGGAGATTGTGGTTTGTCATTCAACACTGGATTTCTCCGATAATAATCGCTTGTCGTTAGCCGTTAGTCACCAGTCATTAGTCGCTAGTCGTTGGCAAACAAAACCGCGAACGACTAACGACCAACGACTATCGACCAGCGACTGTTTCCAATTCCTCAAAGAACGTCGGATACGACACTCCCGCCGCATCCGCCCCATGAATCATCGTCTCGCCTTCCGCCCGCAGCGCAGCCACGGCGAACGCCATGGCAATGCGATGATCGCCGAACGAATCAAGTTCCGCACCATGCAACCGCTGGCCGCCGGGAATCCGCATCCCATCGGGACGCTCTTCAACTTCCGCGCCCATTTTTCGGAGATTGGCGGCGACGGCCGCAATACGATCCGATTCCTTCACGCGTAGCTCTTTGGCGTCACGGACTTCGAGGCCACCCTCCGTGTACGGCGCAACCGCCGCCAGCACTGGAATCTCGTCAATCAAAGCAGCCGTGTCGGCGCCCGCGATTACGGCACCCTTCCATGCCGCGCCACGCGCTTCAATCGTGCCTACCAGTTCGCCCTGATGTTCTTCCAGGTGCGCGACCGAAACTCTCAGCCCCATCTGCATCAGAATATCGAGCAGCCGCGCCCGCGTCGGATTCATCAGAATCCCGGGCAAAGTGATCTGCGATCCCGGAAAGAGCGCCGCCGCGCAAAGAAAAAACGCGGCACTCGAAAGATCGCCCGGCACATGCGCCTCGATCGCGCGCAGCCGCTGTCCGCCCATAATCCGCGATGCATTCCCCGTCCGCTCGACCTCCGCTCCAAACGCGCGCAGCGCAATTTCGCCGTGATCGCGGGTGCGGATAGGCTCCTCGACCACCGTCTCACCTTCCGCAAACAGTCCGGCAAACAGCACGCACGACTTCACCTGCGCACTCGCCACTTCCGGCCGGTAGTGAATCGCCTTCAGCGGGCCACCGTGAATTTTCAGTGGAGGGCGTCCACCCTCGCTCGACGAAATCCGCGCCCCCATCTCGGAAAGCGGCGTCATAATGCGCGCCATGGGCCGCCGCGAGAGCGACTCATCCCCGCACAACTCGCTGGTGAAGGGCTGGCCGGCAAGAATTCCGCTGATCATGCGCATGGTCGAGCCGGAGTTCCCGCAATCCAGCGCCTCCGCCGGCGCGTTCAGCCGCGGCCCCACGCCACGGACTTCAATCGTCCCATCTTCTAGTCGCTTCCACTCGCAGCCGAGCTGGCTCACGCAATCGAGCGTGCTCTGGCAATCGCGCGCCGCTGAGAAATTCTGGAAACGGCTTGTGCCCTCCGCAATCGCCGCCAGCATGATGTAGCGGTGCGAAATGGACTTGTCCCCGGGAATACGCACCACTCCCCGCACTGCGCGCGCCCGACGGACGATAACCTTCAAATCATCCGGCTTCGCATCATCAGGCATGAATTTAATATAACGGAGATTTTGTGGGAGGTTGGAGGTGAGAGGTCAGATTGCAGAGGTAAGACCCTGATTTTCACCTCTGCAATCTGACCTCTCACCTCTGAAATTTCTACTGCGCGCGCACGCGCCCCGCAGCTTCCGCAAGGATCTCTCGCGGAACTTCGCGCAGCGTGACGTGGAATTCGAACATGGGCGTTTCCGTCCCTCGCCCCCATCGGCCCGTTTCCCAATGCGCGCGGACAAACTTGATCTCTGGCCGCGCCGTCAGATTGAGTAGCAGCGGCGTCTCCTCGCGATAAAACTTCTGTGGAAAAGCCGTGACCGGCTTCGCATCCCACGCCGCGCCATCCGCTGATCCGAAGATGCTGACCTCGAGCGACTCCTGCTCGATGATGTTGGTAATGGCGAGCGTCAGCAGAAAAATCCGGCCCTCCGCACGACTCACATCGAGCGCAGGCCCGTCTCCCTTGGCATTGACCACGGTTTTTTCAGGAACGAGAAAGGCTTCCATCATGACGCGGAGATTCTAGCAGAGAGACCACGCCGCTGGCTGTGACAAGCATGTCGCAACGCTCGGTTGCAAGCTCACCGGGAGGAGACTTCCGCCGGCGGATGCGTCGTCGCAGCGCCTCGCATATCATTAAAACAAAAAAACAGAAGTGAGGTTTCAGTTTCCTTTGGAAAGACTCGACAAGGCGGCCGTCGCGACCATGCTGGCCGGCATGTGCACCTTTCTCAACGTCTACTCCACCCAGCCCTTGCTGCCGCTCTTGCGCGAAACTTTTCATGCTTCCGAGTTGGCGGTCAGTTTCACGGTGAGTGCAACAATTTTTGCCACCGCCCTCACCGCACCCATCATCGGCATGATTGCCGAGCGCCGTGGACGCAAGAGGGTCATCGTACCCTCGCTGTTCCTGCTGACGGTTCCCACCGCGCTGGCGGCGACTTCCACCAGCCTCGGCGCGCTCATCTTCTGGCGCTTTGCCCAGGGCATTTTTGTGCCCGGCGTCATCGCGGTCATGCTCGCCTACATCAATGAGGAATGGGCCGGACGCGGCGTCGGTCGCGCCATGTCCGCGTATGTGGCGGGAACCGTGCTCGGCGGATTTCTCGGACGCTTTATCTCCGGCGTCATCGCCACGCACTGGCATTGGCGCGCCACCTTCCTGGTACTCGCCGCCCTCAACCTGATCGGCGCGGTTGTGGTACGCGCCTGGCTTCCTCTGGCGAAGAATTTTGTCCCTGCCGAACACCTGCAGCAGGTGATCGACCACGCCAAGAATCATCTGCGCAATCCGCGGCTCCTGGCCAACTTCGGCATGGGCGCCACCGTACTCTTCGCGATGGTGGGATGCTTTACCTATGCGAACTTCTACCTCGCCGCCGCGCCTTTCTATCTGAACTCGGCACAGCTGGGCAGCATTTTCTTTGTCTACCTGCTCGGAGTCGTCATCACGCCCCAGTCCGGCCGCTTCCTCGATCATTTCGGATTTCGCCACACCACACTCCTCTACTGCGCCATGGTGATCGCGGGACTGCTCCTCACCCTGGTCAAATCGCTGCCGGTCGTCATCGTCGGCCTCGCTATTTTTTCTTCGGGAGTATTCGTGGCGCAGGCGGCAGCCACGGTAGAGACCGGCGCCATAGCGGGGCGCGCCCGCTCCTCGGCCGCCGGATTGTATGTGGCGTTCTACTATCTCGGAGGCAGCATGGGCGCCACGCTGACCGACGTCTTTTGGCGCTGGCAAAGATGGCCCGGCTGCGTCGCCCTGTTGGGCGGAGTTTCGCTGGTGAGCGTGTGGCTGGCTCGCATCAGCAGCCGGCCACTGGATCATCTCGATTCTTCGGAGATCGAACTGGTCGGCGATTGACGTGAACGTGCGGGGCTTCGCCCCGCTGGACGGCCGAGGGCGGCCGTCCCTACGCGACCACGTCGTCCAAGAATTGGCGCAGAATTCTACCGACCAACTCAGGCTGCTCCCACGGCGCATAGTGCCCCGCCTTCGGAATCACTTTCAACTGGCTGCCCACAATGTTCTGCCGCATGAGTTCGCCGTCGGCGACGGTTGAGAGCACATCTTCTTCTCCGATCACAATCAACGTGGGCACGTTGATGGTCTTCAAATCCGCGACCGAGTCGGGACGCTCCGCCATGCCGCGCTGTACCTGGCTGATATCCTCGGCCGACATTTTGCGCATCATGGAGCGCGCTCCGCCGACGAGATCCGGACGCGTGGCCACCGTCGTGCGTCCCATCAGCTTCGGAATCATGGCCTCGATCAACGGCTCGGTTCCTTGCTCCAGAACCGTGGCTGCGGCCTTCAAACGATTTGCCCGGGCTTCGGGAGTATCCGGCTGAGGCCGCGTGTCACAAAGCGCGAGCGAAGCCACCCGCGCGCGAAAACGCCGCCAGAATTCAAACAGGATGTATCCGCCAATCGAACAACCGACAAACGCGGCCTTGCCAATGCCAGCGGCATCGAGCACGCGGGCAACATCGCTGGCGTGCTTCTGCATAAGGGCTGGTCCTTCGCCAATCTCCGAATCGCCGTGGCCGCGCAGATCGGGAAGAATCAGCCGATACCGGGAATCGAGCGCCGCTGCTATCGGATACCAGAATTCGTGATGACACGGAAAAGGATGAAGAAGAACTACCGGCGGGCCGTCTCCCCGAATTTCATAAACGATCTCGGCGTCGTCGCTGCGCAGGCGTTTCATGGGAGGAAACATGGGAGGAGATTATATTGCGTGGAAGCGCTCCGATGGAGCGCCGGGCGCCCTCGCCCGGCCGCCGTGTGCTAGGACCCTTCGACCTCGCTCCGGCCAGGCTCGCGAGGCGCCCGTCCCTCCACCACCCAAGGAAATTAGCCGGTTACCGGCTGTTGCGACGCCGCTACCGGCAACAGTAACGGCTCCTCCGGAATGATGATCCATCCGAGCACGTACGCGATGATGCCTGGGGCAACTCCGCAGGCGAGCGTGATGAAGAACCAGAGAATGCGCACCAGCGAAACGTCGAGCTCAAGATAGTGAGCCAGTCCGGCGCAAACGCCCCCGATTTTTCGGTTAGAGCGGGAACGCATCAGTCTCTTCGGTGTAGGCGGAATTCCCACCACGTTGCCGCAGTAGGAGCAAAAGCGCCCGTCCTCAGCGATGGCCTTGCCGCAAGCGTTGCAGTACATGGTAGTGTCTCCCTGTTGCTAGGATACGACGATTTCAGGGGAAATGTTCCGTAGAGTTATTGAATCATTAAGACATTGAAGCATTGAGACATTAAAGACGCTGAGACCAATGATTCAATCGCTCAATGATTCAATGGTTCAATCTTCCTACTCCCGGTATGCGTCTTTCATTCTCTTCCGCGCCTTGTCCGCTTCGGCATTGCCCGAATTTGTGGCCACGACTGCCTCGTATTTCTTCACCGCCAGGTCGCGCTTCTGGAGCTGGTCGTACATCTCGCCGGCTCCCAGATTCGCTTTTTGCAGCAGTTCCGGATCGGCTCCCGTGACCTCACTCACCAGTTCGTAAGCCGCCGCCGCAGCCTGATATTTCTTCTCGCTGCGCAACAGGTCGCCCAGCCCGAGCGCTGAGATTTCGTAATGCAGACTGCCATACTTCCCCTCGCGCCCGTTCTGCCACACCCGGCGATATTGTTGCTCGGCTTCGCCATTCTTGCCGGACGCCCGCAGCAGGTTCGCCTCTTCCAGCGGCAAAAGATAGTTGCGCGGAAACCGCGGACCGATCGCGCCCGCAATCTGCAGAGCCTCGTCATAGCGGTGTTCGCGACGCAGGAAAACCATGAGCACGATCCCGGCGTCCACACTGGTTTCGCCATTGGCGTGGTAGGCATCGTCCAAATACTGCAGCCCCTTGTCTTTGTCCCCACTCAATCCAACCAGCGCGACGGCGATCTTTACCGCAAATGACAGGCTTCCCATCACGTAATAATGGGCTCCCAAGACCAGCTTGGCGTCGGTGTATTGCGGATCCAACTCCAGAACCCGTTCGTGATCGCGGCGCGCTCCCACCGCATTGCGCAGAGCAGAAAACCAGGCGCGCTCGATCAGTGCGGTGTAAAGCGCGAACTGTCCGCGGGTAACGCCGCGGGCATAGAGCATATCCACGTTCTTCGGATGGCGCGCCAGTTCGTCGTCTTCCAGCTTCTCGGCTTGCTCCACCAGTTGCTTGATACGTTGCTTTTGCGCAGGGTCGGCGGGACGGTGCGCTTGTCCGATAAAATTGTCGTTCGAGTAATCCCCAGTATTCATCGCGCCCATGCGATACAGCTCCCGCACCTGAATCGCGGAGAGCAGATGATTCACGGCAAACGGATCGTTCGGATGACGCGCCATGATCTTCTCGAAATCCTGAATCGCGGCGTCGTAGTCGAGGTTGTAGTAGTGCTCGAAAGCTGCCTGGTTCAGCGGGTCTGTGGGACGGAAATCAATGGGACGGAACGCGGTCGAAACCGAGGGGTCCACCGCCAGACAGGCTTGGGCAACGACCAGCAGCATGATGGCAGTCAAAGCGGGGCGATGCCAGGAGAGGAAGAACACCACACATGCCAGTTTAACTGATTGGAGCTTTCCACGAGGATTCGTTTGGGCACAGCCGAAACATAGCTATCAGTCGTCAGCTGCCAGCCGTCAGGACAACCCCGGGGCTTACTGAAAGCTGATAGCTGATCGCTGACAGCCGCCAGGAACCATATTGGGTACTCCGCAGCCGAGCCAAGTCGTGCAGAATGGAAAATTCGGGCTTGGATAGCGTAATTCTTGCCTTCCGGAGTGGCCACCCTCCCCCTTGGCCCGCCCGTAACTGTCGTCTTTGCAATAACTTGCTTTGGTGATTCGCTTGCGATCCCAAAAAGGTCGGAACAAAGAGCTCCTTTATGGCAGAAGCAGTCGATCAGACTGAGCACGAATTTTGGCGGGCGCCCCTGCTGGCGTCCAACAAGGCTGTCGCCAGCCGGCGAAGAAGCGACGAACGAAGCGCAACCTGTCGTTGTGGCACTGAGTTTATCGTCAGCTCACTCTACTGCCATTCTTGTGGCGCAGGCCGTCCCGATCTGGGCGTTGGCGTTGCACGCACCCTCGAAATCCCTGGTTTGGCTGAACTCGCCTCGCTCGGTGAGCGGCTCGGGCTCACGATGCCTGCCACCATTGCTTTTCTGGTTGGCGTACTCTGCGTGGTGGGTGCGCTGGCTGTGAGCGTGTTCTTCAGCGTCCGCACCGTACTCGATTGGCAGGCAATCCAACTGTGGCGGATCGAGTGGCTGCTCGCGGCGGTCGCCGCCTTTGTCGCGGGATGCCTGCTGAAGAAATAGCTGTCAGCTTTCGGCTGTCAGTTTCCATCAAACAGAGTTTCCTGTAGAGACGGGGCTTGCCCCGTCTCCCGCTGCCAGCCGGAAAACTGGCGGCGCGAGCGGACCCTGGCCCAAGACTCACAATCCCCCGTGGAACCGTCCGAATGCGTGGGCAAGATTTAGCGACATGATCAAGATGCCCGCACCGAGGACAAGGACATGCCGCGTCTTGCGCAGATCGAAGTCTCCGACCCGGCACACCAGCAGATAGCCAACAACAAGGTTGAAAAAGCCCCACAAGACGTTGACCATCGAGGACGACAACCCCACTCCGGGCGGCGTCGCGAAGGGACTCTGGAAGGCATGGCCCGAGATCCCATTGCCAAAATGGGGCAGCGTGTTCGCAAGAAACGCGCCTCCGAAAAAGTACGCCAAGTAGTGGTACCAGCGCATAATTGTCCCCAGTTTGGGGTTCCATTCTCCCGCATCTCTACCGGAAATTCCACTCAGTTTCGCGAACGGGCGTGCTCTCCCTCAGACACGACAGCGCTAGCCCGCCGTTGCTGGCTCATGCGATAGAGATGATGCAATGGCCCCACTCCGTGGCCCAGCGGGTGGGCGTTCGCAATCGCGGCCGATACATACACTTTGGAGAGGAGCACCGCCTCGGGCAGTCCGCGGCCCTGCGCCAGGTGGCAGGCCAGCGCGGT
>Ga0187862_10003671_pt1 | contig 14881 bp, 12 predicted proteins | sample June2016WEW_10_1_FD_133003 | JGI IMG/M metagenome (GOLD analysis project Ga0187862, IMG submission 133003) | Peatland microbial communities from SPRUCE experiment site at the Marcell Experimental Forest, Minnesota, USA - June2016WEW_10_150 | ecosystem: Environmental > Terrestrial > Soil >...
GAAAACATAATGACGACCTCGCGCTCGATTCTGAAAGCCGATGCCTGCAGCCTCATGCTGGTTGACGAAAAGAGTGACGAACTGGTTTTTGAAGTGGCGCAGGGGCCGGTTGCCGACAGGCTCAAGGGAGGCATGCGAATAAGAAGGGGACAGGGGATAGCCGGGACCGTACATGATACCGGTGAGCCGCTTTTGATCGAAAATGCTTACTCGGACACCCGATTCAACAGGGAATTCGACCGTATGACAGGATACCGCACGCAAACGATCCTGTGCGTGCCTCTGAAGATCAAGGAAAGGGTGATAGGGGTATCGCAGGTAATAAACAAGCTTGACGGCTCGAGTTTCAACGAGGAAGACAAGGAAACCCTAAGCCTTCTGTGCGTCCACGCCGCCATTGCGGTCGAAAATGCGCGGTTGCACCATGAAATTCTTCGCCGCCGGCAGATCGAACAGGACATGGCGTTTGCGACCAGTATTCAGTTGAGTTTTTTGCCACAGGAAATGCCGGAGATCCAGGGATTCAAGTTCAGCACACATTACCAGCCTGCCCGGGAGATTGGAGGGGATTTCTATGATTTCATAGCTCTGGATGAAGATCGTATCGGTATTCTCATCGGCGATGTTTCAGGCAAAGGGGTGGCATCCGCCCTCTTTATGGCCAGGTTTACCACCGATTTTCGCGTCCTGGCCATTCGCGAACAGAACCCGGAGAGGCTTATGCGCTGGGCAAACGAGATTGTATGCGCTCAGAGCTGCCAGGGGATGTTCGTAACTTTGCTTTATATCGTGCTCAAGAAAAACAGCGGCGAGGCCGTTTATGTAAATGCAGGACATCTTCCGCCCATAATCTGGAACGGCACCGAGGGTAAATATGTTACTCTGCGCGGAAGCGGCGGTCCTCCGATAGGGATAGTGCCCGATCAGCATTACCCTTCTGTAAGCATGTCACTCAAGCCTGGCGACTGCATCCTTTTGTCCACCGATGGGCTAATGGAGGCCAAAAACGACCAGGGGGACCGGTTCGGATTGGAGAGAATCGAAAACAGCCTGAGCGCGGGAGACTCGGACGTCGAGTCTGCAAAATCCCGCATATCTTTTTCACTTTCTCAGTTTGTCGGGGAGTGCCCCCAGGCTGATGACATCACACTGGTGCTGGTTGGATTTGAGGCCTCCCGGTACGCCCCATCGACTCGATAGACCGCGTGCGGCCGGCCTGCGGCGCTACGCGGGGCGAAATGGATTAAGTAAGGCCCGCAAGAGGCATTACCAGGAGAAATAGTTGGCGTTCACAAGTTTGAAAGGCCCCGTTATTCTGGACGTTCCGGCTGATCCGCCCGCCATGTTCATCGTGAGGGAGCTTGTTGGTAAAATCTCGTCAAGAATCGGCTTTGAGGACGATGAGACAGACAAGCTGGTCCTTGCGGTGGACGAAGCGTGTACTAATGTGATCCGGCACGCCTACAAGAACAGCGGCGATGAAAGAATTATCATTACTTTCACCCTCAGCATGGACTGTTTTGAAATCATGATTCGGGATTTCGGAAGGGGCGCCGACCCGGCGACATTCCAGGGACGCGATTTAAATGAAATTCGTCCCGGTGGACTTGGAATCCACTTTATCAAATCAGCGGTGGACAAGCTGGAATACGATATGCCGCCGAACGGGGGCATGGTGCTCAAAATGATAAAATTTTTGCCAGGACAGGAGAAGGCGCAAAATTGAAAATACAGGTCGACGAAAGAAAACCAGGCGTATTCGTCGTCTCCCTTGCAGGAGACCTCGACATGAGTTCCTCGCCGCAGGTAAGGAACATTCTGTTGCCCCTCTTCCGGAAACAAGCGTCGCACATAGTAGTGGACCTCACTGAGGTTCCATATATAGACAGTTCGGGAATAGCCACTTTCGTTGAAGCGCTCCAGCTTTCACGCAAGGGCCAGGTCCGGTTTTCCCTTGCCGGCGCGTGTCGAAGGGTCGAATCGATATTTGATCTCGCTTACCTTAAGAACATTTTTGAAATGGCGCCGGACACAAACCAATTGATCGAGGGAGAACCTGGCAGGTGAGTTTAGCGGCCGCACGTTCGGATAGCAGGATAATTTTTTTTCTGAGACACATTACCAGCATTTCATGTTTCTTCAACGAAACCATGAAATGGACGCTGGTAAAACCATTTCAGGGGAAGCCCCTTAGATTCAGGGCCGCCATCGCCCAGATGGATGAGGTAGGAGTTAAATCGATCCCTATAGTGGCGCTCGTCTCGTTTGTAATCGGGATTATCATGGTGCTCCAGACCGCATATCAACTGGAAAAATTCGGGGCGCTCAACTATGCGGCGAGCCTGGCTGCCGTCGCCCTCACCCGTGAGATGGCCCCGCTTCTTACGGCGATAGTTCTGGCCGGCCGAGTCAGCGCGGCATTCACGGCGGAACTGGGCACGATGCTGGTCACCGAAGAGATCATGGCCCTGGAGGTCATGGCCATATCTCCAATAGCCTACCTTGTAGTCCCACGATTCATCGCCATGATTGTCATGCTACCGTGCCTGACCGTGCTTGCCGACGTCATCGGAATGATCGGCGGCTACTTTGTTGGAACGCTTGCAATCGGCATAAGGTCCGCGCTCTATATTCAGAATACGGTTGACGCCCTGCTGATGAAAGACATCATGAGCGGGCTAATAAAAAGCGTTGTTTTTGCCGTTATTATAGCCATGGTCGGCTGCTACATGGCGTTTGTGGTAAGAGGAGGCGCTGAAGGGGTCGGGAAGTCAACCATGATTTCCGTGGTCACCTCGCTTATCAGCATAATCCTTGCCGACTGCCTTTTTACGGCAATCTTTTATCTTTTTCTGTAGGTTTTGGTCACGAACTTCGTGACCGGGAAGGCTTTCGCAAAACAAGGGATGTTCCGCATGGCCGAAGCGTTGATAGAAGTAAAAAACCTCATGAAGAGCTTCGAGGGAAGAGTGGTATTGGATGGGATAAATCTTAATGTGGAGCGGGGCAGTGTATTTGCTATCATGGGCGGGAGCGGCTGCGGCAAGACTACTTTGCTCAGGCATCTCATCGGGGTTGTCCGTCCTGATAGCGGTCAAATCCTGGTCGGCGGACACGATATCACCACGTTTGGCGAAAACCAGATGGACGGGTATCGCAGACGATTTGGAATGCTGTTCCAGATGGGCGCGCTGTTGAACTCCCTGAGCGTTCACGACAATATTGCGCTTCCACTCCGGGAGCACACAGCGCTGGACGAAAAAATCATCGGTGTTATGGTCAAAATGAAACTGGAACTCGTTGGGCTTCGTGATTTCGAACACCTCAAGCCTGCCCAGCTCAGCGGCGGTATGCAAAAAAGGGTCGCTTTGGCGCGCGCCCTTGCCCTGGACCCGGAAATCGTCTTTTACGACGAACCTACCTCGGGGCTCGACCCTGTGGTGACCGGGGTTATCAGCCAGCTTATTCTCGATGTTAGTAAACGTATGGGGATCACATCAGTCGTGGTCACTCACGATATCGGAAGCGCCTTCAAAATAGCCGACAAAATGGTAGTTCTGTTTCGGGGAAGGGTTGTCGCCGAAGGCGCACCCAACGAAATACAGCAGTCCTCCGATCCGCTGGTTCAGCAATTCATCCATGGAAGCCCCGACGGGCCTATTCCGCTTCGCCAGTCCAGCAAGGATTACCTCGAGGATTTGCTGGACATGTAATAGATTCGAGTCCCAACAAAGGAAAGTGAGATTTTTAAATGCAGGTTTTTAGGTCGGAGATAAAAGTCGGGTTGCTGGTTGTGATCTCGTTCATTCTTTTCGTGATCGGGATCTTTGTCGTGAGCGATGTCCGCTCACTGTGGGATAAGAAGAAAACGCTCGTTATTCTCTTCCATTATGCGGATGGAATTACCGCTGGATCGCCCGTGTGGTACGCCGGATTTGAAGTGGGCGGGGTAAAAGACATACGCATAGCCTCCGGAGTTGCTGACCGTATTGCGATCACAGTGAGGATTTCCCCGGATGCTCGAGTGAGGAAGGATTCCAGCGCCGAAATCAGAAGCCTCGGAATGATGGGCGCAAAGTACGTGGAGATCAGCCCGGGATCTCCTGATTCTCCCGAATTGGCGTCCGGTGATGTAATTGAAGGCAAAAGCCCGGCTTCACTTTCCGAAATAATTGAAACCGGAGGGAAGGTCGCCTCGGGCCTCGTCGATTTGGTTCAGGAGGCAAAAGACCTTGTTTCCGAGGTTCGCAACGAATACACGATAAAAGAAACCATCCAGAACGCAAACGCCCTCCTCATTCAACTGAGAGAGCACACGGCCGATTTGGGACCGATAATGAAAAACATAAGACAGGTGACGGGACAGGGCGGCAACGAGTTCGTGTCATTAATCAGGGAGGTGCGCGACACCAATAAAGACGTGCAAAAAAGGCTGGGTTCGATCGAGACCGAACTCACCAGGACACTGGGACAGGCGGGCCAGGGATTTTCGGAAGCCACAGAGGCCGCAAAGGGGTTACGCTCGATCCTTGATGCGAACGAGGACAATATAGCCTCTATGGTTTCGCATTTGAATGAAACCTCTCGCCACCTGGAAGCCTTGAGCGAGGACATCAGGCTCCATCCCTGGAAAGTCGTATGGAAGACTGACGGGGCGGTTGACGCCTCCAATGCGGCGCAATGGAGGGAAAAAGGTAGAATAGGGCCATATGGGAAGCAATAGCGTATTCATTTTGGCTTGTCTCTTTTTTCTTTCGGCGTGCGCCTCCGGAGGATCTGACCCTTATAACCGGGCCGTCGAAAATTACTGCATGGGGCATCTGAGCGAATCCGTCGAATCTTACAAACAGGCTATTATCCTCAAACCATCCGATCCTCAGCCGAAATTCAACCTGGCCGTAATTTACCAGGACCAGGGAAAACTTGAGGAAGCCGAAAGGCTTTACAAAACTATTTTAGAGCATGATCCCGGGTTTGCTCCGGCATGGTCCAATCTTGCATCTATCCAGGAAAAACGCGGGCAGGCCGATGAGGCTGAAAAGTCCCACCGACGCGCCCTGGATGCGGATCGGGATGGTTGCGCCGCGGAGAGCCAGTTCGGCTATTTTCTGCTGAGGGCGCAACGTGTGGATGAGGCAGCGGCAGTCTTCGAGCATTCCATAAAAAAGAATCCCCGTTGCGCAAACTCCTGGTTTGGCCTCGGGGTGGTTGCCGAGGCAAAGGGTGATCAGCAAACGGCCCTCCGAAGCTACGATAACGCTTTGATCTATAATTCATCCGATCTCGAAGCCTACGTGCGATCAGCCAAAATCATGATTTCCAGGGGTGAGAGGGGCCGCGCCGTTGGTCTGCTTCAAAAGGCGGCAAGCCTGGACCTGGGCAAAGGTGATATAAACCTGCTTCTCGGCGAATTGCTCTTGGAAGATGGGAAATTAAAAGAGGCGGAAAATGCTTTTGAACTGGCCAGGAAGACCGGAGCGCCATTGGCCGAATGCGACCGGGAACTGAGCATCGTGTACGGGAAACTCTGCGAGGAAGCCGCCTGCAAAACCAGGTGACGTTTGACGGGCGCGAGGCGTGTCATGGCGAGCGCTCCTGTAGGCGAGGAAGAGCATCGGTTTGCCCACTATGTTTTTTCAGGTCCTGCAGCTTTTCTTAACCGGTATCAAGGGCTCACCCCATACAGTATCGTACGCGGGAGATGCATTCAGGGTCAACTGTCCGTCTAAAGGCCTTGCGGCTCCCTGATTGCCTTTGGAATAAGATCTATCGCTTTTTTCAGAAGTGCTGTCGCGTCTCGTTCGAGTCCCATTTTGTGCAAACAACCGGCGCATTCGATATAGGGCAACTCGTACTCCGGAAAGATATCGGCTGCCGCTTTGAAGCTCTCGATTGCTTCGGTCAACATGCCCTTCGACAAATAGGCCTTGCCAAGGTGAATCGAGGATACTATGGAACGCGGGTTCCTCTGCAATGCTCTTTTGAGCGTCCGGATCGGGTCCCGGGAAACGAAAGCCCCGAACAGGTAAGGCATATAGATCGAAGTCTCAATCTCCATAGCTTCCCGGAACATCCTCCAGGCTTTCGATGGGTTTGATGGATCGGATGCAAGAATGCCGGCTTGCAAAAGAAGCTCGTAACGCGTTGAACTCAGGAGCAGATGCCGGCCGGTCTTCTTAGCTCCCGCGCACTTACACAGACGCTCGAAGGTGTTTGCCGCCCTGCCTCCAGGGTGTTCGCAACCCTTTTCCCCTGCAGCAATAATCCGGTCCTCTTCACGCTCTCCCTGATCTGTCCATGACAAGAGGTGTTTAGCCGGAAGCAAGCTGCGGTAAAACTCCACCCTGTCTTTTCCACGGTCGAGGTAATGTCGTTCCCGCAGCACGTATTCTCTGGCTGATGCCGACACACTGACTCTTACAGAGGCGTCTGAGACCAGGTGATCGAGCGTGGAGATGAGTTCATCCGGAGTGTTGAAGAAAAATCCTGTCCTGCCCTGTTTTACAGATGGAAGGTACGGCCCGGTGGCCTGCAGGACGGGGACCACGCCGTGAGCCGCATATTCGAGGAACTTGACGTCAGACCTGGATCGGTTGAACGGTGTGTCTTCAAGAGGCGCTATTCCTATATCCAGCAGTGAGACAAAACTGTAATAGTCATCAAGCGAACCCGTGGCAAACCGTCTCTTCCGATCTCCCGGAAGGGCCTCGAAAAGTTCCCAGATCGAGTCGGCGCACATGAGGTATAGGCGCACGCCGTCTCTGGACATTATCCAATGGATGAGGCGATCTGAAATCTTTGCCATATCGTGCAAATGACCGACGGAGCCACCCCAGCCGACTGTCACTGTTTCCTGCGGTTTTTGTGTCCTTTCCGGAGGCGCTATCAATACCTGATTTGGGAAAACGCAACACTTGTGGTTCAGATAGCCGTATTTCCTCTTTAGCTCCGGCGAACTGAACTGAAGCGCATCGCAGTAGTGTGCAAGCCTTTTTATCAACAGCAGATTATTTGACTGACGGTAAAAAGCCTGCATGGGGCTGGTTGCTGGAAGGGCTTCGAGATCGTCGCAAAGTTCGTATACCGTGAGCTTCCCCCGGGCCTTCCTGTATCTTATGACCGGCAGGAGGTCCGCATCGCAGATATTGTTCAGAACCAAAACGTCGGCATCGAGCATCAGCTCATGCCTCAAACGGTGGTAATAGATAAGATTGACTACATGGACGCCCTCGCAATGAGCCATTCCCACACCAGGAGCAAAGGTCCTGTAGTAGAAATCGCCTGTTGCCTCATCCTGGGTGCTGTCCACCTGCGCGATCAACAAAGGAGAATCGCGCCGGTATTCCCGAATGGACATTCTGACCTCCGGTCCAGGGTCTTTGATGGAGAAGCAGTCCTGACTCTAACAGTATCTGAACAATTATTCAGCACCTTGATAGAGAGCCCTGCAACTTTTTTGAAAGCAGAAGTTTACCGGCATCCCGGTGCTCTGTCATCGTTTCCTTTGGTTTTGCCGCCGTCCACCCCGTCTTAAAAAAGATTTAAGTTTCATACCCGGGTTGTCGATTTATAAGCCAAAGAGAAATGGAACTGCGGAATGGATTTTTGGATGACTTTTTGACAAGGAAGTTAAATTACACATCAAGGAGGACTAGTTATGGCAGGTATGGTAGTCAACACAAACATGAGCGCCCTTACGATTGAGAACATTCTCTCGAACACCAATTCGGATGTGTCAGCCTCACTCACAAAGCTCTCCTCAGGTCTGAGCATCAACTCGGCCGCAGATGACCCGGCGGGCTTCGCAATCGCAAATGCGTTCAAGTCAAGCATCGCCTCGATGCAAGTGGCCTCTCAGAATGCAAGCCAGGCGACGTCGATGCTTCAGACGGCCGACGGAGCATACAGCCAGATCAACAACATCCTGGTACAGATGAAATCTCTGGCCACCGAGGCAGCCTCAGGTCAGGAGGGCCAGACAAACCTGGATTCTTTGAGTGGTGAATTTCAGGATCTCCAGTCTGAAATCGACAACATCGCAGGGTCCACGACCTATGGGGGAACGAGCCTTATTAACGGAACCCAGGGCGGGATCACTTTTCAAATCGGCGCAACCAACGCGACCAATAACCAGCTCACTCTTAGTTTCACCGGCGCCACCACCGCCTGCCTGGGAGTAAGCACGGGAGTCGGAATCGACAGTCTTGCAAGCGCCCAGGCGGCCATGACCGCGCTCGACAACGCGCTTACCTCGATCAACACCGCTATGGGTGCTGTCGGCGGTCTCCAGAACCAGCTCGGGTACACGATTAACAACCTTACCACGACTATCCAGAACTACACGGCCTCAGCATCCACCATCGAAGACGTTGACATGGCGTCTGAAGTCAGCAACCTGACCAAGCACCAGATTCTGCAGCAGTCAGCAATGGCGATGCTTGCGCAGGCCAACGCCCAACCGCAGAACGTACTCAAGCTGCTCCAGACTGTTTAATCGGCTTAAGCCATTCCCCGGTTCGTAAAGGCGGCCCCCCTGTGGGCCGCTTTTTTTGTGGTGGCGTAGAGTTGCGGAGCTTTATCGGTTGAATTCTCTTTTTATGCATAGGATACCGCGCCGTTGCGCCGGGCCGCTTCAGGGCAGGTTTGACAAATCCAGCTTGCGCCCGTTAACAGTAAGAACGCCGTGCTTGAAGGTCGCGCTCGATTTGAATGAGCCACCCTCCGAAATAATATAGTTTCCCGCCATAAGCCCCATTACAAGCGCATTGGCGCCCGTCTTCGCCGATTCGGGATCTTTTGCGGAGGCGTTGCGGAAAACATTTTCGGCGACAAGGTATAACAACGCCTCCGAGACCGAAAGTTCCGCGCTTGCCTCGAGACTGCCGAGAAGAGCCAGGATGTTTCCCGCCGGATTTTTTCCGCCGGCAAAGTCCAGATTGGCCCTGCCGCTTAGATCCCCTTTGTCAGTCCTGATTGTTAACTGCTTTATTTCGAACTCGGGGGACTTTGCAAGCAGATCGGTCATTATCTCCGTAACTTGTTTTTCAATTTCCCCGTTGGTCTTCTCGCTCTGCTCCAGAGTTTTTTTCCGCAATTCCGGGACAATCTTTTGAAAGCGGGCAAGGACCTCCGCGTCCAGCTTCCGCACCTCGAATTCCATCGCAAAAGGCCCCAGTCCCATTTCTCCTGCTTTGAGTTTGTCAAAACTGAGCAGCAGGGAGCCGTTAATCGCCTCGCCGGCAACTCCGGACTCAGCCTTAAGCCTCAACGAGGACAGATTGAAGGATCTATTCTCTTTCTCCATACCCTCGATACTGCCGACCGAAAAGTTAGTCGATCCAACCGATATCCCCTTTATAGCGGGATACGAATTGAAATCACCCTCAATATCTTTTACCAGCAGCAGTTGGTCTTGTCCCGTCATCTGCAATGATGGCGCGCTGTAAGAGCCGGTAACTTCCCCAAGCAGCGCGTCGAATTTGGATTGGCCGCTGAAGCCGCTCCATTCCACCTCCACCTGTTCGCCTTTTTCGTCCTGGAACTTTTTTCGGAAGGAGGGAACATCGAAATATGACTCTCCGCTGCCATCGATAGAAAGCACAGTCAAGACCTCGGAGGATTCAAGCTCGGGTATTTTTTCCAGCGCCGTTTTCAGGGTTTCTCCGGAATCGCCCGGCGCCAGCCGCGTTTGGATTACAGCCAGGACGAGTCGCAGGTTCCTTTTCAGGTGCGGATTTTCCAAAAACACAAAAGGCCCATGATAGATGTGATTGATGATGCTGAATTTGATCGGATTCCCGCCTTCGGGCAGGGCTAAGGTAAACGTGGTCAGAGCCCTGGAGCTGAAAAGGCCTCGTTCGTAGCTTTTGATCGAGGCCTCCATGTAGTTTGAGCGGTTGATTTGCGCGATCAGCCGATCGTGTTGGTTTTGAGCCTGCCCCCCAACCCAGTAGCCGGCGGCTCCATAGGCCACAGCCAACGCCAAACAGACAAACAAAATTATTGTCAGGATTTTCTTCATGAACTTCCTTTCCTATTGGGAATGTTAATCAATAGCCCAAATCAAAACGCAAAGAAATCAAAATGATTTGCCGGGAGAAACAAGGGCGAGACGCCAACATCTAAATTGGATGAAATTCCAAAACCGTATATAATTCCGATGTCTTCGGCCTTCTTGGAGACAGCGCTCGTTTGGCGAAAGTTGTGCTCAGGCGTGCAGATTTACGTTGAAATAGCCAGTGGGAGGACAAAAAGGATGCCTGCAAAGGTGGACCAGATCAACGCAGAGGCCTTACGAAATCGAGAGCAGCGGGAGAAAACCTACAGGGAGAAGGCCCTTAAGTTGTTTCCCTGGATTTGTGCACGATGTGGACGTGAGTTTTCAGGAAAACGGCTGCGGGAACTCACCGTGCACCACAAGGACCACAACCATGACAACAATCCTCCTGACGGCGGCAACTGGGAATTGTTGTGCCTTTTCTGCCATGATAACGAGCACTCGCGGGGGCTGAATTCCGAGTATTATGATGAACTGTCGCCGGGTGAGAGCCCGGATCCCCCCGCAACGACCTTCAAGCCGTTTGCGGGTCTCGAAGCCCTGTTGAAAAAACACAAATGACCCGATTGGCAGCCTGGTGGCGCTAAGTCTGGAGTTCGTGGGGCGTTGTTTCAATATACCCTTCGTGGGACAGTGCGGTCTCGGAAGGCTCTATTATTATGCTGGCCTTGTATACGTTTTCCAGGTTTGCAATGTCGGCCCGCTTGCGGTTTAAAAGATAGCTGGCGGCATCGGCGGGCAGCACCGCTTTCAAAACCGCTGGTCTCTTCTGCACAAGGGTGGTCCAGATTTTGCGGAAATAGTCAAGGGCCGTTGCCTCCGTTGAACGCACAAGCCCGCTTCCCTGGCAGACCGGGCATTCTCGATAAGAGCCGCGCAGTATGTTGAGTCCAAGGTGTTGGCGCGATAACTCAAGAAGGCCGAACTTGGAGATTCGCCCTACAGAGATCTTCGCCTTGTCCTTTTTGATCTCCTCTTTGAGCCTGCGCTCGACTTCACGCGCATGCCTCTGGTCGCGCATGTCAATGAAATCGATCACTACAAGCCCGCCAAGATCCCGCAGCCTCAACTGACGGGGTATTTCGACCGCCGCTTCGAGATTGACCTTGTAGGCCATTTCCTCGACGGCCCCTTCAGCGCTGGTGCGGCCTGAATTAACATCGATTGACACAAGCGCCTCGGTGGGATCGAAAAGCAGGTAGCCTCCGGACTTAAGCGGCGCCTTTTTGCGGAATATCTGTGCGATCTGCTCTTCCAGATTATACTTGGAATAAATCGGCCCCTCTTCCTTAAAGAATCTGACCTGTTTTTGATTTCTGGGGCTGATGATCCCCAGAAATTCTTTCACCCTTCGGTAAACCTCCCTGTCATCGACAAGGATGTTTTTGATCCCGGCTGCGAAATAGTCGCGAATTACCCGAACCGCAAGGTCCTGCTCCTTGTAGATGAGGGAGGGGGCGGGCGATTCCTGGACCCTCTTTTTTATTTCCCCCCAGATTTTTACCAGGTGGTCCAGGTCTTTTATGATTTCACGCTTCGTGCGGCTTTCGGCGGCGGTCCTCAGGATCACCCCGAACTCATCGGGGACTTTGAGACTCCGGGCAAGCTCTTTCATCCGGTCCCGCTTGTCCCCGTTTTCGATCTTTCGGGAAACCCCGCGCTGGTCCTGGCCGGGCATCAATACTATGTCCCGCCCGGCAAGAGAGACATAGGTGGTCAGCAGTGCCCCCTTGGTGCCCAGTTCCTCCTTGACCACCTGGACCAATACTTCCTGCCCCTGATGGATCACGTCCTGGATTCTGGCATCATCTTTTTCGACGTCTGAGTCGTAATAATCGGGATGGATTTCAGGGAATGGAAGAAAGCCGTTGCGATCGGCCCCGTAACTTACGAAGGCGGCCTGAAGGCTGGACTGAATGTGGGTTATTATGCCCTTGTAGATATTTCCAACAACCTTGCCACGTGTCGCCGTTTCTATGAAAAAGTGTTCGAGAGCGTGGCCTTCCACTACCGCGATCCGGAGCTCTTCGGGATGGGTCGCGTTAATAATCATGGTTTGATATGACATTACGCTGCCTTGCCGTTTCTTTGGCCCGACGTCCGGGATTCGAGATGCTGTTTTGCCTGGTACACAAATGTTCGCAGCGCTATCTCCCGGTTGGGCTGAATTGCCCCATCATAAGGCGCATCTATGTAGGGCATACGCATTTTGTTTAACAGCGGCTTGAGAACGGCCGTACAGACTGCGCTGGGCATGCAGGTGAACGGGAATACATTTACAACGCCGTTGTATCCTTCGTGTAACTGCTCCAGAGCCGCCCCGATGCTCAGGGCCGATTCGGTCCCAATATCAAAGCTGTACAGCCGATCCCTATCGAGCCGTTTCTCGAGTACCGCTATCCTGTGATCTTTACGGATGTCTAAGTATTTGAGCGCCCGTCTGTAAACCTGTCGCTGGCGCGCCAATTGATAATATTTTTCGATCTGTGTGGAGATCCATTTGTTCAGGATACCCCTTAGCGATGCAAAATCCAGTTTCTGGAGGGCCAGCTTCATATGGCGCATATGCTCTCTGGCCACGTCGTAGGTGATGTAGTTTATCCACTCTGCGACTGAAGCCACCACGACTTCGGCTCCGAACCGCTCAAGGACCCTTGCTATATGCTGATTGGATTCCTGATGCGTACGGACGTAGATCTCCCCGATGATCCCGATAAGCGGGCGCTGTGGCTGCCGGGTGTCGATAAACGTTTTGGCCGTGGAGGCCACATCCTCTACAATATTAAAAAGCCTTTTGAATTCGAGCGACGCTCCGTTTTGTTCAACCTCTGCAACCGCCGCCTCAAGCGCTTTTTCCATAAAGGAATCCGTCAAGCCCGGGCGCAACTCGTAAGGTCTGACACGCCATACGATGCGGTCAAATATATCCGATACAATTATAGTCGCAAAAGTCAGTTTTCTGAATATGGCAGATGCTTCCGCAGGCATGATGTCTGCCGCCGAATATGAGTCGCGGGTCGAAACATAGGTAATCGGTATGTCCCGAAACTCCTCGAACCTGTCCAAAACAAGGCGCTGCATCTTATTATACATACCGAACCGGCACGGACCGTCGGCCTCTGGCAAAAAATATACGTAGTTGTCCGGCGAAAAAGCAGCTCCGAGTCTTTCTTTTTCTCCGCGCAGATAATAGAGGATGTCGCCCAGCGTTACCTGGCAGGGGAAACACTCCTTCCCGGATGTAAATTCCTTTCCGAGGGCAAGACCCTTATAAGTTTCCATTATCAGGGCGTTTACGCCGACGGCACGGAAAGAGGCGGCGAGCAAGGGGGATGAAAAGGGCGCCATTGCCGGGATGAGCAGGGTCTTGCCGGTTACGTCAAACTGTTTGACCTTTTCGTAGAAGCGTCCAAAATGCTGCTTTCCGGAAACTGTCATTTATCTACATCCTCGATGAGACCTTGATGCACGCGGATTAGATCTTGGTGCACGCGAAGACGCGAAGCCGCGAAGTCTGAATGATTGTTGACAATCCGTTTGATGCCGTTCTTGAAAATGGCAACTTCTTTTATCATTGCTACCCAATCATTTAATGTCCATACGTTCCATCCATTAAGCCTGCCTCGATACAGGCCCTGTTTGACCGCCTGGCAGCCAGCGGCCTAAGAAAAAGGGAAAATCTTCTCATTTCGTATCTTCGCGTCTCTCCTTGACCTGTCTATGATCAGCCTTCGCGTGGAAAATTCGCTGCCCCCCGGATGGCCATCTCACAAATTCCTGCCCCGTTCCTGAATGTTTGTGTCTTCGCGTGAACCAGCACCTATCCTGCCGCCTCCAGTGAGTCCGGTTCATCCGGGTCGAGTTTCCTGGCCAGCCGCTTTTCCTGCAGGTTCTTAACCACGTTGCGGTAGGCCTCCACACGGGTTAGCAAGCCGGCTACGGCGCTGTGTTCGTCCAGCTCGAGGATGAGGGAGGGCTTTTCCCTGAGCAGGTGACGGTAAAAATGCTCGATGAAGGAATCGGCCCCGCAACTGAAATTCGTAAGATGTACGCCATACCAGTTCGGGGTGCGAAGGATCCTTTTTGCCGTCCTGATGATTCTAGCCCCCTGTCCCCAGAACATGCGCTTGAAATCGCTCATGTCTTCGGAATCCGAGCTCACCAGGTCCATGGGCAGCGCCTTGATGCCGAGCTTTGCGAGTTGCTTTCCAAGCTGGAGGTTCAGCCGGTCGTCATAAAGGTTATAGGGGCGTCCGGTGACGATCCAGACGGGCTGTACCGGATCCAAGCGCCCGATTATCTCATTGCCGGTCTCGATTAGCCGGCGGCGAAATTCCATCTGTCTTGCCAACGCTTTGAAAACCGCCCTCTCCAATTCGGTCCTGCGCGGTCTCAAGCTGGCCGCAAAGGCCTTTTCGAAGACATAGACCAGATTTGCCGGATCCTCCTTCAAATAGAGCGAAGGCCGAATGATCCTCCTGTCAGCAATGTTCAGCGCAGATCTGCTCATGTACTGGGAACTCTGAACCAGTGGACAGAAATATCCGATTTCGTCCGAATGCGGGACGGGCGCGTTTACTACATTGGGCAGGAACAGGTATTCGGCCCGGTCCATAAGGTAACGGACGTGGCCGTGGAAAACCTTGACAGGAAAGCAGACCTCGGAGACCACATTTTCTACCCCCAACAAAGCCAGTTTGTTGGTGGTTTTCGGGCTTAGCAACACTGGAAATCCAAGCTCGGAAAAAAGATGAGCCCAGAAAACGCCCCACTCGAGCGAGTGCAGGGCAAGAGGTATGCCGATCACCGGCTTTCGTTGACGCC
>Ga0187862_10003674_pt1 | contig 14878 bp, 16 predicted proteins | sample June2016WEW_10_1_FD_133003 | JGI IMG/M metagenome (GOLD analysis project Ga0187862, IMG submission 133003) | Peatland microbial communities from SPRUCE experiment site at the Marcell Experimental Forest, Minnesota, USA - June2016WEW_10_150 | ecosystem: Environmental > Terrestrial > Soil >...
ATTAGCTCTCGTGCAATGTTTTGAGCTGCTACGTCACGCTTGGAGGAGGCAATGAGAACCGTCAACTCATGCCAGCTTCAACTTATTATTTTCTCGACCATTTGTTCAGGTTCGAAGGAAACTAAGTCCTCATAATTTTGCCCGACGGTTGCAAAAAGGATTGGCTTGCCCATAATGGCGGCAATAGAAATGGCGCTACCACCCTTTGCGTCAGCGTCCAACTTAGTCAGCACGACACCGTCGATGTTCACGGCGTTCGAGAAGGATTTTCCTTGCTCAACCGCATCGTTACCTGTCAGTGAGTCGACAACAAGGATTGTCAGGTTCGGCTTGGCCACTCGAGCAATTTTCTTCATTTCCTCCAAGAGGTTCTTGTTTGTTTGCATTCTACCTGCCGTATCAATCAAGACAACGTTAGTGCCATGTGCGATCGCATAATTCACAGCGTCGAATGCTACCGCAGCAGCGTCAGCGCCATAATCATGCTTGATAGTCTTGATTCCGATTCGCCGAGCGTGTTCCTCAATCTGCTCTATGGAACCAGTTCGGTAAGTGTCTGCGGCAGCCACGACGACTGAGAAACCCTTCCGAAGCAATAGATGGCCTACTTTCGCGATGGAACTCGTCTTGCCGGTCCCGTTAACTCCTACGAAAAGTATGATTGCCGGTCTGTGGGCATTTTTGCTTTCATTGAGAACCTTGTAGAAGGATTCCTCGCCGCTTCCCCTCAATAATTCAAGCAAGACCTCTCGCAGCACTCCCCTAGCTGGTTCCGTCGAGTCTGTGAACCTTCGAAATTGGGTGGCTCTGAGTTTCTCATGTAGGTTGTCGCATATCTGCTTGGCCACTGAGTAGGCAACATTATTCTCGACTAAGGCCAGTAGAAACTCATCAAGGATCTTTGAGATGTCTTGATCAGAAAGTTCTTTCTGCGAAATCTTCTGAACTAGACTATTGACGCCTGATTTGAGTTTCTCGAACACTTTATGTCACTAATGAGAACCGGGGCTAAAGTTTGTCTCCTGTAGGGTTCTACGCGGAGATTTCAGGACTTCGTCTCAACTCAGCTCGGAGCCTGTGCTGTTGTCCCCTGGTGTCTTAGTTCCTCGAGGGCATCGCGGTCTTGTTGGTATCGGCCAATGGTTTGGTCTAATTGTTGTTGAATAGATGTTCGTGCTTTATCTAATTCCTCAAGTCTACCTTTCAGCTCGCCTACAGAGCTTTCCACGTCTTTCTCCATCGCAGCTCCTGCTCCTATACCCATAACCAACTTCTTGGAATCCGCAATTTTCATTCTCACGTATGAACCGGCTCCGACCGGGACGAGCGTGGAATCGCCTTCTTGTAGTTTCTTCAGGCCATCGAGGGTGTTGAATGCCAATGTAACCTCGTTGATCGCTGCTCGGACAATATCAAGTCTGGATTGCAAAGCCCCGATGGACCCTTCTAGGATGCGAATCTCGGTGGCTAGTTGCCTGACTATGTCTTCTTCCCTTGGTTGGGGGGATGACATTCCTATTCCTTGGCCTGCGCTGCCTCTAGGTGGGCGGATTGGATTTTCGCTATCCTAACTTCAAATCTTCTAGCGCGGTGTCTGCTGCCCATTTCAGAATAGAGGCGCTGGAGGGCGTGTTCTTCTTTCAGCGCGTTGAATTCGACGGAAAACGGGATTTTGGTTCGTCCCTTCCTGATCTCGCCTGTAATCTTAAACTTCTTCACTTCTGACATTCGTATTCGTGACCTCGCCTTATGGCATCGGCGTCCGCTATTAATCTGAAGGTCGCGAAACAGGTGCCCGCGCTGAAAACGTTTTTATTAGGCAGGGGGATTGACGCCTTAGAAATTTGACTAGATGGTCCCCTCATTGCCACTTGCCAAGGATGAAATTGCTAGGGCACTCGGTGAGCTACGTAAGAATCTAACTAAGAGAAAGTTCTCACAATCCATCGATTTGGTTGTTCGCCTCCGAGAAGTTGACCTAAAGAGGCCCGAAAACAGGATCAATGAAACAATTACGTTGCCGAATCCACCGGATAAGGCACTGAAGGTTTGCGTGATAGCGTCAGGGGATTTGGGAACCAGGGCAAAAGCGGCTGGCGCAGACATGCTGGTTACCAGGCAGGAGATGGATAACTTGAGCAAGGACAAGAAATCGGCTCGGAAGTTAGCTCAAGATTATGATTTCTTCATCGCCGAAGCCCCCCTAATGCCCCTCGTAGGAAAGGCCCTGGGGTCATTCCTTGGCCCAAGGGGCAAGATGCCCACACCAGTCCCGCCTAACGCGGCTATTGATCAAATCATCTCCGGCCACCGCAAGATGGTTCGGGTTCGAATGCGAGAACAGCCCGTCCTCCAGTGTAGGGTTGGGACGGAAGCTATGCCGGACGAGAAGCTAGTGGAGAATATCCAGGCGGTAGTTTCCCGAATTGAACAGAAGCTCGAGCGGGGTTTCAAGAATGTTGGTGAAATACTCATTAAGGCAACGATGAGCAAACCGGTAAAGATCACCCTGACGAAGTGATGATTAATGCTAGCTCAGCAGGTCGCGGTTTGGAAAAAGGAAATTTACGAAGACCTAACGAAACTGCTTAACGAATACTCAGTTATAGCCGTCGCCGACCTGCAGAAAGTACGCTCATCGCAAATACAAGAGATTCGGAAGAAGCTGCGTGGCAAGGCGGACCTAATTGTCGCGAAGAATACGATTCTACGCAAAGCCAGCGAGAAGATCGCCGGTGAAAAGAAAGGTATTGATAACTTTGCAGATTCGTTGACCGGATCCAAGGTTCTAATTTTCACGCAAATGAACCCCTTTGAACTCATTATCTTTCTCAACAAGAACAAAGTCAGGGTTCCAGCAAAGGGCGGAGATGTGGCGACAAGCGATATTATGATTCCAGCCGGCAACACGGGAATACAGCCCGGTCCGGTGATTAGCGAGTTCAACGAGGCTAAGGTTCAAACACGGATCGAGGGCGGCAGTATCTTCGTTGCAAAGGACACTGTCGTTGTTGAGAAAGGAGAAGTGATTCCAGTTAAGACCGCCTCACTTCTGTCGAAGCTTGGAATGAAACCGATGGAAGCGGGGTTAGCGCTCTCATATGCTTTCGATAACGGCTCAGTTCTCGGCCCGAACGATCTCGCCTTTGACCTTGACCAAATGAAGTCTGATTTCTCCTCAGCCGCGAGGATGGCGTTGGGCGTGGCGGTTGAGGCAAACATCATGTTACCGGAGACTGCGCCTATAATTATCTCGAAAGCGTATCGGCAGGCGGTTGCCGTCAGCGTCGAGTCAGGCTTCTTTACGAAACAAACTGCGGACTTTATCATCCAGAAGGCCTACGCGAACATGAATGCATTGTCCTCAGCGATTGCTGCTGTGAAGCCTGAAGCAATCACGCCTCCGTCAACTGCGAGCGAGACGAAAGAGCAACCAGGTCCCCCGGCACCTGCATCCGCTGAAGGAAAAGGTTGAAAAGAGGGACTTCGGGTAAGCACAGGAATCCTGTCAAAATTCGGTGTGAAAAATGGAATACGTCTACGCTGCTCTTCTGCTACATTCAGCAGGCGGCAAAATAACTGAAGATGGTGTAAAGAAAGTTCTAACAGCAGCCGGAGTCAAGACTGATGAGCCAAGAGTTAAGGCCCTAGTCGCGGCGCTCTCAGAAATCAAGATAGACGACGCCCTAAAGGCCACGCAAGCAATGCCGGTGGCCGCAGCACCTGCAGCCGCAGCCCCAGCTGAAGGAAAGAAGGACAAGAAGGAAGGAGCAGAAGACGAGAAAAAGAAAGGAGAAGAAGCATTAGCCGGCCTCGGCGCGTTGTTCGGTTGAGCTCTCTCGCAACCTAACGCCCTTTCACTTTGTTTTTAGTGCTCCGAGCAGCGGTTCAAGATCGAAAATACGCTTCTTGAGAAAGCTACCCTCATAATTGGGCTGGTTGGAGCGAACAATCCCTATCTTTATTTCCGCTTCGAGGAGCTTACCACACTTTTTCTCAATAGTAGCCACTGTGCTTGGCCACGTTCTTCTTTGAAGTAGACGAGTGCATACTCGCTCTTCAGCTTGTTCCCGTGAAGTTCGAGGCGTAGCAAACGGGGTCCTCGTTCGATGAGAGTGTATTCTCCCTTGTCCCAAATCACTACTTTTCCAGCGCCGTACCCACCTTCCGGAATAGTTCCCTCGAATGAGCCGTAATCGATCGGATGGTCATCCACCGCTACCGCGAGACGTTTGATCCCAGCCTCTAGTGGAGGCCCTTTGGGGACAGCCCACGATTTCAGAACGCCGTCCATTTCCAAACGGAAATCGAAATGGTGGGCCGTCGCCCAGTGTTCATGAACAACAAATGATGGCATCTTTGGCCCTGAACATTCAGATTGGAGGATGCGGCTTAACCTTTTACAGTTACGTTAACGTTGTTTCCTCGGCTAGGTGCTGGCTGTTCTTTGTCTGAGGAATACACTGTCTGCCGGTGCGGGGCTAAATTCACAAACGATGCGGAAGGAAAGCGCCTCTACGATCTTCATCAATCCTGGTGCGGGAAGCAAGGCAGCGTCCCACAAGATTCAGGTTCCAGGAGGGAATATTCCCGTCCCAGCAGATCTAGCCAACGATGACTGAACCGGGCAGCGAGGCGGTTTTGGTTTGAGAGTAGTTACTTACGATGAAATAGAACCTGAAGACGCCATGCACATCGACGAGGTCTCTCCAACTGGACTAGAGACTTTTATAAGATTTAACTTCTGTATTAAATGCTAATACAAATTTTATGGTGGTAATTTGGATAAAGATTCTAGGTCAATAAAATGGCCGGAACAATATAGCCAAAACAATGTGGATGTGCATGTAAGTAACGAATTGGAGATGTCAGTATCTGCTGATATAGTGTGGGCATGGCTAATCAGAGCAAAACTATGGCCAACATGGTACGGCAATTCTGCCAATGTAATTATGGATGATGGAAAACCAGACCTGCACCTCGGCACCAAATTCAAGTGGAAGACCTTTGGCCTGAACCTTGAATCAAAGGTCGAGGAATTTGTCCCAAATGAACGCCTGGCCTGGACTGCACATGGCATCGGGATAGACGCTTATCATGCATGGCTGATAGAAAAGAGAGAGTCTGGTTGCTATATTCTGACAGAAGAAAACCAGAAAGGCATTCTAGCCAAACTCAACAAACTATTTAGACCTAACAACATGGAAAAATACCACCAAATCTGGCTTGAGGAATTATATTCAAAGGCAAAGGGCGGTCTTCCATCCTAAATCCATAGTTAGTGACCAGAAAGATTGTTCCCACTAGACCAATTCAACCGAGACAGGACCGAGCCTTGGAAAACTCTTTCTGGAAATCAAATCGCTCATCAGTTGATCCAGTCCGAGAATAATTTCACGTCACAGAACAGCAGCTGGGCTAAGGTCGAGGGTCGTCTATGTCTGCATTCTTTTCTGAATATACTTTGCTAGCTTTCCTTTCCATAGCGGGAGCTACTTGGTAACGGCAAACGGAACGAAATTGACGACTTAATTCAGACTGCAAAAAAAGTCGTCCGTAGAGAACAGAACCAAGAAAGCAAGGACAGAAATATATGAGAAATAGCCGTTGAGAGAACTTGACTGGATGATTTCTTAAGCAAGTCTCCGTATTGTGGAAATGGGCATTGTCGATGCAAAGCTACTTTTATGGTAAGACATGCAACACATCGAAGTTAAGTGAGGCCATAAAGCGAAGATTTCCAAATTTTAGTGGTAGCGTGACGGCTCCTCCGAACAAAACTGTGATTATAGTTATGGCCGGTCTTGATGATACTGACAAGCCAGTTCTAGATGAGATTGTTGATAGGCACATTGCTTCTGTGGAACAGGCTCGTAAAGAGTATGATGAAGCAAAACAGATTACCGGACAGAACAAACGACAAGAAGCTCAAATTTCGGTTATCGCTAGACTTCTTGGGCTGACAGACACTTAGCACACACCCGACGGTTTTTCACATCCAAACCTGTCCGACGAGGACTTCACAGCACCGATAGTAGCGACATGACCGCAATCTAAGGTCACAAGGCATTTCGCTCTACTCACTAGTCACCCTCCTTAACAGGATCACGTGCCAGCCTCAAGCACTAGGACTTTATCTTTAGTGCTTTGACGTGGACAATGCAAGTAGATAATGCACGTATTGCCGCTCGCTCATCAGACGCTCCTTGATTCACGGCGTCAGCACGTATTCTTGTAGTCCAACAGATCTGGGTCGGTTTCATTGGTTACAATGGAGTTCGAGATCATTTCTCCTATTGCGGGAGCGAATATTATCCCCTTGCCAGAATCTCCGTAGGCTACCCATAGGTTATCGTACCCAATCTTACCATAAAATGGCCTGAGGTTTGGTGTGGTTTCAATCACACCAGCCCACTGACGCAGTACCTTCACCCCGCGGGTCGAGGGCATTAGACGGGTTAACTCAGTTGCAGCGTATTCAAGAAACTCTAAGGTTGATCTTCTCTCTTCGTGAGCAGTGTCTTTGGGACGCGCCACGCTGCATATCACCTCGCCTCTCATACTCTGATTGAGATACAAGCCATTCGGGCGTAGCTGTATCATTGGCTTGATGAAAAATCTCAGCGGTTCTGTAGCTAGCATCTCGTGCCTAATTGGTTCTGATGCGATTTCATGATTCAACGGGCGCAGGATTTCTCTTGTTCCGGCGCCTGCCGCTAAGACAAACACATCCGCCTCGAACTTGTTCTGATTTGTCCACGCTGCGATAACCTGATTCCTATCCGTCTCCAATTTGCCAACTTTAGTTGACTTACATAATTTCCCTCCATTGGCTTCAAGCCCATGCCAATATCCGAAAACGACGGAGAACGGGTGAACTACACCGTCTCCTTTGGAAAATGTGCCACCCACGATTGAATCGGTTTCGAGGAACGGGTATCGCTTGCTCATCTGCTCCGCTGAAACCGTGACCGTATCGACTCCTAGCGACCGTTGCAGCATTGCATTCTTTTCCAGTAGTTTGAATTCCTCTTCCTCAGTTGCAGCCATCAAGTAACCATCTCGTCGAAACGGTATGAAGAAATCAAGTTCGTTAGGTAACCTGCTTAGTATCTCTCGACCCTTCTTTGCCATTGTAATATCATTCTCGTTGTCCCATTGGCAGTGGATTCCTCCGATCGCTCTGACGCTTATTCCACTTCCCGGATACCTGTCCTCTAATACTACGACATCCACGCCCCTCTTTGCGAGGTTGTATCCTATGCTAAGCCCGGTTATGCCCGCGCCTATGACCACGACTCGCATTACTTCTCATCTCTAGCGAGGATTTTCAGTGCCACGGGATCTACCGGGGGTCTCTGAGTTGTCAGACGGAGTTCGGTGGGTTTCAGCTTCTGCTGTTGCGCAAGTAACCTTAGGACATGCATCATACAGGTTTTTCCTTGGCATGGCCCAGTCGAGAAACCGGAGTACCTCTTCAGGCTCTCAATGTCATCGTATCCCTCTTCGATGACCTTAAGGAAATCCTCCTCGGTGAGATCTTCACAGTAACAAACTATCTTCTTGCCCATTATGGATCGCCAACTGCAATGCCCCTTGCGCTAAACAGCCAGTCTTCTGGTACTTGGATCGTTATGAGGGCTGTTCCATCATTTCGGTCAGCTGGAAACACTCGGATCACCTTTGCTTCGCCAAGCACTCTGCCGTCGCGGTCAAGAGCGTGAACCAGATCTCCAATCTCCGGGACGGAGCGAAATTCGTATTGCATTGTTATCTGCCCCATGCCCTCGGCTACTTTCAGAAGGAAGACCGCCTGCCCCGGGCATACCATGAGGCAGGAAATGCAGCCAATGCATTTATTGTAGTCTATTGTTGGGATGGCGTTCACGTTTTCCATCCTTATCGCGCCTAGTTTGCATGCCATGGCGCATGAGTTGCATGGAATCTCTTGAACGCATTCAATCATAACGATCGGCCGCTTCTCCCTCAGCCTTGCAAGTGGGGGCACGAGGTGCAGAGCGTGCAGTTCTTCAAGCCGGATTATACCGTCTTTAATGGACAATTGATTTTGCTCCAATCATGCCCTCTTCTGTTATTACGCTCTCAAGTCCTCGTCGAATCTTCTCGCCAAATGGCCCAGACCGAACGTCGTCCAGTTGCTTGATCCATCCCGCGAGCTGCTCTTCATCACCAGGCAGGCCGTAACCTAGCTTTGTCGCGGCGTCAACTCCAGCAATCTGGCCTTCTAGCATAGCTGTTGTTGCTTCTTCGATTCCGGAAGAATCCCCCGCTATGTAGGTTCCTTCTGAAATTTCCAATGACTTGGTTCTTCGCGGTACGAACCCGCCTAGTTCCGGAACAAATTGCATCTGCGCTCCTGCATGAGACGCTAGTTCGTAAGTGGGCGTGAGTCCGACTGCGATGCATATGAGATCGCATTCGTAGCGCCGTTCAGTATCAGCTATCGGCTTGAATGAGTTGTCGATCTGCGCGACCACCGCTCCTTGGACGCGGTTGCGTCCTAGTGCCTTGAGAACCGTGTGCGATGTGAGTATCGGGATGCCCCGTCGACGAACTTTGGCTGCATGAACCAAATACCCGCCAATCTTTGGGAGTGCTTCAACGATCGCTACTACTTTGACGCCTGCTTGAAGGAGTTGGTAGGTAAGGATGAGGCCAACGTTCCCAGACCCTACAACCAAGGCTCTTGAGCCCGGCTTTATTGCGTAGGTGTTCATCAGAGTTTGGACACCGCCCGCCCCGTACACGCCTGGTAGATCGTTGTTTTCGAAAACCAGAGTCCTCTCGTAGGCGCCTGTCGCAATGATTATCTTTCGGGCTTCAAACTTCAGTAACCTATCCTCTTGTACCGCTCCGACTGTATGTTTATCGAATATTCCGAAGACGCTTGCGCCTACGTAGGGTTTGATATTTCTCAATTCAAAGATTTTCTTCGTCAACTTCTCGGCGATTCGAATACCTCTCACTCCCGCGTGGTGTCGGGCATCGCCGAAGAACCGGTGCGTTTGCTTTACGAGTTGTCCTCCTAGCATTTTCTTGTCGTCGAGTATAACGACTTTCGCGCCCCTTCGCCCAGCTTCCAACGCAGCCGTAAGCCCGGCAGGTCCGCCTCCGATTATTACTAAGTCAACATTCTCGTGAACTTTATCGGTTCTGGTGGTTGGAATGGCCTTTTTCGTTGGAAGTTTTCCCAAGCCCGTAAACGACGTGATTACTTTGATGTAGGTGCCTCTCATGAAGCTTGGAGAGATCATCTTTCGGTGATAGAAACCTGACTTCAGCGAGAAGTAGAATCCAAGCTTGTCCATTATTGAAAAGAGATCATGATCAGCATTAGGAAAACCGCTCTGCCGTTGCACTTTCATACTGTCACGGATGTTCGTCATGCAAGTTCGAACATTTGGTATGCCGTTAACCGTCATCATGCAGGCTGAACAGCGGCCTATTGCGCAAAAGAAGCCTCGGGGTCTATGATACTTCATACTTCGACTGAAGGTCCTTACGCCACTCGCATAGAGCGCGGCTGCGATGGTCTCATTTGAATATCCCTCAACGGGTCTCCCTTCGAAGAAGAATGTGACGGGTTCTCCGCGGTCGAATCGCACAATAGGATGGTCCGTAATTCGATCGTCCTTCATTTCGAATCCCTAAGTCTGCTCCCCTCTGTCCGGCGGGACGCTCGCAAGCTTGGGATGGGAGCAACTAGGGCTAGAAGTCGGGAGCCGATATAAGGGGTCGATACATACTCTAGTTAGATTTACAATTGCATGTATGAGTCACAAAATCAATCAAGGCCGAAAAACCTCAGCATCAGTGTTCAAGTTGTTGAGGTCGGCTCCTAGCTGAGTGGCAACATACTATGATGGCCCCTACAGACCCAACGAATCCGTAGAAAGCGTCGATGAGTACCGGAGTCGTGCCCGAACTCTAAATGCACAACCGCCCTAGCCACGCAGATAGTTATCTTTACCTGCAACCCAATCTTCTCGAGGAGGGCTGAAACAGTCAAGGTCTAGTGTATCTTCAATCGCAATTGCAGTATGCTCAATGTTCGACGGAATTACCAAAACCTCTCCCTCTTTCACGACGGTATCTTTTCCGTTTATTGTGAATTTCAGCGCACCCTTTAGAATGACTGTGATTTGTTCGCTCACATGCTTGTGGGGTGGAACAACACACCCTTTCAACAGGACGATATAGCCGAGCATCTCATTATTTCCCGAGATAGTCCTCCTCGAAAGCTTTGGATTTAGCCATTCTTCCTTTAGGTCGGAAAGTCTACAGAATTTGATTTCGTCTTTCACATATGGTTTTGCATCAGACTCCAAGAAACTAACCTAGTTTGAATGACTGCTGCCACAATAAGTTAGTTTCTCTTCTTCCCGGCATCGAGGCTGCTGGGATTGTCGAAAAGGTCGACGAGAACGTCAAAGACATTTCGGTGGCGACGCGAGTCTACAGTTCTGGGATTTTCAGTCTTTCAGCCTATGCAGAAGAGAGAGTATGTGAAGTAGGTGAAGTGCACCCGTCGTTCGACCATTTCGCATCTTGGTGATTGAATCAAAATCATTTAAGGGCGGGTACGAGTATCAATTTGCGAAGTCCTTGAAACTTAAAGTCATTAACCCGATCACGTCCGGTCAACTTGATGCCGAGGAGGAGCGAGAGATGTCCAGTTACGCTTTTCCTGGAACGCAGATAACCCTTACGCATTTAGACTTCGGACCGGAATCCATTGAGTGCGAATTAGATGAAGCTCTTTGCGTACCCGATTTCCTTCGCCAAGCCGAGCAAGCTGAGGCTGAAGGATACGACGCTGTGATAAGCAACTGTTTCGGTGATCCGGGAGTGAAGGCTGCCAGAGAGATCCTGAACATTCCCGTAGTCGGAGCCGCGGAAGCCTCAATGCACTTCGCATCCTGTCTTGGGCAGCGGTTCTCTGTAGTCACGACGTTACGCAATTTTCTTCCGTTAGCAGAAGACCTCGCGGCTCAGTATGGTCTTGAGAAGAAGCTTGCTTCCGTTAGGTTTGCGAATATTCCGGTTCTTGGCTTGGAAGAAAAAGGGAAGCTTGTCGAGGCCTTACACAAGGAGATGATTGCGGCCATACAAGAAGATGGCGCGCATGTTCTCGTACTCGGTTGCACGGGCATGACGGGCGTAGCCAAGAAGGTTGAAAGTCTACTCAAGGAGGACGGTTACGAGGTCCCAGTGGTGAACGCCGCAGCGGCATGCCTTAAGCTTGCCGAGGTACTCGTTTCGATGGGCCTGAAACAGAGCCGTCTGACTTCAATGCGCCCACCGAACAAGGTTCGCTCGGTTTTTCCAGCATTACTCAAAACCGAAACCATCTCCCAATGACCCTCGGCTCTATAGGGAACTGTTAGTTTCGTGAGCGAGCAATTCAATATCGAGTTGCAACTTAGGATGACACGTACTAGACCCGTGTCCGTGAAGAGATCTCGTAGTCTTCACTTGCGTATTACCCGGTTGAACATGCGCTGCTTACCGGTTGGCTCCGTGACCTCTTTCGTTATTTGCTCAATATTGTCGCATTGTGTGCTGTACCATTCTTGTTCGCGAATGTAGGTTAACGGCATGGTGGGCTGAGGCGTACACCGCATCAGGTTCATGACCATGTCCTGCTCTGTTTCCCGGCCGCAACGCTTCTGAAGTAAACATTATGAGTATGCTTAGCTGAATATCTGAGTTAGAGCTGGGCCTCATGTCCGCTAATCTTCTGCTTTTGCTTCAGGCCCTCGTGCTCGCACCTCGCTGACAGAGGGAGCGGGCAAATAGCTAACTAGTTTAGTCTGCTTCGTTCTGTCGGCTGGGGGTATCAGTTAATGGAGATTAATGAGAAAGAATTCGCCGTCCCGTTCTTCAAGGAGAATGGGTTTCAGCGCAAGCAGTGTGAATGCTGCAAAGGTTACTTCTGGACTCAGAGGCCTGACGAGAAATTCTGCGGAGACAGTCCCTGCGTTCAATACTCGTTTATTGGGAAACCTCCAGCTAAGCGGCGGTACTCCATTCATGATATGCGTGAACTTTTCTTGTCATTCTTCGAACGGAATGGACACAAAAGGATCAACCCGTACCCGGTTGTGGCACGGTGGCGGGATGATGTCTTCCTTGTAGGAGCGTCGATCTACGATTTCCAGCCCTACGTTACGGAAGGTATGATTCCGCCCCCAGCAAACCCACTCGTCGTCAGTCAGCCATCCATTAGGTTCACGGACATAGACAATGTCGGCCCAACATTGGGGCGCCATGAGCTAATGTTCGAAATGGGAGGCGCTCACGCCTTCAACTACCCTGACAAGGAGGTCTACTGGATGGACCAAACAATCCGCTACCACCACCAGCTAGCCACCGAAGAGTTCGGCCTGAAGTCGGAATCGATTTCATACAAAGAGCATTTCTGGTCAGGAGGCGGAAACGCTGGCCCCGACCTTGAGTGTCTTAGCGCCGGACTAGAAATCTCCACCCTAGTCTTTATGCAGTACAAGGTTCAGGGCGATCAACTCGTCAAACTCCCGATCCGAACCGTCGACACGGGATACGGGATAGAGCGTTGGGCATGGTTAAGCCAGGGAACAGCCAGCGCTTTCGAGGTCCTTTACGGCCAGGTATTAGACAGCATATTCCAACTAGCCAACCTCAAGTATGACGAGAAGCTGGTTGCAAAAGTTGTTCCGTTTTCGAGTTACATGAACATCGAACGCAACGAGAGCCGTATTGATGCCCGAAAGAAAGTTGCCGAAAGTATAGGCATGGATTGGAGGGAACTCGAGAAGGCTCTTACGCCGATTGAAAGTGCGATGGCGGTTGCCGATCACACAAAGGCAATTGCCTTCCTACTATCAGAGGGCGTTGTTCCCTCAAACGTTGAAGAAGGCTACTTGATCCGTTTGCTGATTCGACGGACCTACCGAATGCTGCGCCAATTGGGCATTGAAGACAAAATGTTGGATATAATCGACGCCCAAGTAGACTACTGGGGTGGCGACTTCCCTCAACTAAAAGGAATGAAGAGTGAGATAGCGGGAGAAATCAAGTCAGAAGAATCCAAGTATCGAAGAACAATCGAACGGGGCTCAGACCTAGTAAAGAAAATTGCAAGCGACCTGAAAACTAAGGGACTTAACGAAATTCCTCCGCAGACTCTCGTTGACTTGTATGACTCTCACGGAATGGTTCCGGACATAGTGCGAGAGATCGCAGAACCGCTCGGGGTATCAGTGGATCCTCCGGGAAACTTCTATGGAATGGTCGCCCAGAAGCATTTGTCTGTAAAGCGCGTTTCAGAGGAAGAAACAGAATCGAAAGTGATTGACTCACTGAAGGACAAGGTCAGCGGGCTACAGGACACTGCCACATTATACTACAAAGACCCCTTCCAGAAGGAGTTCCAAGGAAAAGTAATCGCGATCCTCGAAAACAGGTTCGTCGTCTTGGACCAAACCTGCTTCTACCCCGAAGGGGGTGGCCAACCCGGCGACATCGGAGTCCTTCAGACCTCTAATGGGCCAATCAAAGTCGTAGACACACAGAAAGTTACCCGAATCATAGTCCACCAAATAGAAGGTACACCACCTCGCATTGGGGAAATCGTGCGAGGTTCAATTGAATGGAACAGGCGCATCAGTTTGATGCGTCATCATACAGGCACACACTTGGTTTTGGGTGCGGCTAGAAGGGTGCTGGGTCAACATGCTTGGCAGGCCGGCGCGAAGAAGGGCGTTGACTCCAGCCGAATTGACATATCGCATTACGAGAGAATTACGGAGGAACAGGCAAGAGAAATTGAAAGGCTTGCAACGGAAGTAGCCCTCCAAGACATTCCTGTAGAGTCCGAGTGGCTGCCCAGGGAGAAGGCTGAGCAGGCTTATGGTTTCAAGCTCTACCAAGGAGGGGTTGTGCCCGGCCGGGAGGTACGGGTAATCAAGATTGGCGATTGGGATGTGGAAGCATGTGGTGGAACGCATTGCACTAGGACAGGACAGATTGGGACCATCAAGATTCTGCACACAGAGCGCATTCAGGACGGCGTAGAACGAATAATCTTCGCCGCAGGCACTCAAGCTTTACGTGCCTTCCAAGAACAGGAGAAGAAAATCAAAAGCATTTCAACGGTCGTCGAAGCGCCCATCGAAAAAGTAGACCAATACGTTCAGACACTTGTTGAAGATAGGACAAAGCTGGCCAAACGCCTCGAAGAACTATCTAAACAATGGGCGGAGCAAGAGGCTGTAAGACTTCTGCAGTCTCCGAAAATCGTCGGCCGCGTAATGATGTGCTCTGCCAAATATGATCGTGGTGAAGAGAGCGATTTAGTCGCGTTGAACAACAAGATCGTCGAGAAAGAACCTAGCGCGGTCATTGTACTAATCCTCGTCAAGGATTCGGCCCGAATCTTCGTCGGTGCTGGAAAAGATGCAATTGCTCAAGGTGTGAATGCGGGGAAGCTCGCCAGCAAACTTGCCGCAATGCTAGGCGGAGGTGGCGGGGGCAAAGACTACTTCGGCCAAGGCGGCGGAACAAACCTAAATGCGGTTGACGAAGTGATGCGGAACTCGGAATCGGCGCTGAAAGCGGTCTTGAAGTGATAATCATGCCTGTTGACTGGCCGGCTTTGGACAAGAAATGGCGGGAAGAATGGGCTAAGGCAAAACTCTTCGAGGCCGACCCCGACCCGAAACGGCCGAAATGTTTCGTCACATTTCCCTTCGCATACATGAGCGGGCCCTTGCACGTCGGGAGCGGCTTCACCGCCGCTAGAATAGACGTGTACGCACGCTACAAACGGATGTGCGGTGTCAACGTCCTCTACCCGTGGGCTTGGCATTGGACTGGC
>Ga0187862_10003679_pt1 | contig 14865 bp, 14 predicted proteins | sample June2016WEW_10_1_FD_133003 | JGI IMG/M metagenome (GOLD analysis project Ga0187862, IMG submission 133003) | Peatland microbial communities from SPRUCE experiment site at the Marcell Experimental Forest, Minnesota, USA - June2016WEW_10_150 | ecosystem: Environmental > Terrestrial > Soil >...
AACATGAACAATCAAGATAAAAATGCAAGTATGTTGGCACTACAAAAATGGATTTTTTGAGAAAAAAGAACCCTAAAGTGAGTCTTCATCAGTATCGAGTTTTTTCCACTGTTAAAGAAAAGCCTGAGCCTCAAGCCCGGCCTTGCACTTGCCAGAGCGACCCTGCCGGAAGTCCACGCAATGTCTATCAAGGAAATCGTCCTGGCGGAACTCGAGACAGTAATAGAAGAGGCCCTCGAGGCGGAATTGTAATTCTTTTTAATATCGACAGCGCCGCCGGTTTCTCACACAAACCCATAGTTGCTTCGTTTTTTTCAGGCGGCGGCCCGGGTCTTCACTAAGGTTTTTTTCTTTTTCGGCGAAGCTTTTGATTCGGGAGCCGTTTTACCGGTCATCGGTCCTTGCTCCGGCCAGTGCCCCGATACAGGTTCGGCTTCGGCCACGGTTTGCCTTCCAGCGTTTTCAGCTTCAGCATCGATGGTTGATTCGCTCTCAGCGGCATTTTCTCTTTGCTTTAGCCACTCGACGATCTTGGGCGTAAATTGTTTCTGAGACTTGGAACTCACGTAGATTCCGATATGCCCGGTTTCGATGCAAAGGTCCTCAACGTCCCGGCTTCCCACCTTGCTGGTAAGCAAATCGCAGGCGCCCGGCGGGACGAGGTGGTCAAATTTGCTGTAGATATTGAGCAAAGGCATGGTGATATTTTTCAGATCGACCCGGTTTCCCCCGACTTCCATCCTGCTCTGAATCAACAGATTCTTTTGGTAACAATCCTCGATAAATTGCCGGATGGTTTCGCCGGGAACGTCCGGACTGTCGAAGATCCACTTTTCCATACGTACGAAGTTTTCGATAAACTGCTTATCGTCCATGTTTTCAAAGAAACTGATGTACTTGTCGATCACCAGCCGGGCGGGATTGAGGAGCAGAAAGCACAGATTGAGCAGGTCCCCCGGCATGTTGCCATACGCCTCGATTATTCTCCCCAGGTCCATTCCCCTCGTCCAGAGATGCAAAAGTCCCTGGTCAGTGTCGAAATTGCTGGGCGCCACGGTGGTAACGAGGTTCTTTATTTTTTCCGGGTGCAGGGCCGAATAGATGATCGAAAATGTTCCGCCCATGCATATTCCCATCAGGTTGATGTTCTGGATCCCATGCCGGTCGCGAATGAAATCAACCACATTGTCCATGTATCCGTTCACATGGTCGTCGATGGTCAGGTAGCGGTCTTTTCGGGTAGGATAACCCCAATCGACCATGTAAAGATCGACTCCCATATTCATGAAGTGTTGCACCACGCTTCTTCCGGGTTGCAGATCGAGCATCGTCTCGCGATTGATCAAGGCGTAGACGATCAGCAGCGGGGTCTGGACCTGTTTTCCCGAAGTCAGACGGTAATGCTTGAGCTTGATGCGGTCTTCCTCATAGACAACGTCATAGGGCGTTTTGGCAATTTCCGTATCGAGCGGGCCGAGCAGCACATCTTTGGATTTAAGGATGCGTTCGCGGGCGTTCTCAACGCCTTTTAGCCAATTGGTCATGATATCGTTCACAGGCATTTCCCAAGCGTTCATTGGATTTCCTTTTTTGCAAGTGCGGATTCCAGTTTGCTGATTTTTTTCGCGGACTCTTTAGTCTGCTTCTTAAGCGTGTAGAGTTCTTTATAGATCTCATCCATCTCCCTGTTTGTGGGAATCGGAAGGAACTCAAGAAACTCCATCATCACATCATTTCCCGTTACCCTGAAAGCGGCCGTCTCATTGAGCAGCCGGGAAAGGGCCAAGCGGTATTCCTGCGACCTGAAAAGCGACATATAATGATTCTCGAGGACTTTGATCCACGTTCCGTAGTGGACTTTAAAATCCTGCGCCGGCTCACCTTTTTCCCTGAGTCTGTCGAGTTCCTCCCTCATATCGGCAAACGACTTTTGCATGGGAACAGAGAGCAGCATTTGAAATTCCGAAACGGTCGCCTGATATGCATGGAACTTGTCAGCAAGCCGATTGATCTTTTCCTGGTGAACTCGAGTGAGTCCAACCTGGGGGATTTTCAGCAGGGGCTGAAAACCTTTTTCGTAAATGGCCGTCCATGCTTTGACAGCTTCGTGCCCGATCTTTTCAACACCGTTGCCCGTGGGTTCACTTTTGTTCCACAGCCACTTGAATATTTCCTGGCTAAGCCCACCGGGACCCATCACCTGCATTAACGCCTGGATCATGTCAAAAGGGGGCTGCAGGGATTCTTTTGCTTCGGAGCATTGCGCGCCGGTCCACGGCAGGAGAAAAGCCCGCCACATCGATAGCGATGCCTGCATGCCTTCTTCGGTTCGAGAACAATCAGCCAGAGAAGTGGACAATTGCTGCCAGCTTTGAGCGGCCGAGAGCCATAGGCAGGCCGCTGATTCCATCCATTCGGACCAGGGGAAGCCATCACTTCCCGGACTTTGATTCATGAGCAAACCTCGATGTCGGATCTAAGGCGAAAAAAAGGCGCACTTTAGTATCAAAGGCGCAATCTTCCTTTATATTATAAGGCCTTCAGCCAGTTCTAAAAGAGGGGGATTGACCGTATTTGTAGTGGAAAAAGACAGTAGTTCAAATGAGGACAATATCTGAGACGGCCGGACCGCCTTATTGCGGTGGGGTGTTGTTCGGCTGGGCAGGACGGGGAGGTCTTCCGTTGTCTTTATACAACTGCATATGCTGCAGCATGTTCCAAGCTTTATCTTCCTTTTCCTTTTCCGCCCTTGCCTGTTCTTCCATTGCCCGTTCCATGTCGGGATCGGTACCGTATGTAATACTATCTTTAGTGTCGGTACGATCTGCAAGGAGCAGGCGGTGAGCCGGACTGATCCTATTTTGCAGGCTTTGAATTTTCAACGGTCCGGGCCCCTCGGAATTGGAAGTTATGCGTGCGGGCAAGCCTACAAGGAGGAGTCCCGAAATGAGGACCATAAAGACAAATGCTGTCCCTTTCATCTTCGCCTTCATTTGGGTGTGAAACATATGCCCCCGGGTTTTACAAATAGTCGCCCCGCCTCCATTTAGTCGATTCCATATATGCGGTAACCTTCAATTCTTCGGCTATGTCCCTTAGCTTATGATCTGCGGGAAGCCCGCTCATTTTGCCATCCAAATCGGCAGCCTGCGCGTTGATCTGTTCAATCAGGGCATCGATTTCCTTTGGAGACCCGGTTTGCCGGAGCGCATTTTTCAAAGAGTCAAGCTGCGTGAGGACGTCATTGACAGCAGAAATCGTCTGGGGCAATTGGGGAGCCTGAGCTGAATTCACGCTCAGGGCCTGGATTCCGAGATTGGGTATGCTTATTGGTTCGCAAAGGGCGCCACTCGGAGCAGTCTCTTCCCCCGGTCCCGTTATCTCACTCTGGAGGAGCAGGGCGAAGACACTATCACCAGTGCCGCTCTGGGGCCCTTTTGACTGTTCGCTCTCCTGCACAGCTTGCTGGTTCTGGATTTCATCTATTCTCATAGGGCTTCATTCTACCTCCCTTCAGCAAAAACAATGGAACTTAGAGTCGAAACAACCTTAAGCAAAAACTTTGCCAAAAGACGCAAAGAACGGAACAAGGAGAACAAAGAACGGAAGACAGATTTGCGTCTTGTGTTTTCGGCCTTCAGTCTTGTATCGGATCAGGGAAAAGATTTCCGGCGGGTGGAATTTTATGCCGGTTTTTTTTGCACAGGCATGCGTATCAGCGCTGAAGTTGTTTCGCCGGTTCTCTCAAGGCTGACGCTAATTCCGTGAGGCAGAAGGAGCTGTCTTGCCGCATAGAGTCCAAATCCGAGATGTTGGTCTGTGGACACGGCTTGACTGTCGCAATGCTGCCATCTCGATTCGAACAGGTCGAAGAGAATGTCCGGATGCAGCTCTTCAGGCGGCCCGAAACCTGAATCAGTTATTCTTACCACTATTTCCCCGGTCTGCATGCAGGACTCAACGATCAATTCCTTCTTTGGCGACTCCTTGAGGGCTGTTATGGCGTTATGGAAGATGTGGAAGACGGCTGGAACGAAGTCTCTGCCCGGGACCTTTATGTGTGGAAGGTTTTTTTCCAAGCGCAGTTCCGATTTAACATGGTGTTTGAAGAAGAGGTCGGATCGGAACACTTTCGCCATTCTTGTCAGAATAGCATTAATGTCCAGTTCGGTCCCGCATCGTTCAATTTCATAAAGCTGCATGAATTCGCGCAAATCTGCAGCCAGATTGTATATTTGTTCGCGCATCTGGGTCAGTCGTTTGCGCTGTTTGCCCAGAAGCTCGGACCATTTTTCGTTTTCGCCGGAATTGCTCCTGAATAAACTATCCTGAAGCTCCAGACCGGATAAAAGCATCTCTGTGAGCATGGTAAGGTTCTGAAGAGGTCCATTGGCGTTGTGCACAAACCCCTGGACGAACTTGCCCGAGTAATTTGACCGGTCCTTTTCAATCAAAGCGCGGATGTATTGTTCGGTAAACATTTCTTCATTTTTTGACGGTTTTCCGGCAGCCATAGTTTTCGTTCTTTTCCAATTATCAAATAATTGGCATTGTTGGGAATTATCCCCCGTTGGGCGAGGTCTTTTTCACAACTTCCAGGAATGCGTCCAGGGCTAACGGATCGAACTGCTTGCCACGGTTTTTAAACAGCTCTGCAAGGGCCTGGTCAAGCGACATGGCATTGCGATAGGCCCGTTTTGAGGTCATTGCGTCAAAAGCGTCCGCGACACTCAATATTCTTGCAAGCAGAGGGATCTGTTCACCCGATAGGCCGTCGGGGTAGCCGGCCCCGTCCCACCTCTCGTGATGATGTCTTATTATCGACCTTTCCTCAGGGCTCAGGCCCAACTCGGACACGATCGAGTCCCCAATCGAAGGGTGTTTTTTCACAATTTCGTACTCATCCATTGACAGGGGGCCCGGTTTATTCAAAATACTGTCGCGAACTCCTATTTTGCCGATATCATGAAGATAGCCCGCTGTCTGCATGGACTCGAGTTGAGCCCCCGAGCAGTCAAGGATTCCGGCTGTCTCGGACGCATAACGGGTCACTCTTTCAGAATGTTTTCCGGTATAGAGGTCTCTGGCTTCCAGCGCATTCACGAGTGATTTCAATATTCCATAAAAGTTGCTGATAAGGCTTTCGTAAAGCGCCATATTCTCGACGGCCAGAGATGCCTTTGTGATCAGGAAGTCAAGAAGCCGCGTTTCTTCTGATGGCCGCGAGCGGCTGCCGTCTTTGTGGAAAGCCAACAGGAGGCCGAATGGTTCCCCCCGGATGCGCATCGGCCAGCAGGAAAGAATCCTGTCTGTTTGAGGCGCGTTTTCAAAACAGCGTTGGATTTCGTCGGGATCAATGATGGCATGACTTGCGCCATTTCCAAGCAATTTCCGCTTCCGCTCCTCTGAGAGCTTTATTGTTTGAGGCCAGCAATCTTCGGCTTTCCACCCGCAGTTGGCCATGCCCACAATGGTGCTTCTGTCCCGGGGCACCAGGAAAAAGCTTACTTTTTCGACCGATTCGAGTGATGAGGCCAAGTGGACGATTCGAGGATAAAGATCGTCGCTAGAATGGATTTCGTCTATTTCCTTGGAGATATGAAACAGCCTGGTCTGCTCGTTGACTCTTCTCTCAAGTTTGCGGTTTACCTCCTCGAGTTCCCTGCGCGCCTGGATTTCGAGTTGCAGGCTGAGATTTTGCAGCAGTAGTTGCCTTTCCTTTATGATGCGTTGCAGTGTGAGAGCTACATCCTGGAGGGTGAAAGGTTTTGTGAGGAAATCCGAAGCCCCTTTGCGCATAGCCTCGATCGTGATGTCCATGGTTGGAAAGCCGCTCATCATGACTACCGGAAGGCCACGATCGTGCTCCTTGATTGCGCTCAGAAGCTGAAGCCCGTCCATGTCCGGCAAGCGCAGGTCCACAAACGCACAATCGAATGCTTCCTCTTTGATCGCCTCAAGGGCTTCCCGTCCAGTCAGGCAAACCTGCACTCGCTCGTGTTGCAGACGCAGCAGGCGTTCCTGAAGAAGCTCACCGAGCATTACATCGTCTTCCACGATCAAAATTTTCATAACCTGCCGGACTCTATTCTATTAACAATGAGTTGCTTAAGTCTGTGGAGTTCCGAATCTGAAATTATGCCGTCGCGCTTGAGACCCTTGAGCGCTTCGAGGGCGGCAATTGCGCGGTTCGGATTTCCCTGCGGTTTTTCCAAAAAGGCGTCGGGGCGAAATGCCGGTAGACTGGCCAGAAGAGGTCCGCTTATCAGATTGCCCGAACTGTCGTAAACCTTGGATTCCGAATAGTGTGTTCCTTCAAGAGAACAGATCTTACTGTGCAGGTTTTCTATTTCCAGAAGCAGGGCTGCCCTCTCCTTATAGCTTCTGACCCTGTCGACAGCGTTTCGGATCGTTACAGCCACCTGCTCTACCATGAAAGGCTTCTGTATATAGTCGTAAGCTCCAAGCCGCAGGGCCTGGATAGCCGACTCAAGACTTCCGAATCCGGTTATCAGAATGCTCAGGATGTGGGGATAGAGTGCTCTAACCTGCCTGAGCAGGGTCAAACCATCCATCCTCGGCATGTTGAGGTCCGAGATGAGGATATCAAAATCGCCGGCCGACAACTGCTCGAGAGCAGCCAGGCCGTCGGGAGCAAGCTCAACTGCCGCTCCGGCTTCCTCGACCGTTTCGGCTAGAATCTCGAGAAACATCTCATCGTCATCGGCCACAAGGACCCGTACCGCCGTCTCGGATTTTGGTGTCATATCTTATTCTACCATAAGGTCCTAAGCCTTGCCATCAAATAGAATACCCCTGAGCTTAGCCATCTTGTCGCGAAAGAGGGAAACCTTTTCAGGCGGTATCTTGCGGATCAGCTTGCCGGTTTTGCTGTCCAGGACCTGCACGACGGTCCTGCCATCCGCGTCTGCGATGAAGCTGAGCTCGAAGCCCAAGTTTTCCTTGAGAAAAGATTGTACCTGCTCTACGAATTCCTCGGAAAATCCCGGTGGAGGTTCCGGAGGGTTGGAGCCACTGTTTGCTCTAAAATCCCCGACTTTTGAGGCGGTGCCGCCTTCGGTCCCTGTGACCGGAGGGATTGACTGGACCTCTTGGTGCTGGGGCTCCGGGACAACCCATTGCCCATTTGCGACCGGCTGAATTTGTCCCGTAGTCGTGCTCATCACCGCCTCCGCTTAACCCGATTGTTTATTGTTGCACTATTGCCGGAAACCCTGCTGCTTTCTACTTCTCTTTCACGAGCGGCTGAACCAGGTATTCGGCGAACCGTTGAGCGAGACAATCAGCCATCACGCGGCACCTCTGGGCGGGTTCGCCCGTGCGGGTATCCCAGGTAAGATCGACATCGGGGCCCGGTTCGGACCGCGCGTTCTGTTTGAGGTCCCATAGGACTTGACCCGTTCGTGCATCCAGTATCCGGGTGCGCACGGAAAGCTCTGTGGGCATGGCTCCAGTTCCGTCCATCATATAGAGGAGTGATTGGCGCATCACGAGTGTGCACCCCTCGTTTCTAGCGTACCATAATGCTTCCGAATCGGACTTGACATCGTAGGGCAGGGTCCTGATCTCCCGAAAAGGGCCTCTTTGGACAAGCCTCGTCTGAAAAGCACTCGTGAGCGAGGATGAGGCAGCGGCCAACTCAGGCGGTGTGATGAAGGGGAGCAGGCAAACACTATCCATCGAGTGCTGTCCGATTGAGGCATGGGCAATCACTTCCATCTTCGCGTCGACCGGCCGGCTCGAGGTGGCCTTCAGTTGTGTAGTGATGCAACCGCCGGCGCTGCAAATCGCCAGGATAAGGGCAATTACCCCCATCAGCCGTAAAGGAACGGAAGACTCAATCTTTCTTAGTTTGGAAATATATCGCCTAAAGCTTTGAGAATCCATGTAAATACGATCTCCCCGTTTTGGAGTGAAACATTACGGCGATGGGGCCGGCTCGGTTTTCGGATTCGCCGAATTTTTACAAAAAACTACCTTGAGCAGGTTCGCCGCCTGTAGATAAATCGGACATACCGCAAAAAGTCTTTAATGGAAAATGGACAAAAAACCAAGTTGCCGTCAAAAATAGTAGACGTTCACGCAGTGGCGGGACATGGTCCGGACAGGAAGAGAACACAGCGCAGTCGGGGCCGCAACCAGATAAGGGCCAGAACCAGGGTGGTCCACCATACCTCGCAGGGCGTGTGGGACTGTCATTTGCCTCGGCTTTTTCCCTTGCTCATCTCGCAGAGCGTGGAGTTTTCGCCTGAGGTCAGCGGGCAGGCGGGAAACAAGGCGCTCAAATGCAGGGAAGGAGGTGCGTTGAAATTGCAAAAATCAGTCTCATTGACCTATCACTTGCATCTTCAATTGATAAATTGTATGGTTTTGCCGGCTTTAGGGTTGTTCCATGAGTTTTTTCGGGCAGAACCGACCAGAAAGTGTGGTTTGGAGGCATAGCACACAACTTGATGGTTTATTCTGGTCTGTATCCTTGGAGAACCAGGGTAATGCCCTCAATTGGGTGTTATTCCGCCCGGCGTCCAGATCTCTTGTTAATCTAAGGGACACAATACCAAGAGTATAGGCATTAGTGATCTATAAGTTCTGGTGGGTAACGCTAGTGTGGAGAAAAGATCATGCCCTTGGTATTCACACTCACTTTCTGGGGAATGCATGAGAAATTACCTCCGGCCCCCGGCTATTACTATGTAAAATTTAAAGACTTCCTCTCGGAGGCATACTGGAATGGATTCAGGTGGTTCGATCCATGCCGGAGGTATATGCCGGACTTTACGCAGGCATATTTCACCCACTGGTCTTATGCACCGAGTGGAGTTGAGCTGAACGAGGCAGTGTACCCCTTGCTTTATATTCCCGAGCGAAGTTGATAATCATTTCTCCTGTTAAAGAGCCGACTTCACACGGGCGCCGATAAACCATTCCATGTCCACCTGTGAACCTTGATGGGCTGCCTATCGGGCCCACACTCAGCCAATCATGGGAAATTGAAGGCGATGGTCGAAGCTTTTACCGTCGCAACGACGGTAAATATAAACTGTGTGTAGTCAAAAGCGGCCCACAGAATAATTTGGCAGTCCGGGGTTGGCGGTCTAAACGGCGCCGTTCTACGATGCCTGGAAACAGGCCGTTGGAGTGGAAGGGCACTTTTTAACCTGCCGTCCGCATGTCTCGAAATAGCGGACATTTCACTTGCTTTTCAGAGCGGACATTTCATTTGCTTACAACAGGCGCCCGCTTGCAAATTGACATTTTCCGTTGCGGGGCGTATGGTTTTGCGGGAATGATTCCTAACGTGGAGATGGGCCTGATACTCATCTGTTTGTGAAAACACAAAAAGCATCCAATCTCAGGAGGTCCCGTTGATAACAAGACTGTTTGAACCCGTGTCCATAGGACCGATCACGCTCGCCAACCGAGTCGTCATGACGGCCATGCATCTCAATTACACTCCTAAGGGCGAAGTCACCGATCAATTTGTGAATTTTTACGCAGCACGGGCCAGAGGGGGAACCGGCCTGATCATTATCGGCGGTGCGGCCATTGACGAACAGGCTTCAGGCGCCGATCTATTTCTGTCGATAATGGACGATCGAAACATCCCGGGACTTGCGCGTTTCACGGACGTGATTCACAAAGAGGCGTCCAAGATCGCTGTGCAGCTCTACATGGCCGGCGCATACTCCTATTGCGGTTTGAAAGGATTGCCTATTCTGGCGCCCTCAGAGTGCACCAGCTATTTCACTCGACAGAAGACCACGCCTATGACCCTTGCGGACATTGAGCGCGTTCAGCAGGATTTCGTCGCAGCGGCTCGCCGCGCAAAAAAAGCCGGATTTGATGCCGTAGAGGTGCTTGCATCCGCAGGGTATCTGATTGGTCAGTTTCTCTCCCCTAAGACCAACAAGCGGGACGACGAGTACGGAGGCACTCCTGAGAATCGTATGCGCTTTGGGCTGGAAACTATCCGGCGCGTACGTGAGGAAATCGCTACGGACATGGCACTAATAGTCCGAGTGGCTGGGAATGATTTTGTTCCGGGCAGCAACACCAACAAGGAATCCCGAGTTTTCGCCAGGGCCGCGCAGGAAGCGGGCGCTGATTGCATCAATGTCACGGGGGGATGGCACGAGAGCCGGGTCCCGCAAATCACTTTCGATTTGCCGCAAGCCGGATACGCATATCTGGCTCGAGGGATTAAGGAAAACGTGGACGTTCCGGTCATAGGCTGCAACAGGATCAATGACCCCTTCGTCGCCGAAGAAGTCCTCAAGGAAGGCATCGCGGATCTTGTGGGAGTTGCAAGGGGACTCATCGCCGACCCCGAATTCGTCAAAAAAGCCCGGGAAGGAAGGTCGGAGGAGATCCGGCGTTGCGTTGCGTGCAATCAACGATGCTTCGATCACGTATTTCAAGCGCTGCCCGTGGGGTGCGTGGTGAATCCCAGGGCCGGAAAGGAACTGCAAACCGAATTGGAGCCGGCAAAGGAGCCCAAAAAGATCCTCGTGGCGGGCGCAGGCCCGGCAGGATGCGAATTGTCGGTAACAGCGGCCCTTAGAGGGCACAAGGTCATCTTGTGCGACAAAGAAGATCACATTGGAGGCCAGGTGCACTGGGCGGCATCGGCTACCGGGAAACATGACTTTCGTTATCTGCTCGACTACTTCAAAGTGGCGCTTCCCAAATATGGGGTCGAGTTGCGCACGGGGGTCAAGGTAACGGCCGAGCTGGTGCAAAAAGAAAAGCCCGACGTGGTGGTCGTGGCTACCGGCGCAGCGCCATTCAAACCTCCCATTTCCGCTGTTGAAGCGCCCAACGTGCATCAGGCCTGGGACGTGCTCAAAGGCAATGTCGGGACAGGCGCAGACGTGGTCGTGGTGGGCGGCGGTTCCGTGGGCCTCGAGACTGCTCTTTCTCTTGCCACAGAAGGAACCATATCACCCGAGCAATTGTATTTTCTCGCACTCCACGAGGCGGAATCGCCCGAAGTCCTTCGTGAACTTATGGTGAAGGGCGTAAAGAAGGTCACCGTCATAGAAATGCTGGCGCGGATGGCCCAGGACGTGGGGCCGTCCACGCGGTGGGTTCTGCTCAAAGAGCTGGGGATACGCGCGGTCAACCTCATCAACGGCGCCAAGATGAAGGACATTCAGCCGGATAAAGTCGTGTATACCGACCTCCAAGGGAATGACGTGACAATTCCAGCGGATTCGGTAATCCTGGCAATGGGCTCCAGACCGGAAAATTCTCTTGCAAAAGCTCTTGAAGCGGCCGGTGTCAAGAACGTGCGCGTCATAGGCGACGCAAACAAAGTCGGTCGCATTGGCAACGCAATGGACGAGGGCTTTTCCCTCGGTTGCGAGCTGTAGATGATCTGCCCGAGGTCAAATTGAAAAACCTGATGGCGATCCAGTAGAAAACGTCGATCGGTGGACGGCTCGAAAGTATGTGCTCGCTTTCGGAAATGCGGTAGTCCTTTGCGCGATGGCGTTACACTATCCCGAGTGAGGATTATCTTGCCGATCTGAGTGCTGAGGCGCTTTCTAAAATGAAACGTTTCTACCAGGGATTGCTGCCGTAGAGTTTCAGGGATGTGCCCCTCTGTTGAGAAGCAGTGATTATCATTGGTTTACGATCTCAGATTTCCGAACTTCTGCTCCCATGAAGCTTCGGATGAGGTTGACGCCGAAGAGGGCGGGACTTTAGCACGTCTATCTCGGATTGTGCATTTCGAATTCATTGGCCGGCAAAAGCAATTGTGAAGGAAAGTTGTCAATGCCCTTTACAACCAGGAGCCAATCGCGCCCGTGAAGACTCGATACGCACAAAGGAGGATATTGTGAAGATAATTATCTTGATAATTGCAATGGTTCTAGCGTTCTCTACTGCTGTCCGGGCCGATTGTAAATTGGATGCGACAACTGCAACTCGCTGCAGCGATCAGTATCAATCAGGAGCTGAAATATGCAAGGCAATCCACCATGATCCTTTAGACTCAGGCGATCTGGCGATATGCATGACCGAATTGCAAGATGTATACAACAAATGCACGGCCGGATGTTATTGAAAACTGAATGGATCGAGCCGGGATGACGACTTTTGGAATCCTCTATGAATTGCTTGGATGATTGAAAAAATTGAATATTCAGTGACATTCGTAAAACTTTTACTGCTTGTCCTGGTTTTTGCCGCTTTTGTCCCGTTGGCTCTTCCCAAGATGATACCATCCTGCTAAATCATACGGAGATTGGAAAGCACCAGAGACCCCTGGTCGAGTTCAATCACAAGCTCCATGCGGAAAAGCTGGACTGCATCCGGTGCCATCATGATTTTGACGCATTCATGAATAACCGGGGCGGAGAGGGGCAGACCTGCGATTCCTGCCACAAAAAGAATGCCGATGATGGTCTGGTTTCACTCAAGGATGCTTTCCATTTTCAGTGCAAAACCTGCCATGAGACCCTGAAAAAAGGGCCGGTTACCTGCGGGGAATGCCACGTGAGGAAGTAGCCCTGGGTGTAAGGTGTGGTTTTCTCACAGAAATAGCGGTGTGCGGGTAGGTTCGAGCGTAGCCCAATGCTCACCCGTTGAAATGATCACGATCATCCGGGGACCGTTCCCCGGGGCCAGTAGCCGGCTTATCGGAAGTGATACAGCGATTGATTCTTCTTGTTACCCGCTCAGTCCCGCAATTTTCACTGCCCCTCGGTGATATCCGTCAGGGAAGAGTGCGCCGAATTCCTCGATGTCAATGTCATTGTCCCCACATATCTCATAGATCGTGGGGATTTTACCCGTTTTTGCAGATCGCGCGCGCAGATAATAGATTATTTTCCAGTGTTTTTCAGTGAGAGGGCCGGACATTTTTGTTTCCTCCCACTTGTGCTCGGCAAAATCAACGTTCCATTCAGCGGGATCGACCAGAAACCCTCTTACATTTGTCCGGTAGATGAGAGAAGTAGATACTGAGTCCGCAGACTTGGGTGAGCCGGAAAGAATTGCACTTTCGGGGTTGAAGCACAACCCGGCAAGCTTGCACGCGCCTCGACGATAACCGGTGGGAAAGAGCCTTTGGAGATCTGCCATGCGCAGGTTCTGAGCCTTACAGGCTTTATGAACAGCAGGGCACTTGCCGCTTTCCAGATAAATCTCACGAATGAACCACAATACATCCCAATGCTCCGGAGTGAGCTCACCGGAAATCTCGGTTCTGGGCGCCATTCCTTCAGCGAAATCTTTGTCCCATGCGTCGGGATGCAACAGGAATTCATCTTCATCGACCTCGTAGACCTTGCCCCTGAATTCGAAGGTTTTCAAGTTTGCTCCTTTGGCTTTCATGACAGGTGGTATGCGCCTCTGACGTTGAACCTTGTTCGATGATTTGATCCGATGTTAATTTGTATCATTTTTGAACACTTTCTCAAAGGCGAAAAGAACTCGTTGGGCATGCCGGTCTTAACGGATCTAATTGAAGCAATCTATGCCGCTCCTATCGCACCCGGTTGGAGTCGAGATATCTCCGAATCATATGTCCCGCAGCAGAGGTCCACGCTCGGGCTCAGTATCCCGGGAAGAAGGGTCGAGGCCACCCTGGTCATTCCTGCGAAAAGGAAGAGCGGCTTTCCCTGCCGGCTTGTAGAGCGGGTTGCGCCTCCAGTACAAAGCCAAAATCAAAACGGGAGCTATCGCCATAATCTCCGCAGCCTCCCTCGGCAGAATCACCTTCGCCGGGAAATAAAGAACCAAGCCGGCCCCACCGGCCAGGCATAACTGCAGCACCGGCCACACCGGAATCATTCTAAGTCGGCGCTGGCAATACGAAACGGTCATTAAACCGACCAGCGCCTTGGTGAAAACGATCGCCAGCACGGTCCCCATTAAGGGCGAAGCCGGGATCAGGACGGCACAGAAAGCGATATTGGCAAACAGGCCAACGATATAGATCGCCAGAAGCAGTTTTTCTTTTTTTATGCTGACCATGATATCGGCGGCCAGATTATGTACAAAGCTAATCAGCACAGTTATCGCAAGGATCTTCTGCGTCCAGATCGCGCTGGTATACTTAGGGCCGTAGATCAGCGGGATCAGCCGGTCGCTCTCGCAAAAGAGGATGAACATAGTGGGCAAAGCAGCCGCAAGCAGCCAGCTTGCCGAGCTTCGGGCTATGCGGCCGAACTCTTTGCTGTCCCTCTCCCAAAGGCCGGAAAAAAGCGGAAAAAGAATATTGCGCAGCAACAGACCCGAAACGAGGTACGAGATGCCGTCGACCAACTGCCACGTGGCGCTGTATTGGGCTACTCCCTCCGCTCCGGCGGAATGCTGCAGAAAGAAGACGTTGACTTTATTGTAGAGTATGCCCGATATGGCCATCAGGGTTAAGATCATGCTTTCGCGGCCTGTGTCCCAAACCTCCCGGAGCTTGATCCAGTGCAGCCGCACATTCATTTGTCTACCAGCCAGAAAGATGACCGCGCCCAGGTTTGAAAAAGTTTCAATGAGCTTATAGAAGGCCACAGTCACCGGGGCGGCCCCGAGCAGAACAGCTATAATGCCATAGCCGAAACCCAGAACAGCGGAGACAATCCTGACCCTGCTTTCAAGGTCTTGCCGGCCCTTGACCTGGAAGGAGACAAAAAACGAGTTTGCCAGGGCTTCCAACCCCACTCCGGCCCCGAGGATGAGCACCACGGCGGCAAGTACGGGCGGGTAGTCCTGCCAAAAAATGAAACCGGCAATGCCCAGCCCCCCAAGTCCAAGGAGTCCTGCCTTCAGGGTAGTGACTCGACTCAGGGCGCCGGCGCCTCCATCTCGCACCAGGAGTGAGACCAGATGTTGGTTTAT
>Ga0187862_10003680_pt1 | contig 14860 bp, 11 predicted proteins | sample June2016WEW_10_1_FD_133003 | JGI IMG/M metagenome (GOLD analysis project Ga0187862, IMG submission 133003) | Peatland microbial communities from SPRUCE experiment site at the Marcell Experimental Forest, Minnesota, USA - June2016WEW_10_150 | ecosystem: Environmental > Terrestrial > Soil >...
CGAAGACGATCACGCGGCTGGCGACGGTGGCGCCAAACGTCTTCCATCGAAATTCGGTGTCGGGCGCGAGGTCGGGTGGATTGCCGCGAATGAAATTCACGTTGGCGCTGTTGGTGTACCATTGGGGCCACTGGGCGGCGCGAACGAGCCATCGCCATACACGGTCAGGCGGGGCGGCAATCACAATTTCATTGCGCGCGTACACCGATGAGTTATCAGGTTCGAATCCTGCCGGCCATTTCATCGCGATAAGTGCTCCTTTCGGATTGCCACAGTCTGCCCCAGAAACGGATTTTCCGAAAGCGCAGGGGGCTGCTCTTTAACGGTTGGAGTCGCCTACTTCACCGCTGGGGCCGGATGAAGGCTGGCGTTGACTCTTGCAAGGTGGCGCTGATGGCTTGCGGTCCCCAGATGCATCAGGCGGTAAACCTCAACCTTCACCATGTCGTTGATGAAGAACCATACAAGCGCATAGGCCCACACTAACAGTGCGTACTTCCATCCCAGCGGCGTCATGCCCCATCCGTAGACTGCGGCCAGGGTTCCGATGACCTGGGTTGTTTCGCAGGCAACGACCAGGCGCCAATTGGGCCATGGGCGCTGCCAGAACGTTCCCACGCTTCGGGTGATGTAAATGGTGAGGTGCCCGGCGACCAGCAGCTTGAGGAATATGAGGCTCTGAATGACGGGCCGGGGCAGCTGAAAGTATCTCTCTGCGATCCAGAAAAGGCCGAACGCAGAGATAACTCCCATCACGCCGAGCACCGAGCTGACTGTAAGTACGCGTTCCATGTCCCATCGCACCGGGCGTGGAGCTACGATGGTGTTGTCGTAGGCAATCATCATGATCGGGAAGTCATTGAGGACCGCGATGAGCACGATCATGACTGCGGTTACCGGGTAGAAGTTAAACACCACAATCGCGAGCGTCATGAAAAGCAGTACGCGGATGGTTTCGGAAATCCGGTAGATTGCGTAACTGTTCATGCGTTCGAATATCTTGCGCGCTTCTGAAATGGCGGCGGTGATTACCGAGAGTCCGGTCGCCGTGAGCACCAGATCCGAGGCCGCGCGAGCCGCGTCGGTCGCACCGCTTACCGCGATTCCGCAATCGGCCCGTTTGAGCGCGGGGGCGTCGTTGACGCCGTCACCGGTCATTCCGACGATATGCCCACCAGCCTGAAGGGCTTTGACGATTTTGAACTTATGCTCGGGAAAAACCTGCGCATAGCCGTCGGCCGCGTCTAGCTTGTCACTGTCGTCGGCCTTACCGTCAGGAAAGAGATCGCCGGCAACCGCGATGTTCGGTCCCAGCTTGAGTTCGAGCGATACCTCGCGGGCAATTGCAAGGTTGTCGCCGGTTACCATGCGAACCTGCAGTCCCATGTTTCGCGCGGTCGCGATGGTAGAGGCCGAATCGTCGCGGGGCGGATCGGACAAGGACAGTAGTCCAAGAAATTCCCACTTCCCCTGGGTATCGGTGCGCGCGACGCCAAGAGTGCGATAGCCCTTCGCCGCAAGCTCGTTCACCTGGCCTTCAGCCTTAGCACGGGTCGCCGAATCGGGATGGATCAGATCCAGAATCACCTGCGGGGCGCCCTTCGAGACTTTGAAAGCTGCGTTGTCGTGTTTGGCCTCGGCCTCGGTTCGCTTACTAACAGGATCGAAAGGCGTAAAATGAGTGATCTGATAGGTCTTTAACACCGACTGATCGCTGAGGCCTTTGAGGACCGCCTCGTCGATGCCATCGCCGCCCTCCCTTCGCGATGCCAAAGCCGCGCCCAATATCAAGTCCTGATCGTTGCCCGCCTTGAAGACAACGGGTTTTCCCAACTTGAGCTCGTTCTTGGTGAGCGTGCCGGTCTTGTCCGCGCAGAGAATGTCCATGCCGGCCATCTCTTCGATCGCGACTAGGCGGGAGACGATGGCCTTCATCCTGGCAAGCACGGATGCGCCGACGGCCATCGTGACGGACAGTACGGCGGGCAAGGCGACCGGGATTGCAGCTACCGTAAGAATCAGAGCGAACAGCAGAGTTTCGACCAACGGGTCGCCGCGATATAGCGCGACCGTCAGGATCAATGCGACCAGGCCGAGCGTGATCAGAATCAGGAAATTGCCGATTTTGATCACCGCCTTCTGAAAGTGGGAAACGGTCTTAACGCTCTCGACCAGTCGTGCCGTGCGGCCGAATAGCGTATTCATTCCGGTGGCGACGACCAGCCCATTCATCTGGCCCATTCGCACGATCGATCCTGAATACGCAACGTCATTTTTCTTCTTGTCGACCGGCAGTGACTCGCCCGTCAGCGCTGACTGATCGATGCTGAGGTAGTCGCCATCGACCAGCTTCAGGTCGGCGGGGATGACATTGCCGAGCTTGACCATGACAATATCCCCGCTCACCAGCGTCTTGGCCTCGACGTCGCTCCACTTGCCGTCGCGCAGCACTCGGGAATGCAGTGCGAGATTCTTTTTGAGCGCCTCGATCTCGTTGTCGGCCTTAAATTCCTCCCAGAAGCCGACGACCGCGTTGAGCGCCAGCATGAAAAAGATGATGACGAAGTCTTCCCAATGCCGAACCACTGCGGACAGTACCGCGGCAATTTCGATCATCCATGGGATAGGCCCCCAAAGAAATGTCAGGAACCGCTTGAGGGGGCTGATGCGCTTTTCTTCGATAGCATTCGGACCGTCCTTCTTGAGCCGGCTCGCCGCTTCTTCCTGGCTTAGTCCATGTTCGAGACTCGAATGGAACTTGGCGAGCGCTTCCTGGATCGTCCCGGTATCAACTGGCGTCTGGACACCTTTGGAGGCATCCTTCTTGGCCGCATCTGGCTTAGGGGCATCGGCCTTGGGCGCGCCTGCGGAAGCTGACGCCTCTGCCTTTTGCCAGTCGCCGAGCGCACTGCCCGGTCCGCCGTGGCGCGCCTGGAATATCTCGTAGGCGCGCGTGCGAATCTCGTCCACGCCGGCCTCCGATCCTTTGGACTTAGCGACAGCCTTGGACCCGTTTGGCGCGGAGTCAGATGAAGCGTCTGAGGTCTTCGCATCATCTGCGGAACTCTTTTCGGTAGCCATCGCTTAACTCCTGCCAAACTGTTTACATACGGCGACGACTGACCTTGGTTATGAGTCTAAGAGTCGGCGAATCGCTGGCCGTGCCGGTCCCGAATGCTCCGCGACCGGATGTTAGCAAATTGGGCGTCATACGTAGCCCGTCGATTTGCATTATTTGTTCTTCAGATGACCAAGAATCCCGGAGCGCTTCACAGGTAGCCCAATTGCCGCGCGCCGAGGCGAAGTTGCTCGCGAAATTTCGGATGAGCAATTGCGATCAGCGCCTCGGCCCTATCCGCTGTCGATTTGCCGGTGAGGCAAGCCACTCCATACTCGGTAGCGACATACTGAGTATCGGTTCTTGGATCGGTAGTGGGTCCTTCGATCTTTGGGACGATGCGCGAGATGGCGCCGTCGCCCGCGGTGGAGTGGGCGGCGAGAATCGATTTGCCGCCCCGGGATAGCTGGGCGCCGCGGATGAAATCCAACTGGCCGCCGGGAGCGCTGTACTGCTTGCCCATGATCGCTTCGGAATTGACCGCGCCGTCAAGGCTGACCTCGAGAAACGCATTGATCGAGATTGCGTTATCGTTCTGTCCGATGACGCTCGGGTCGTTCACATAGTCAACCGGGCGGGCCTCCATGCTCGAATTGTCGTTGAGAAATTCGTAGAAAGGCTGGTCGCCGACCGCCAGGGTGTACACGTTCTTGTACCGATTGAGGTTCTTGTACCTGTTGGTGACGGTGCCCGACTGAATCAGCGCCGCCAGCGGCGGCATCATGAGCTCGCTGTGTATGCCCAAATCCTTGTGGCCGTGCAGGGCGGCACATACAGCGCTGGGCACTCCACCGATGCCTACCTGGAGTGTCGCGCGGTCCGGGATCATCTCCACGATGTATTTGCTGATCACATTGTCCAATGGCGTCGGCAGCCGTGAAGGCACCGAGAACAGCTCAGTTTCATTTTCGACGATCGCCGCGACTTCCGATATGTGCACCGACGAATCGCCGAACACGCGCGGCGTCCTGGGATTGACTTCGACGATCAGATTCCTGGCGATTCGTGCGGTCGGGATCGTGTAGTCGGCGTTGGTGCCGCAACTGAAGAATCCGCCTTTGTCCATCGGCGCAACCATCATGATGAAGGTGTCGATTCCTATTTCGCGCAACACGCGCGGCATCGCACTGAAATTGCCCGGCATGTAGAAGACCACGCGCCGATTGTCCTGTTGGCCCCGCTCGAACAGCATTCGTTCGATGATCGTAGGGAAGAATGGATGCGGCTTGATGACGTCCATGTATTCGTACTTGAGAATCGTGACCGCGGCGGCTGCGACTGAGTGCGAATAGTAGACGCGAAGCTCCTCGATCTTGCGGCTCTTCACTCGATTCTCGAGCGCTCCCAGCAAGGCGGGCGGTTCGCTGACCGCCATGCCCATCGAGAGCGTGCCTCGCGATGGGATCAACTCCACCGCCGCCGCCGGCGTCATCAATTTGGATTTGTATTCCGTTTCGTACATCTACTGTCCGTTCTCCCGCCCCATTACCTGGGGATTTCCGCACGGTGTCGCGAAGCAGGCGTGTAGTGGGTCATCTTCTTGTAGATGGCCATCACTATACTGTAGAACTGCTTGCCGCGCGCGTTGGGATATTCCTCACGAGCGCGGGCCTTCGCGCGTTCCCACGCGATCTCGTCTTCCGGAGTTTTGACTACGCCGACCGGCATAAGCTGGACCTCCTGCTGACTATCCGATCGCACCACCCCGACGCAGAGCCAAGCCCGGATAGCAGTTGAATGGATCAATCGCCCGCTTGAATGTTAGTCTTCGCGGACGATGTTGTCGCGCCATCCCCCCGAGAAGCAGAAGTGGACCGAGGAGCGCCGATATTTCGAATCGGACGGCCGCCCGCTGTACGGAGCGATGTATCGCGCCGAGCGGCCGGGCGCGCCGATCGTGCTCTTTTGCAACAGCTTTTCCGAGAATCATTGCGAGGGGAGAGCCGAGGCGATTGCGTCGCGGATCATCGCGGCAAACGGTTACTCCGCCTTCCTGTATCATCCGCGGGCGCATGGCGATTCGGCAGGCGACCCGGAGGACGTAACGTTCGAGGGTCTGGTCGAAGACGCGGTGAACGCCGCGAGCTACGCGCGCAGTCGATCCGGCGCGTCGCAGATCGTGTGGGTGGGCGTTCGATTCGGCGCGCTGGTTGCCGCGCATGCAATCCCCAGAATTACCGACACTACCGGGCTTGCGCTCTGGGAGCCCGTGCTGAGCGCGCGCGACTACTTCCGCAAGTCGATGCGCCACGTTATGTATTACGAAATGTCGAAAGGCGAACGGCCGTCGCTGACGGTCGATCAGATGAGTGAGCGGCTTAAGCGCGAGGGCAAAATCTCCGTGCTCGGATTCGACCTCCACCGCAACTTCGTGGAGAGCGCCCAGGATGCGGATCTGCTGGACGCGCTCCAACCGTGGCGCGGCCCGACCCTGATCGCGCAGTTTCAGAAGCATTTCCGGCTTTCGCGCGAGCACCACCAGTTGCGCGAGACTCTCGTCGGGCGCGGCCTAAGCGTGCGCGCGGTTCTACATCGCGGGCCGGCCGGAGCCGACTCCTGGTGGACGCCGGAGGGTATCGCAAAACAGACGGGAGACTGGCTCGATGAATTGGCGTGAAACTCCCGCCACGCTGAGCCGCGCACGCGCCGAGCAGCCGCTGGTATTCAAGGGTCCCAAGGGCGCTCTGCACGGGATCTTCACGCCACCTGCGCCTGACGCGTTGCCGGCGAGCGCGTGCGTCGTGTTCCCGGGGCGTCCGCGTTCGGGGCTTCGCCGCCTGCCGGTACTCGCCTCACGAATCCTTGCCGCCGAGGGATTCGCGGCCCTGAGATTCGATCTGCGAGGCCGCGGCGAGAGCGCCGGCGAGGTTGAGATGCCGAGCCGCCAGGAGCCGCGCGGTGAAGACGTGGTTGCCGCGATTCGTCACCTGCGTGAAGCGCACGGGCAGAAGCAGTTTCTGCTGGCCGGCTACTGCTTCGACGCGGTGACCGCGCTCGATGCATTCAGGGATGAGGCCGCCGCGATCGCCGGCATCTTCTTTGCCACCGCGGCGGTGCTCGAGGAGAAGCTTGGCGGTTCGCCCGCGGACGGCCTCGCGCGCAGCGCCGCATTGCGCCTGCGCTCGATGGTCAGGCGCGCGCGTGCCCCGAAGATACTGGAGAGTTTCGAGACTTCCTTCAGAGCGCTGGCGCGCTCGCATGCGCGCGCGCTCTTTCTCTACGCGGAGCAGGACCGGCTGCGCGCGGAGTTCCGCGTCGCCGAGGAGGTTCTGTTCTCAAAGCTCGACAGTGAAGCGCGCGGGCGGCTCGAGATCGAGATCTGGCCCGGCCGCATCCACACCATCGAAGGAGAGCCCGCGGTGATCGAGCGCGCAATCTCGTGGCTGCGCGAATTTCATCCCGCGCGAAGCCAGGGTGGCGCTTGGCGCGAGCCGCGCCAGCCGATCGCTCAGGAGTCCTAGCTCGATGCCAACGCTGCCATCCTTCCTCACCGCGACGGCCTCCCGTCACGGCGCGCGGCCGGCGCTGATAATGGACGATCGGGTTCTCACCTATGCCGAACTCGACGCAAGCGCCAACCGGGTTGCCAACTCGTTGATTCGCCACGGCGTCCGCGGCGGAGATCGCGTGGCTCTTTGGATGCCGAAGTCGCTCGAGGCGATCATTTCCATCTGGGGCGTTCTCAAGGCTGGCGCCGCCTTCGTGCCAGTTGATCCGGCCGCGCCCGTGGCGCGCCTGGCGACCATCGCGCGTAATTGCGAAATCCGAGCCCTGGTTTCGGCGTTGGACCGCGCCGACGATCTGCAGCAGGCATTCGGCACCAGCGCGCCGATGCGCACGGTTCTCTATGCCGGCGACGGGCCTAACCCACCTCCCGCCGCGAGTTGGTCATCCCAGAGATGGAACGAAGTCGAGGCCGAGAGTGCGCATCCGCCCCCGCTTCACAGCGACGATGCCGGTCTCGCTGCCGTGCAATACACTTCGGGTTCCGGCGGGACGCCCAAGGGCGTGGCGATTTCGCATCGCACTTTCGCCGGGCAGGCGGAGTGGACCGTAACCTCGCTCGGGCTTTCGACCGAGGACCGCATCCCGGGCTACACGCCTCTCAGCGGCGCCATGTCGACCTTCGAGATCTTCGCCGGTGTGCTCGCGGGCGCGACCGTATATCCAGTCCCGCCGCGGCTGGCGCCGTTCCCGGCCGCGGTCGCGAAAAGCTGGAGCGATCAGCGGATAACAGTCATCTATGTGGTGCCGAGCGTGCTCCAGATGCTGCTAAACCGCGGAAATCTCGGCGCGCTCGACTTCTCCGCGCTTCGAATCATCGTGACAGGAGGCGAACACTTGCCGGCGCAGCGGCTCGGCGAGCTGATGCGGCTTTTGCCCCGGGTTCGTTTCATCATCTCGTATGCCCGCACCGAAGCGAAGCTTCGCACCTTGCACGAGGTGAAATTTCCGCCCGAAGACATTGACACGCGCACCATCGGCAAGACCGCCGCGGGTAGCGGGCTGTTGGTGCTCGGTGAGGATGAGAAGCCGGTCGCGGATGGCGCGATTGGGGAGCTCTGGATCTCGGGTCCATCCCTGATGCTCGGCTACTACGGACTTCCGGAAATGACCGCGGAGGTCATGCGAACCATCCGGCTCGGCCCGAGCGAGAGCGTGCTCGCGTGCCGCACGGGAGATTTGGTGCGTCGGCACGCCAGCGGACGGCTGGAGCTGATCGGCCGTGCCGATGAGCAGATCAAAGTACGCGGCTACCGGGTTGAAACCGGGGAGATCGAATCCGCACTCTGTCGTCATCCTGCCGTCCATTCGGCCGTGGTGCTCGCCGTCCCCGATCCGGAGACCGGCAACCGGCTCAAAGCGGTGGTGGTGCTGAAGGACGGTTCGGACGGCGGCGAACAAACGCTGCGCAATCATTGCGCCACGGAGCTGCCACCCTACATGGTGCCCGAGACAATCGAATTTCGCGCGAGCCTGCCCCTGATGAGCAACGGCAAAGTCGATCGCCGCCGCCTGCGCGAGAGCTGACTCCGATGAAGAGCATCGAAGGCGCCATCCGCGAGTTTCTGCTCCAGCTTCCCACTGCGCGGAAAATCCGCGAGCTGAAGCCCGGCGACTCGCTGTTCCAGCGCGGCCTGCTCGACTCGATGGGCGTCATCAGGACGGTGGCATTTTGCGAGGAGACCTTCCGCATCGAGATTCGCGACGAGGAAGTGATCCCCGAGAATTTCGAGAGCGTGCGCGCCCTGTCGCGCCTGATCAAGCGCGCGCGATCGCGCTCGGGCTGAATCGCGGATTTGCGAAGCTGCGGCCGGCAAGCGCACGCGCCGAAGCCGGCACTGGAGCAAATGGAACGGGAGACGCCCTCACACTCCAGGCTTGAGGAGTTTGCCCGTCGCCGTGCGACCTGCTTGAATTCGCTTCGAGGACTGTCCCATGAATGCAGAAATCGAGTTGCGCGACCATCTGTTCGTCGGCCCGTTGCGCCGATCCGTGAATAACGCCCGCAACATTTCGGGGAGCATCCATGATGACGCGATGGCGACCAAGCTCGGTTTTCGCGGCGGCACCGTCGCCGGATCGATCCACCTGGAACTGTTTCCGCCGCTCCTGCTGAAAGCCTTCGGCAAGCGATGGTTTGAACGCGGCACTATCTCGATGTACTTCCTGAACGCGACTACCGACCGCGAAGCGGTCCGCGCCTTCCTCAAAGAGCCGCCCCACGATGCGGCCGACGCGCAGGTCGATGCCTGGATCGAGCGCGATGACGGCATGCGCGTAGCGGAAGGCACCGCGTCGGTCGGACGTCCCGAAGAGCCGACCGCGTTGCTGCGCCGTCCGCTCGATCGATTCGATGCGGGTCAGTTGCGGATCCTGGGCTCGCTTAAAGCCGGCGATCGTTTTGAGGAATGCGACGCATTTCTGACCAGAGCTTTGATGACCGAACGGATGAACGTCATCACCGATCCGCTCGAATGGTACACCAAGCCCTCGCCATGGGGCGGTGCAATCGCCACTCCGGCAGCGATGGTGCATCTTCTCTACACGCAACCGATCGCGACTCTGCGCGGCAAACTCGGCCAGGCAGTGGGCCTGTTCGGCGCGATCGAGCTGCGCAACATCAACGGCCCGGTCCTGGTCGAACGTCCATACCGCGTCAGCGGAAGCATCGTGGCGCTGGGGCAGAGCCCCAAGACCGAATTCATGTGGTTCGAGACCGCGCTGGATGAAGCGGCCGGCAAGCGTATCGCCGAGATGAGGATGCTGCTGCGCTTCATGAAAGCGTCGTCGCCGCTGTACAAGGACGCGCTCGCAAGCTGATCCGTCCTGGTTTCGAGGCAGGATCGCTCCTATGGCGCGGCCGCTATGGGTTCGAGCCGGATGGGGACCGTTTTGCACTTTTCGCGGTTGAGAAGACCGCGCTGAGTGTCGCTGCCTTCCAGGAAACGTACCCACCTGTCGGCAACGCCGTATTTCTCCCGCAGCAGCCGATGGACCTTCGCGTGCGCCTCGGGATCAGCTGACGCGCGGTATCGCCGCATTTCGCCGCCGCGCTCGATCTCGACGATCGGGTGCGCGTCCATATTTCGGATCCACCACTGGGCGTTGGCGTTGCCGGGGTGAATCCACGAATACCGTCCGTCGTCGACGATCCAGAGCCGCGCCTTGTGCACCGCTCCTGTCGGAGTCGGCTCGTAAACGACAACGACTTCTCGGCCAACTTCGATAAGGGCCAGATGTGCGAGGACGTAAGTCACGCATACGCCGATCACGATCGCCGCGACGATGATCACTCGTCTCATCTCGTGCGCCTCCAGATGCATCCGGCCCAGTGGATCTGGGCCGCTTCGGCTGGCGTCGATGCCGGGATCGGGTGTCTGTCAGGCGCTGCCCATGCGCCGCTCGTAAGCCCAGTCCTCGGTTATCAGGTAGGCCCGCAGCGCCCCGGCGATCGCCATCCGGATCGGTTCGGGCGGCCACGGAATCACTTTTCGATTGACGAACGGGCACTGCAGGTCGCTCTTGCGCTCGAGCACCAGGTCGCGCAGCACCTGCGCGTTGAGGTGGCTCATCGAGACCCCGTGGCCGATACAGCCGAGTGCGTAAACTGCGCGATGGTCGCCCAGGTAGCCGACTGCGGGGGTAAGATTCATCGTCACCGAAAACGGTCCGCCCCATCGATGGGTGATCCGAACGCCGCGCAGCGACGGGAAGAGGAAGGCGATGTGCTCCTCGAGATGGCGCCACGCGGACTCGGAGCGATCGGCTTCGAGGCTGTTGCCCCAGGTCAGTCCAACCGGACCACCACCCATCACCAGGCGGCGGTCGGGCGTCAGCCGATAATAGTGGATGAGATTGCGCGCGTCCTCGATTCCCTCGAACCCGCTCCATCCGATCGGCTCGAGCTGCTTGGCGCTCAGCGGCTCAGTTGCGATCATGTAGGTGAAGGCGGGCACTTGCTTGCGCTTGAGTTCGGGAAAGAGGTGCGAGTAGGCGTTGGTCGCGAACACCAGCTTGGCGGCGTTAACTGCTCCGCCCGGAGTTCTGAGCCTGAAATTGGGCCGCGAGGTGATCTCGAGCACCGGGGTCTCTTCGTAAACCGACGCGCCCGCTTTAAGCGCGATCCGCTTGTCCTCGCGCACCAGTTGCGCCGGATTCACCAGCACCAGGCGCGGTTCCCACATCGCGCCCAGATAGCGTTCCGAGTTGACCCGGGCGCGTACTTCGTCGCGCCCGATCCAATCGATCCCGCTGAAGCCCAGCGACTTCATGAGCTCGACGTCGTGCTGGAGACGGCGAATATAGCCCGGCGCCGTAGCGACGCGCAGAAAGCCGGGGCGAATACGGCTGCATTCGAGCTTTTCATCGAGGATTAGCCGGTCCAGGTTATCAACCGCCTGCTCCATGTAGGCATGCGCTTCCTTGAGGAATTGCTTGCCGCGCACCATCGCGGTCACGCCCAGTCCAAGCCCGATCACCGTCATCGCAAACGAGCCGTTGCGGCCGCTCGCGCCGTAGCCAACGGTCTTGGCTTCGAGCACCGCGACCTTCAGCGCCGGGTCAGCGCGCCTGAGTTCGCGCGCGGTGGCGAGGCCGGTGAAACCACCACCGATGATCGCTACATCGGCATTGATTTCACCCTTGAGCGGCGGCTCGGGCGTGTACGGCCCGTAAGTATCGAGCCAAAGCGAAAGCGGCGAGTTCGGCAGGGACATTGTCGTCATGGCGGTCTCCATCCGGTCTGATGGCTCCAAACATGCTCGCCTTTCGGCCCGGCTTGCAACCGCTGCGACGGTGGATCGCCGGTGTCGTGGGCCGGCTCGCGCGAGCAACCCGCTCAGGGCAGGAGTTTCTTGAGAGCGTTAATCGGATTCGGAATCGACGGAATCGACGATCCAGCCGACGGCCCAGCGCCGACCATCGAGCCCACCGCGCTTACTCCGCCGCGGATTATCCTGCCGGGCGCGTTAATCGCGCCCATCGCGACGCGCTCCGCCAATGTTGGCACGTCCGGCAGCACCCGCACCCCGGGCAGTTTCCCGGTCACGCTGACCGGGATCGCGACCTCCAGTCCGAGCGTGAGCCGGATGTCGGCGTTCATGGCGAGGTTCTTGTCCATGTCGAACCAGCCGTCGCCGGTGATCTTGTAATCCGGCGACTGCGCATACAGATCGTGCGTCGTGAACCGCGGCCCCACCTGCTGATAGCTCATGTTTGCCGATTGCAGCTCGGTGTCGGGATCGACCAGCAACCCATGATGACTCGACCTGAATCCCACGTTCACCAGTTGGCTGACTCCCGGCGCCGCGGCGACTGCGTTGACCGCGTCCGCCACGATATTGACGCCCACCAGCTTGCCGTTCGCGATTGCCACTCGCCCGCTGCCGCGCAACGTCGGCTTGATTCGATTCCAATCCGCGCCGCTGCCCGACGCCATCACGTTGCCGGTCAGAAAGCCGTGCACGGTGCTGGCCGCCTCGATATTTTGTGAGCGTAGCGCTTGTTCGACGTTCAGATTGTTCATTTGCAGCGCGGCGTTGAACGTCGGCGCGGCGCCGAAAACCGCATCCGCTTGCGCCGTCAGCGAGCCGCCGAACACGCCGGCGTTGAGTGGATGCGCCGACGCGCGGCGGTTGAAGTATGCCGCCGTCAGATCGAGATTGCGGTACGGAATATTTTCGAGCGATCCGTCCGTCGATTGGATCGTCGCAGTCATTCGCGGTGAAGTTATCGCGCCATCGGCCGTGCCTTTGACCGCCAACTGATTGATAACGTCGCCGGGCTGATTGGCGGCGAAAGCGAATACCTGCGCGAGCTTCACCGAGTCGGCCTTCAGCGCGTAACTCGCTTTCAGCGGACTGATGGATTCGACGCGACCCTCGAGATTCGCGTGCGCGGAACCGAGCGTGAAACTCGTCGGTTCGACGACTTCGAGCCCATCGGTGAAACGAATCTTGCCGTTCAGATCGCTGATCCCGCCCGGCCATGACGGCCCCAGCTTCACCGCAACCTGTTTCAGCGTCACGGTTCCATCCATCGACGACGCGTTGGTGTCCAGTTTCGCGGTACCGTGAATTTCGCTCATGCCCGACACGCCGTACCCGGCCGCTGCGTCGATCATCGGGCTCAAATTGGCAAGGTTGAAGCTGTTCGAATCGATTTGGGCACTCAACGGTTGCGTACCGCCGCCCGAAAACCTGCTCGCCGTCAATTCGAGATCGGACAGTTTCAAATTCACGTTTGCTATCTCGAGCTGCTCCGCCCAGGTGCCGTTCGCATTCACCGTCATCGCGGTCCCCGCCGGCTTGTTGAACAGCGCCGCGTACGCGACCCGGTCCCCGCTGAGATCGGTGTTCAGCGCAATTGCGAGCTTGCCGAATGAACCGCGGACAGTCCCGCTCGCCGATACGGCGTCAGGAATCGAGAGCCCCGGCGGTATTTCCGATCCCACCTCAGCCAGCGGCCTGATCTTGTCGAGCAGGATCGAATCGAGCTGCAACTTCAGATCGACCGGCATTCCCGACGCGTCCGGTACGCCTTGATCGAGGATGGGTCCTAGCTTTCCCGACGCCTCGACGTTTTGCTCTTCGCCCGGAAAGGCGAATTTGGTTTCGACGTCGAAGGCCGACGCGGCGTTGAAATTTGTCACGTCGAAATCCAGATGCCTGACCTGGATTGGCGCCATCTTTTCGCCAAGATCGTTGAAATGGATCGCGCCGTCCTCGATGCTCAGCGCCTTGATTGACAAGTCGGCAAGCGACGATCGCCGCTTCGCGCGCCGACTCGGCGGCGCTTTCTGAGTTTTTCGCCGTACGTCAATGGGGCTGCTCCCGATCGTGCTCAGGTTCAGGTCGCCGCGCGCGTTCATCACGATCCGGATGTCGGGTTTGATCAGTTTGAGTCTGGTGACTTTCGCCGCGCCGCGAAGCAGCGGGATAAACTCAACTTCGATCGAGACTTCATCGGCGGCGAGAAACGGTTTAGCCGAAAACGAAGAATCGTCCGCAATCTTGAGCCCGCTTACTTCGACCGACACGCCCCATCCCATCTGCGCCTGTATTTTCCCGACCTCGACCCGGCGGCCCAGCTCGTCGCTCACGCGCGCGAGTATTCGGCTCTCATTGCGGGCGACGATCGAACTCAAATTGAAGAATGCGTAAGCGGTAAGCGCAGCCGCGATCAGCACCACCGCGCCAATTACGACTCCGGAGATGAGCAGTATCCTGCGCAACGCCGTCTCAGGAATTCATCCGGGCGAAATGATCGGCGATCACTTTCGCCACGCAGCAAGTCACCTTCTTCGCGGTCGGGATGTGGAGAAACTCGTTGGGCCCGTGGGCATTGGCGTGAGGTCCCAGCACCCCGGTGATCAAAAATTGCGCCTGTGGGAACCGCTCGCCCAGCATCCCCATGAATGGAATGGTTCCGCCTTCGCCCATGTAGGCAACCGGATTGCCGAAGTAGTCGGTCGAGGCCGCCTCGAGGCTGCGCTCCAGCCACGGCGATAGCGCGGGAGCATCCCATCCGCTGGCGCCCCAGTTCGCCTGGAAACTCACTTTGCATCCGTACGGTGGATCTTTCTCCAAAATGGTTTTCAGCTTCTGCGACGCGATCTTTGCATCCACCGTCGGCGGCAGTCGGAGCGACAAACTCACCGCCGTGCCCGCGCGCAGCACGTTGCCGGCGTTGCCGGTCGGCGGCATCCCGTCCGCGCCGATGATCGACAGAGCAGGCCGCCACGCGCGGTTGAGGATGAGCTCCGTCGTATCGTTGCTTACCGGACGCGCGCGCTCGACGAACGGAAACTTCGCGCGGATGTCGTCGCCGAGCACCACGGCCGTGGCGGCCGCCTGCTTGAGGCGCGCCTCGGGAATCGACGCGTAAAATTCCGCGCCGAGTACCTTGCCCGTCGCCTCATCCTCGACGCGGCTTAACAACTGGCGCACGATGCGGAAGCTGTCGGGCACGACTCCGCCGGCGTCGCCCGAATGCACGCCCTCGGTGAGCACGTCGACCTGGAGTTTCCCGCCGACCAGGCCGCGCAGCGAGGTAGTCAGCCAGAGTTGATCGTAGTTGCCGCATCCCGAGTCCAACGCGATGCACAGGCTCGGCTGGCCGATGCGGGGCGCCAGATGCTCGATGTAGTGCGGGAGATCGAAGCTGCCGCTTTCTTCGCAAGCCTCGATGATCACCACGCATCGCGCGTGTCGAATCGAGTTCGCCTGCAGCGCGCCGATC
>Ga0187862_10003683_pt1 | contig 14853 bp, 21 predicted proteins | sample June2016WEW_10_1_FD_133003 | JGI IMG/M metagenome (GOLD analysis project Ga0187862, IMG submission 133003) | Peatland microbial communities from SPRUCE experiment site at the Marcell Experimental Forest, Minnesota, USA - June2016WEW_10_150 | ecosystem: Environmental > Terrestrial > Soil >...
TAAACCGACTGGACAAAGGAAATTATCTCATCTATTCTGTGACGGTAAGGGCATTGATACGGCATAGAATAAGGAAATTGCAAGCGAGCAAAAAAGTGAATAAAAACAACTGGTAAAACTGGACAGTGTTGTAAAGTGTCCAATGTTTAAAAAAATCATTGGGAACCTTGAAATGGGCATAGTTTTTCATTACATAATGATTGTAACGCTCATTGCCCTTGGATTCTTGGCATTCATCATCTACCTGCAAATCTTCCAAGAGCATATGTCATTTTTCCTGTTCCTGTGGTTCTTTTTGCCGGTTGTAGCTTTGTGGCTAAATACACGGTCTGTTCGGTCATCTGGGTTTTCAATTTTTGAATTGAAAGTTCTCCGCAACTTGCTCGTCGCCGCCGCCGTGTTGTTATCGTTCACTTTTTTTGCCAACTCCAACCATATTCGTGATTCTGTGGGGCAACGACTTGTGGATGGATACGAAGTTGAATACTACAAAGGTGAAGTTAGCGTATCTACTTCGCACTGGTATTCGAGGTTTGGTCTTTGGCTTTTTGAATGCGCCTTCCTCTGCGCGTGCGCAGCGCTTCCATATATTACGTGGCGCGGAACGAACCACGCGGTTAATAAGGCTATTCAGGAAGGCTCAGCGCGCGCTCGTAATCAAGAAGTAGAAAACATATGGAAGGATGAGCCTTCGTATGTTACGCAGGAGGAGGCGATCCGCGCCCACGCGACCAGAGAGAAGAAACCTGATGAGCAAAGCGAATAGAGGTCTTCATGGTGAAGACCGCAGTAAAGGATTCCTTCTAAATGGATACGAAAGTAATTTATCATTACACTACTCAAGATGCATTATTGAATATAATTGATAAAGAGGAACTTTGGGCAACCGATATATTCTATCTCAATGATTTTAACGAAGTTAGGTTGGCCATTAGACTCGCAAGTGAGAAATTGCAGAAGATGTCTGAGTCTTATTCAAATGAAGACCTGTTTGATCGTATTGATATAGCAAGTGGGTTACCTATCCCCTCAAGTAAAGAGAGGCTAGCTCTAGCTTCAATGTTTAGAACCATCGAGACTTTTGACAAAAGGCCAATAAAAATATATGTATGTTCTTTTTCAGAAAAAGGCGATTTATTAAGTCAATGGCGTGGATATAGTCGCGGCGACCCTGCTTGCTCTATAGGGTGCAAGTTTAATGTTCTGGCTGAACTTGCAAGTGAAAAGCACTTTTCTCTTGAAAAATGTATTTATGAAGAGAGCGAGCAAGAGAATGATATTAGAAATATTACTAAACCTATATTTAATGCTATAACAGAAGAAGATCAAAATTCAAGAACTCATATCACCGATAACCTTAAACTACTGATAAGGAACCTGTTTAAGCTTGCTCCAACCATTAAAGACACTGCATTTAAAGAAGAGGAAGAATGGCGATTAATTTCAACACTTGAGTATGATTGTAAGCCTAAATTCCGGAAAGGTTTATCGATGATAGTGCCCTACGTTTGCTTTCCCATTGTCACAAAGGAAGGCAAACCAATTATAGACAGTATTAGAATTAGCCCATTGTCTCATCCTGAACTTTCTGAACTGTCAATTAATTCAGTGAAGGCCCTGCTTGAGTCTAAGGGGCAATGCTGTTGACTTAAGGATTCTCCAGCTTTTCCCGCCGCCCTGAGCACCATTTATTTGGGGGGCTTTTGGTTACCCGTGGCTGCGATGCCCTGGGTGATTTGGGCCTATAGTACTTGACGCGGGAGATCGCGAGGAGGATCTCGGAAAAGATCTCAATGGCCTTCTCGGGGGCATCGGGAGCTAGTACGGCGGCTTCGGACGCTAAGGTCATGATGGCATTCTTGAACTGAAATTCCACCTTCGAGGAGTCGTGAACCTCAGAGGTGACCACCATTAGGGTTCTGGCAATTACAGACATTATGGCCACGGCGTAGAGTTCCTGACGGATGCTGTTGGCAGACTTGCCATGGAATTCCTCGATTTGGAGCACGACCTTCTCGTTTTTGTAGTTGGTTTCAATTTCCCAGCGCCGGAAATAAAGGTTGACGATGTCTTTTCCGGGAAAGCGGGATTGGTTGAGTAGATTGGTGAGAAGTACCGAGACCGTTCCATCGGGGCTTACGAGTCGAATGACTCTCACCTGAATGACTTTAGCCTTCTTGCGTTGCCTGCAGCTTAGCCCGCTCAAGTAGCTGTTTGAGGGATGCAGTAGAATGTAGCTCTCCTGGCGACCACTGTGGACGAATTCCTCAACTGCGGGGAATGTGGATTTGCCAGGACAGCGAAAGATGAAATAGCCATTGTACCGGTCCCGCATGGAGCAGATGAGGTGATAGCTCGGATAGCCACGGTCAAAGAGCAGGACTGCTCCCGGACGGATGGAAGCTACCAGGCTCAGCGCCTCTTCGCGTTCAGATCCATGAATGCTGACCATCGTTCTGGCCACGGGAAGGCGTCTGAACACGTCATAGGCGGTTGAGACCAGACACTGAGGATAGTGCCCTTTGCCTTCATGATCGAGACCGCTTTGTGGATCGAACTCTTTTCGATTTTCCGGTGTTGCGGGCAGGTTGTACTTGGAGCCGTCGATAGCTATGACCGACATTCCATGCCAAAGATAGCAGGGGTCCCGAGGCCAGAGTTTATAGGCCAGATCCACGGCGTTTTCCAGGATATCACGAAAGATGACCCATGGAAGCTTCTTGCGCGATCGGCTGAGGGCACTGCGATGAATGGGCTCAGCCTCAGGCCAAAGTCCGCTGCGGCGTGCATTCTTGAAGAACTCGCCGGAGTTTATATCCACCCCTTTATTCTTGCCGCCGGCGCAAAGGGACAGGATAAAGGTGACCAGCTTCTGAAAGGGAAGCTTGCGTAAACGCGTGAAATCTTTAGGTGATTGTTTGGACTCAGGATCGATATTTTTTGGAATAAGGCCAAGGAAACTGGATATAACGGCATTCAGTTGGCATGGATTTTCAAGCGCAGGTTCTGTGCCATCGTCGTCAACTCCTTAGTTGTTTTTTTGTTAGCTACAGAAGTTATTCCCGAGTTTCTATTGCGGAGAATAATCCCACAAACAGGGAATTGATGCAACAGAAATTCATTCAATATCAAGAGGTTATGGCAGATTTCGATAAGGTCTTGTGCTTAAGTCAACAGCATTGAGTCTAAGGGGTGGGGGGGGGGTTAGAGTTTTGAAGTCTGACATTCCATTTCGTAACATCTAAAATGTGGGGATCGAAGCCTCTAAAGCCCGGCAGGATACAGGAAACCGGACAAAATGCATATTCCGATCGAAGTCGGCCACTGATTCCGACGGAAGACAAAACGACAAGGGACCGAAAACATTTTGCCGGTTGCTAAGTTGCAAGGCTATTGGGGCCACCTGCTTCAATTTCATCTTCCATCAGTTCATCCTACTCACTCAGTGCTTTTAGTGCCTGTTCCCTCAGTGCAGGGCTCAAGTCCTTCCACAGTTCCATAATCTGTTCTAGTGGAGCAAGCTCATTCTCCTTCAAATCCCCCGCAGTTTCCTTAGCACCACTTACGTAAGATATCCGGTTCACATGCACCAACATTCTCACACACTCTAGTGCTTCTGCTCTTGAATATGACACCTGCTATTTGAGTAGTTACTACTCCGTATTTTCTGAAGGATAATTCTCCATTATCTTGTCAGCTATCTCCTCTATTTCTGGTTTATAAACGTCTGACAGATATTTGAGCATCCATGGAAGTGATGCGCGAGCTGGCTTTAGATTAACTCCATATATATCCATTTTTCCTTGTTCACCGGTAGCTTGAGGAATCGAGACATTGATGATACCACCCCAGAATTCAAGATGCTTTCCATCTTCTAAAATTAGGTGGACGACCGTATTGTCAGCTGAAGCGTAGGACGCTTTAATGCTGCCGCCATCAGCCATTTTTTGCTGGATTTCCTGCCATTGCTTTTCATCGAATTTTATCATTCTTCGTTCCTCGTTTTAAATGAACAACCGACACCCACTTGCTTCACACTTTATCCACTGCTACATCGGCAGATTGGCGGTGATACTTTAACGATAACTTCCGCCTTCAAAAACCTTGCCTTGTTCTCCTCAAACATCCTTTGTTACGCGCTCGTAGCGCGGACGTTTGTTGCGGACAGGATAACACGTCAGTAACAACGCATACAGATGTAGCTTGAGTCTTCCTTTGTCTCCGCTGGAAATGGCCGGTTGAATTTCGGCCCACTTTGGAAGCAGGTGAACCGCCTGGGGTGGTCAATTTTCGGTTATCGTGACTATGGGATCGGCCCTGCGGCGCAGAAATCCGGACAAGGGGTGTCAGGGCAACGGACGGGTTTGGCTAAGGGTTGGGCTTGGAAAGTGGCTTGCAGGTGGCAGATTCAGGCTCGTCTCTAATGGTAAGCATGGAAGGTAGGACATTCGGTCGACGCTTGAATCCAAAGGCTTCATTTCGCCCAAACCGGAACTGAGTTTTCAGGCAGGGGCGATCAACGCTCGAAGCGCCGGCACGAGTGTGAATTAGAATTCCGATCTCTTGCCCGAACGGCAGGAGGTTTGGCATGCTCTGTTCAACAATCCTATACTCCTGCCCGGAGGGTCAGGCACAGTTCCGTAGCAACCTTTCCAATACTTCTTCCCTACCTCACGGCTTCGAAATCTTTTCCACCTTGGCGTTTGCTGGGTAAGCCCTGGCAATACTGCTAAGGTCAATGGCGCACCAGTCAGCAGTCAGTTTGTAACCTGTACCAATCTCCACGATATTGAGCAGATAGACAAAATCAAACAGACGCTTTTGGAGAAATCCGGTAATAATGCTACCGTCTCGCAGTAGCAGGCGCACCTGTTTTCCATAGAACGCATTTAAACCTGTTGGGCGCAATAAAGGCTGCGTGGGCACACCGATTGAGAGTTTTTCGGTTATCCGGTCACAGCCAGTATCTTCCAGCAGACTGATATCTTCTTCAACAACCTGCGGAGCTGATGCTTTTGGCTTCAATGGTTCTTCTTTTTTATCTTTCATTGCTCTTACCTTTCTCCAAGCTCGCCGTGTCCGTAGCGGCAACAGCGGCTTCAATCATCGCCCGAACTTTGCCGCTCGCGCTTATGCCTTCAGTCAAGCACATTTGACGAAATTTGAGCCACAAATTCTTGTCAAGCCCTTGGATTTGGCATGATGTAGTCTGTTCCATATTCAATCTCCTTTGATAAATGGCTATATCACACATGTTTTAGAACCAACATGGAACAGACATATATCAATACATTGAATGGACGATCTGAATGTCAGTCACGCAACTGCTTAACCATATACGTTATATTATGATGCCTTGAGAACTTATTGAAACGATTGAAGAATACTCTTAACCATATACGTTATATTGGAGACAGCGGCGACACCCGCTTGCGAAGCAAGGGTTGTTTCACAACCACCGCCTTCGGCAAGTCGCTGAAAGCGACATTGCCTACGGCTCTTTCTTTATTTAATTTCACAATCGAAATCATTGCCTACAATCAGTTTATATGATTTTTCCATAATCTCGCGCAGTTCAGCGGCTTTGCTTGCTGGCACAATGAAGCTGTCGTAAACACACAGGACCGGAATATCCTGTTCATTGCATTCAGAAATTACCTCGACGGCAATTTTACTATCTACCCGCATCAATTTCATACCGAAGTTGGTGCAGAAGTACTTGGATATAGGCCGGTGTACTCTTTTGAATTTTTCAATCAGTTCATTTGGAGTCTGTCCCTTCTTCCCCAACAAGTTGAACAGGCCGAATTCCTTTTCCTTCACCAGTTTATTTCGCTCATTGTTTCCGACCTGGCGTGCTTCTTCGATTGAACTTGTATTCACCAGGGCTAGAAGTAGTATCTTTAGGAATGGTCTCAGTTTTTCGTTATCACTCACTGCCAGATAAGGGTCCTTTTGATAATTCCTATGTTCCTGTGCGTAAAGAATTCGTGGGTGCAGGCCGGAATAATCCAGTTCGACACATTTCTCGCCGTCAAAGGTTATTGTGCTCCGTTCTTCTTCGGTGAATTTTTGATAATTGAAGGCGGTCGAGCAGTGCATTCTGCCGTAGATCCATTTCGAAAATGACGGGTCATCTTTGTCTATGTGGAAAACAGCATGTAGGGCGGTAGGAAATCTCATGCCATCCATTTCAATCCGGTATTTCTTGCAAATCAGGTAATTGTCCTCAAGGATTTTTGATATGCGGATTGAAAGCTCGGTCGGTTCATAGTCTATCCACTTTCCTTCTGCGTCCTTTAGCGTTACCCATTTCTCAGGCACAAAGTCCACATTCCCACGGAACCGTTGGAGCAGTTTTTTGTTTGCCCAAATTCGGGTATTTCGTTTGGCGAATTCGGTTCCTGGTTTGACACCGAGCAGTTTGTGCTTAATCAGCCTGCGGATTAATTTTGGTACGAATGGTTTCCCAACCCAAGCGTTCTGGTCCATGGGTACCATCAAGGGCTTACGAGCATACCTTGCGTGGATCAGGTTTGCGCACACCATGTAGCAGACCTGTTGTTTTTCGTCCCAATTGCGCCGTCTCGTGCGTTTTTTTGTCGGCTCAATAGTTCCTGATAGAAGCTCTTCCTGAAGTTCCTCCGCCGTCGGCTTTAGAATTTCCGCCAGGAGTTCATCCGCCGCCGGTTTGTCCTCATCGAGCAGAGTCAACCCGTAGCGTAAAGACAAAGCCTGGTTTAGCCAAGGCACATCATCTTGCTTCTCCACGCCAGCGCTAATATGCTGCTTAATCTTGTCTTTCATCAGTCAAACATCTCAGGATTGGGAGTGGCTTTGGTTTGTCTGCCTTTCTTTGGCTTTTTGTGCGGCTTATCGGACTCATCATCGTATTCTATCTCGGTCGATTTGCTATCTGATTTGCTGTCTATGTAAGGCCGCCCAATTTCCAGGCATTGCAAGAGGAGGACATCGGGTGGTTCGCTGCCGTCACGGATTAGAAGTGGTGAAATTCGCAGTATATTCCTTTTCTTTTCGTCATCGGATTGGTTGAGGGCGTACATGGCGGTGACATGTTGGTTTTTCGTTACGGTTTCACTGAAGTTCTTCGGCGTGAGTTTTTTTTCATTGTCGAAGCCAGCGGCGTCTGACTGCGTGACCGTTATGAGGCAGCAGTTAAGTTCTTGCGATAGCCTTCTTGCTTGCTCCCATTTGGCTGCTTCCTGGAGTCTATGTTCCAGCCTTGTGTTTTCCGAAGCCATGATATCTATATAGTCGATTGCAAGCACATCAGGAACGAAATCATAATCCTCTTTCCACTCAGCCAACTTTCGTTCAATTTCACTGAACGTCAGTGTCCGTGTTGAGTAGTAATCTGTAAATAGAGGGGCGTGTTTTCCAAAGCGGCGCTGCCAGTCGTTCTTAGCCTTCAGAGCGCCCGCCAGGTCTAGGTTTTTAAATTCTCTCGGCTCGAAAGTACCTTCAAAATCAGTTGGGTAGCTAACTTTGATTATTTCGTTTGCACCTTTATCGCTTTCAAAAGGACGTTTAGCAACATACTTGCCTATTCTGCCGGTGCGCTGCTCCCTCGTCATGTCGCCCGCTTCGAAAACAGCGACCTTTGCGCCATATCTACTCGCTCGCATGGCTATTTCCATTAGTAGAAAGCTCTTGCCACGCTTTGCTGTCGCCAGCAGTCCAATAAGGGAGCCACGATAGAATTGCCGGTTCATCATTTTGCCCCACGCTCCGGGAAGTTCGAAGACGCTACGAGGTTTTTCATAATCGAAAACTCGCATCCAAAGGTCGTCGTCTTCAAAAACGTTGGGATTTTGTTTCATCTTTTTAGCTACGGGAGCGTAGCCGCGCATAACGGAATCAGCCTCTTTGAGGCGCCCTTGCTCCATATAAGCTTGCATTGTTGCAATATCTTGCTCTAGGTGCTTTCGATGGCAGAATTTTTCAGTTTCATCAACATAGAATTGGACATTGAATTCCTTTTTCCTCTCCCATTCTCCGCTGAGGGAAGTGAGGAGTTTCTCTATGTATTCTTTGTTGTCGTCGTCTAGTTCGTTGTCACGGACAGCGGCGATATAACGGTCCATCATATGTGCCGATGGAGCTTCACTATACTTTTGGAAATAGTCTCTACACCATTTAAGGATTGTTCGTGCGCCGGGGGCTTCCAGGTAGGATTCTTTTAACCATTCATTTACTTGCCTGATGTAATCCGTGGAGCAAATGAATGCAGTTAGGATTCTTCGTTCTTGGGTCCTGTCAATTGGTCTCAATTCCATTTGTCGTGCCTTCCTTCTATTTGTAAATGCAGGAAGGTACGTGAAAGCTCGGTCGTTCTAAAACATAATCTATATTACAGTTACCCGTCCGCCACGTACCGCTTCCCGGTCAACAAGCGCCAACTTGTTGACCTTTTGCTTTGTATTAACGATTCCTCATTCCTCTCCAATAACTCGCGCCCACTTCTCCATTGCCTCTCGAACTGCCACCTGGAATGGCACCAAAGCGGCCCAAGCCGCGCCGTCGCTTTCCGGGATTGAATCGAAGAGGTCACCAACGAGAAGGTCGATAGACAATAGTTTTCTGCCAATATCACGCATCATTTGCCTGGCGTCCATGGTACCTCTCCTATTTCCCGCTCGATGAGCGCAAGCAGCTTTTGTGCCAAAGTCACGCCTTCATCGAGGCACTTTTTCTTGAGCGTAATCAACCATGCATCCTCTACTACAACTTGAACGTATTTCATATGAACTCCTTTCAATAGAATTGATGTTATCAATGTTTTTGGAATCAATAAAAAAGGAGTGAGAGACCGGATATAATGATTTGGATTTATATGTTGAATGAAGAAAAGAGCCGTAGACAATGTCGCCCGTGGCGACTTGCCGGAGGCGATGGCTGTGAAACAGCCCTTGCTCCGCAAGCTGGTGTCGTCGCTGTCCTCGTAATAACGTATACGGGTAAGAGTTTTGTTCGATATTTAACTTGATGACTAACTATTTTACATACATAAATAATCTATAGTAACTTACAGGTATTCAACTTCTCTAAAATATGCTTCCATTTCAGGATCTTCGTATTTTCGAATGCTGTTGACCATTATATTAAATTTATTGACCATCCATCCATACTTTACCTTGAGATCAGGTTTGGTAGTATGGATAAATGGTATGATAATAGCACGTATATTATCAACATATAACGGAATGTCATATTCATAATCTAGATTTGCAAACGCCTTTTCGAAATAATCTATATAATACATATTATCTGTATCCTGTGATACAAAGTTTTTTATATCTTCTCTCTCTGTATCTGGTGGATTATCACCATACGTGCTACCGATGTGAATTATAGATTCATCCAATATTATTCTTGGGAATAAAGCCGCCTTGCTCTCCGCATCATAAGCGTTAATCAGCGCCGGTCCATAAACAAAATTGTCATCATGAATAAGCCTTCCGAATGACATTCCCCCTCTGCAGATTATTCCCTTAAATATTAAATTAATAAGCATAATCTGCACAAGATTAAGTGTATACCACACCTCACCTCGTTGTGATTTACGAAATGATATAACTAGTGAATCGGAGAATTGGGTTATGACCTGTGTCGTGGAATCTTTGAGGTCACCAAAGTCGTCAAATGTAAAACTTGATTTAATTACTGAAAGTACATCATAGACATCCTTTATTCTTTCTACAACGTCCTCACCTCGTTCATCCAATGTGCGATCAATCAGATGTCTAAATCCCAGAATGTCAATAAATAAAACGATTCTATCTTCGTAATTCATCATCATTCCTTGTGTTCGGTGCCTTCGAACTGTTGCCTGACGCGGTGCTGAAAGAAATTGAACGCATAGATCAACTGTTAGTGGTAATCCGTGATTAGATTGCCGGTTCCCAAATAAATAGCCATTTCCGGTGTCAGATTATTGCAATCGAACAGCATCGTCAAGGGTATTATTCTCAACGCGGTGACCTTGGTTGAATATCACCGAGAGGTCCTCCCATGATGGTATAGAACTGTCCACGGGACTGCGCCACCATCAATTTGAAGCCGTCGTATACGAGGACTACACGTATGACCAACGAGAACCACCTTCTCGCCGTGGTTCTCGGTTTAGGGCCTATGATGTTACTTCACCACTGCAACTTTTCATCTGGCAGCTTCACGTGCTCAATTGGTGTGTCTTCTTCCGCGCCCACGTTCAACCCGGCTAAATTTATATGTAGGTGCACAAGATTGGTACATTCCATCGCTAACGCTCAGTCATAAGCGTACTGCTCACACTAATTCGTTTCGTCGCATACTCCTCAAGTCATAATGATTTGTATCCATCCTACGAGTTGCATATACTGCCACATGCATACTATCCTACACTGCTATAGCTGCGCACTTACAAACACACTCATAGTTAAAATAGTCAATTAAGATTTCTTTTAAGAGAGTTGGTGGAGTCACATTATTTGCTTTTAATTTGTAATGAGTCCACTTATAACAAACTAAGATAACAGTTTGCCTAATATTCATGCATACCTGAAGGACACAAATTATGGATATACAGTTAGTCACTTTGGACGATGGACAAGATATTTTGGAATATATTTCATCAGATATCAGAGGCACACAGGCAGTTGGTTTCTTCTTTATTTTGGACCCTGATTTCGAACAGAACCTTTATATGAGCAGCCAGCCCTTCACGCTGGAAAAAGCCAGAACTGAATGGGATGTTAAAGCCTAATTTCACTACTTGAAAGGAAAATGCTCATGGCACTGTTAAACAAAATCACGTTACTTTTTGAAGATGAAGAAGGCTTGAACCTGAAGAAAATGCCCAAAGCTGAAAAGGCACTCGGTAAGTGGACTAAGACGAACTTTGGAGCAGATTGTGACCTGGGCGCAATCACAGTAGAGCAATTGCAAGAAAAACTGAAGGTTTACAAAATGGAATTAACTGAAGAGCAACGGCAGAAGATAGCGGACGTAGCAGTAGGTGAAACGATAAGGATTCCTGCCGGTAGATGGGGCGATTACCAGGTTGAAGGCGTAGAACAATTAGAAACTACTCCAGAGGAAGTTCCTGCCACTATCGTCGAGAGTAGCGAGGAACAAGTATTCACCAGTCAGGAAATCACGACAGACGTTGCACCAACGGAAACTCCTGAAGTTGTAGCTCCGGTTCAGAAGCCGCCGAGAGTATCCAAGAGGCCTTATATCAATGACGTTGCTGAGTTGCTCGAAGCCGGGACACATTCCGCTAAAGAAATCGCGAAGTTTGTCCTGGAGAAATATCCAGAGGTGAAGCCCGGCGGTATCCAAACATTCTGCGTCGATTTAAAGAATAGCAAATACAATCATTTCAAGCCTCGCGCCGTCGTTATCAACGCTTCCGGCAAACTTCAGTTCGAGGATAAGGTGGTTAACCAAACAGTAGAAGCCGAACCCGTGCCAGAAGCGCCGGTGGAAGTTGTGCCAGAAGTTGGAGTTGCTACCGAGGAAGCACAGCCCGATGCACAGGCAGAGTAGCCCGGATCAGGGCGGTTCCGGTAATGGGGCCGCCCTCAACATGGAGGGGCGCAGAAATGGAAGCTAAATCGTTTTCACCTGGGCGACTTCTTGCCACTCCTGGGGTATTAGCCGCAGTTTCCCGCGAACGTCTTTTGAAATGTCTGGAGGCTCACCTTAGCGGCAATTGGGGTGATGCGCTGGGTCAGGAAGACTGGAAGTTGAATACTGAAGCAACTCATACTGGAGCGCGACTACTTTCATCATATTGGATAGACCCACAGGATCATTCAGCAGGTCGATTCTGGATAATTACCGAGGCAGAGGGCGAAACTGAAGACGGCACTGGAACCTTGAGCAGAGCAGCGACCACGATCATACTTCCCGAAGAATACTGAACCGTAGGCGAATGGAGTCAACGTCGAGAACTGCACCAACACAAGAGGAGATAAGATAATGTTCTTCCATGGAAATTTCCCCAAAGGTCCGCATCATAATTTGACAGGGTTGCCGGGAGGCGGAATGCAATTACTACTGTTTGGATTGTGCGCCGGACAGGAACTTGAAAAAGCTCGCGAAAGGAGTGCCTGTTCCACTTCCGACGAGAAGGAATGCGACAGGTGTGGCAAATGCTGTAAAGAAAAGTTTGGAGGGTAGTCTCCATCACCGTTGAAAAGGACAGAATATGGACACTGTTCTCACGTATTTTTCTGAAAATCTCGCGACAGTTTCCAAAGAAGAACTTCTAAGCGCTTTGGAAAATGCACTCCGAAGCGCTAATTGCTGGCGCGAGGCTTGCCTTGGTGGGTCAAATCCGAAGCAATTGAATTTGAACATTGTGAACGAGGAACGTTGAAATGCTGAACAGAGAAGACTTTGATTTCTATTACCTAATAATTTGCAGCCGTGGCCCTGGCTCAGAAACGATCACGGTAGACCGCTTGGACCCCATGGTTTCTGACATTGAATTCTTGGAAGCATCAGAAACTGAATTCGAAAAATTCGGCGTCTGCGAAGTCGCTGCTGATTTCAATGACGAAGGTCCAATCATAGCCGTTCCTGCCGGTACAAAGCCGTTGAAAGCCATTTACACCTGGCTGAAGAACTATTGTGCTGAAACGGATGCCGAATATGCCGTTGGTACGGAATCCACAAGAAGCTCTGACCCAGAAACCCGAGCCATTCTGGAGACGTTGGACAAGCACCACGCAGAAACCAGGAATGCGTTTCTGAGTGCATGCCTCCGCGTTTTCCTTACCAGCGATATTGGAAGCGATAACAATCCATGGACGAGCATCAACGGCTGGCGGAAAGTCGAAATAGAAATTCCCAATAAGGCTCAGTTTGAATTACTCATGGAAGCGACAGGCGAGACGGCTGAGCAACTTGGTAGGTGGGAATGTGCGGTTCTCAAGCAAGCGGCAAAGCAGTATGAGGAGGGAACGTTGCCTGAGCGCGAGTTTCCGGGGTGTTAGCGAGAACAGGCGCTTCAGCAGGTGGCAAAGCGTTATCGGTCTCGTGTCGGTCGGCTTGTCCAATTTCCGGTATGCTGTCCACCTCGGAAAGTAAGGCGGGAAGCGTGGAGGCTTTTGGGATATGGACAATTGACGCTCAATTTGTCCAGTTTTCTTTTCCACATGCGTGGGGCGCTTGCCCACCACACATGCTTGCTCCTTATTAAGAACACCCTTAAGAAAGAGACCCTAAAGAGTTTGATTGCTCTCTTCTGATTTCATCTTCAATGGACTGTAACACCACATCAGGATACCCCATTTCTTTATAAATCGGTCTCTTTATTTTTTCGAATCTTTCTAACAATGCGGCAAAACACTCTTCTCCGCCCCTCTCTTGATTTTTCCGCTGTATATACTCATCGATAGGAGCATCATCATCTACTGGAATTGTTACTGCTTCCTTAGATTTGACTGTTAATTCTTTACATCTTTTAATTTCGTCTTTGTAACGTACCATTAAATCGTGGCTCTCTTTTTCTGTCGGCATGGTTTCTACTCCATTGTCTTAAGCTACTGTCAGATGCTCATGATGGAATTTCATACTTATTTACTGGGCAATATACAAGAAGAGGAAAAAACCATCTGTCCTATAATTTTGACTATATCTCTTTTGCAAAAGAAAGAAGCGCGTCCACATTGCGTTTAAATGTTTTCTCAGGGTTGGGCGTGCTAGCAAAGCCAATATATTGGAGATGGTCTTGTTTGTCTATTTCCCTCCCTTCTTTACCCAAACGATAGATAAACCACGCTCTATCGAATCTCCAGCGCCTGAACCATGTTAAATAGGGTCTAAATTCTGCGACCGCAACTTGAAGCTTGGGGAAAGCGTTTCTAAGAACCGGATCAATATCTAAACCGCGTTTTGGCCAGTTAGTAGGAATTGGATACAGACCTGCAAGTATTTCGAGGACAGAGGAACGGAACTTTATGGAAGCCGCAGCATAACGGTTTTTAGCAAAGTTACGATAAGTTAAATAAGCACTGAAACAGGCCAATAATATAGCCCCGATAATTATATATAGATTGTTACTTATGACTTTACTTACGTCCATCGGCACCATTTCTTTGCGGGAAAACGTTCTTTTGTCACGTTATTAAGTTAGAAGATTTAAGTCTTAATCTGTCTTCACATCATTACATTTAATGATCATACCCCTAAAGAGTTTATTAACGCCATATGCAGCACCCAGCCCCCGACTTCTGTTGGCTGAAACGAATGCTCCTGATAGTGCTCCTTGATCATCACTCCGCTCTATAATTTCATATCCTCTGTCTCTACACACTTCTCCAGCTTTTTTATAGCAGTCTTCCCATGTTGGATTATGCATAATAAAATGAGCGCCTGTATCCCCCGAACAATCGATGACATAGCCTTTTTGGCCGGAACTGGTGTAAGTTTCCTCAACTGTAACTACATGAGCGCACCCAAATACACTAACTATTAAGACAATACTAATAATCATAAGCCTACAGGTTATCTCTTCCATCATTTACCCTCCTCTGACCATCCCACATGCCTATTATTTTCATGCCCACATTCAAGGTGAATTGTGTGGCGGCTCGGCCCCCCGCGCTACGCAAGCTTCCTTCGATTACGCCGCGCCACACTAATTCTTAATTTATTTCTTTGCACATAATTTCTGTTTACACTGATTCCTCTGCCCTAACTGGACAAAATGCAGAACTATCCAGTTTTACCAGTTGTTTTTATTCACTTTTTTGCTCGCTTGCAATTTCCTTATTCTATGCCGTATCAATGCCCTTACCGTCACAGAATAGATGAGATAATTTCCTTTGTCCAGTCGGTTTA
>Ga0187862_10003690_pt1 | contig 14835 bp, 19 predicted proteins | sample June2016WEW_10_1_FD_133003 | JGI IMG/M metagenome (GOLD analysis project Ga0187862, IMG submission 133003) | Peatland microbial communities from SPRUCE experiment site at the Marcell Experimental Forest, Minnesota, USA - June2016WEW_10_150 | ecosystem: Environmental > Terrestrial > Soil >...
GAGGTCAATTGACATCCACACTAGATGGTGGAAACCCGAGTCGCTTGCGTTGCTCAACCCAGTTCATCGGCACGTGGCGGGTCAGTTTTTTCCAGGTTAGGCCTTCAGGTTGCCTTCCATCGAGGATGGCTTCTACGATGTCAGGAGCAAGGAAGGCGCACTCCAGAATCTGACTTGCGTGCTTCTCGTCAAAACGAGTCTTCTGGGCGATCGCTCTCCCGCCCCAAACTTTCCCGGCGATGATCCACTCGTACCACTGGCGGGCGCAAGCTACAGCTTTCAACAGTGACGGAACCAGGTGCGCCCGTACCTGACCATGGAGATGAGGTGGGATTATTAACCGTGTCTCCCCGCCGCAACGTTTGATCCGTACTTCTACTGCAAGACGAACTATGTCATAAGGGCTCTGATGTGAAGCTTCGAGAGGGTCTCCGAAGATTACAGCACGAAGCTCGCTCTTGCTGACTTCTACTTCGATCTTGTCTGGATGCATCACGACACGGTGCACGACTCTTCTCACGAAGTTGTGAACGGCGGCAGGAGAGTCGGAGCGCAGCTGGTCAGATTGTTTCCGGGCGGCTGCAATGATCTGCTGGGTACTGGCCGGAGGGTCTTCGGATTGGGTGAACCCATCCATGACTTCGTTCGCGGATTGCAAGAATGCCAGTAGCCGCAGAGAAACTTGCTGTTCAACATCATGGGCTGGAAGCCTTGCCGGTTTGCCTTGTGCTCCGTGAGTGTCGGTTTTCCGCTGGCAAACGAGTCGAAGCCGACGAAACCTTCATCGGCGGGAAAGCTCGAAACATGCACGTCAGCGAAAGTAAGCGCCGTATCACTGGCACTGGCAGTAACAGGAGAGAGAATCCGCGACAAGATAGCCGCTTCAAAACGAAAAGGTATGTGGATGGTTGGCAGAGTGCCAGTCGGATATGACGTCAAGGAACGCAAGCTGATCGCGAACCACACGCGGGATTTCTTCACGAACATTCCTTTTGAGCCGGAGACCCTATCCTGAACTGCAGAAAGTCACCGCCGCTTGGTGGCACCCCGAGACCCAGAGCACATTACGGGCGCTGGTCGAAAAACTGGGGAAGAAGAAGTAGCTAGTGTCGCATCAGATATTCCTCAAGAGCCGCCGCCTCGAGCGTCGAAGTTATTGGACCCGCCACGGTAGCTGCGTACATTGGTCCATCGTCTCCCCAATCATCCACTACCCGACACGTTTTCTTTTATCTGCGTCTTCGCCTCAGGAGCGCCTGGAGGGGACAGACGATGACCGCGACAACCGTGGCTTAGAGTACTGTTTTGAGTTCACTTCGGTTCCGACGACCCCGTCGGAGTTTCCGGAATTTGATCTGCCGCGTTCAAGTTCAAGGTCTTGAAGTCGAATACCCACGTCTCCGAGCCGTAAAAGATCGTGACATGGCTCACCAGATTGACCCCACCTACCAACCTCCACGTGTCGAATCGGATCGTGGCTGGTTTCCCCGTCCGGGAGTTTGTACTGATCAACCCTACCGGCAAATGCGAGGTTAGGGAAAAGTAGATACTTGCCGACTGTCCAAGGTCGTCTGTCATGGCGATCTGAGTGGTCGTCTGGCCCTCGAATTGAGCGCGGCCGATTGACTTGAAATCGTGGAAACGTCCTCTCAGATCGAGGGCCATCATAGGGAACTCATGGGCTCGAAGCACGGAAGCCTCGATGGCATCGATCGATTCAGGGCGACCACTGTTATCCAGTTGCCAGCCTCGACCATCGAGGATTCCCTCGATATTCTTGTGATCCGATAAAAACTGCTGAAAAGACAAATTTCCGTTGCGATCCGAAATAATACGCGTCTCGTAGTCACCCTTCGGTCCGTGACACGCGGCGATAGCAGAGATTGAACGGATGTTTGCGCGGGCCTCCTCAGTTCCCATGGCCGCTTCGGCCGCATCGAGTATTTCGGCGGTGGTTGGCACGACACGTACGGGTTTGTCTTCTATCCCTGAGGAGATACCCACCATTCGCCAGGCGCCTCGTTGCTTTTGGAAGGTGGCGATCCAGGAACTGATAAAACCGCGTTCGACTCCGGTATTGGGACCGCTCCGATCACTGAGACGAGCTTTGATTTCAATCACCATCCACGCCATCTGCCCATCGGGAGAAACGCTGACCTTAGGTGGAGCAGTATCTTCCCAGGAAGAGTATTTGACGCGGTCGAAATACTGCGTGAAGTGTTGGCGCATCTGCTCGCGGGTGACGATCTCGACCTTGCCATATTCCACATTGATCACCTGATCGGCCATGCCGGCCGCGAGCAGATGGGCATCGCCTTTCAGGTGAGCCTGCCGTTCACGCGCATGAATTGCCAGAAGAGACTGGGTGTCCTTTTCTAGGGTGGGTGTCGAGGCGGCCGCTGCCGTTGTAGAGCAGCTGGCAATGAGCAAAAGTATCCGGAACAATTTCACTTGGCGCTCCCCTCGATCGCCCTCTCCTCACACCATCCGAACTCTCATTGGTGTAACGGCTCCGCAAGAGCAACCGAGAACAACAGCAGCAGACGGCCGCAAATCTGTGACATCAGTCCTCCAAATGGCCGCCTGTTGTTTCTGAAACCGGCGGCCGATTGCCTTAAGGAACGAACGTTATACGCGCCGAGAAAATCTGCGACCTTGTGCCCGTAAGAAGGGCGCACTTACTCGACGGCGAAGTGTGCGACTAAATCTTGCTTGATTTTCTCCAAGTGACCACGGTCAAACCATTGTCCCCGGACCGCCACTCCGGATATTTTGCGTGTATTCGTAATGCTCTCCAGCGGGTTGCCGTCGAGAAGCACTAGGTCCGCCACTTTTCCAGGCGTTACAGTCCCTGCGTCTTGGAACCGCCCGAGGAAGAGCTGCGGGTTGCGTGTGCTTGTGACTAGGGCCTCGTAGGGCGTGAATCCGGATTGGACTAATTGCTCCAGCTCGTCATGCAGAGAGATTCCGGGTATCTGGATTGGATTGGTTGCGTCTGTGCCTGCCATCAAATGCACTCCAGCCGTCTGGAGGCTGGCCGCGAGTTTCAAGAGAAATGGGACCATGATCTTGTTCTCTAATACCCAATCGCTGCTCCGTTTCGCATAAGAAGAATCGTCGGTCTTGTACTCGTCGAGGTACGCCCTAGGAATAAATTTGACCTCCGGCGAGCGAATGAGCTCATTAAGATTTGTGGCCTGTTTGAGAATATTCGTGTTGGCCGAGAGCGTTGTAATCACCCACACGTTGTGTTCTCTCAACTCCTTGACAAGTGCCGGAATTGTCTTCGGGTCCGGCTGTGTGTCGGGCGGAGGGTTGAGATGTCGATCGACGAAGAAGCGGTACAACTCCTCAACATGCGCGATCGCATCCTGACCCGAGTCGATTGTGCGTCGAACTCCGACATTCCAAGAAACATGGCCAACAAGGCGAATGTGGTTTCTTTTTGCCGCGTCGACGATGCCCTCGTAGGCATCCTGCGACAACGCACTATAAGGCTTGATGAAGTCGTATCCCCGGCGCGCCTGCTCATCGACTTCCCTTTCGGCGTCCACCCTATTTTTCACCACTGTGCGTGAAGGGTTGGTCGGCGGATCCCCATCCAAAATCGGACCTGAGGTGTAGAATGTTGGGCCCAAAATCTCCCGCGCCGCTATCTTCGCTTTCCACTCGAGCAATTTCGGGCTACCGCTCAGGTTGAGAACCGTTGTTATCCCGTTCACGATGTAAAGCTTAAGTTGCTGTTCGTCCCCGAAGTAGGTGTGGATGTGCATATCCGAGAAACCGGGCAGAAGATATTTACCCGCGCCAGCCACGACGATGCTGTTGACTGGCCAATGCTTTTGCGGCTCATGTTGATCCACGCTTCGGATGATGCCATCCTGGACGAGAACGTCCCTATGGGGAAGGGTCTCCACTTTGTCCATTGGAACTACGGTTACGTCCTCGAATACCAGCGTATCGTGCGTCTGACAAAAACTGGATTGGGCACCGAGGAACGAGGTGACCACGAGCGCGATTAAGAATGTCCGCATGTTCCGCCGGCGACGATGATGTCCATTTCTAAGACGCGGAGGGGTCAAGTTCGTAAGCGCTACCCGGACCTGTGACACCCCATACCCCTGTCTTTGCGGTTCATCCCGAGTTTTCTCTAGATCTCTGTAAGGTGTCCACGCTGGTGGGTGGTGACCTGATTAAGCTCAGTTTTCCAGGTCTGCTAAGCGGCAAATGAATCCCCATCCGCCGCCGAGTTCGCTGACCGCGAGCATTAGTTCATTGCTGCCCTTCTTTAATGGAAGGAGACATAAAACGCGTCCGACAGTTCCCGATCAGTGAGCGTGCCGGGGACAGAATCGCGCGTGACATCTGGACTAGAGTGTTGGTCCACTGCATAGCTAAGACTTGAAAAATCCCCGCCACCACGGTGTCCCGCCACAGCGTTGGGAGAACGTCCACTTCGGCAGCGCCGGTTCGGTGTAAGCCCACTCCCAGACGTTGTGATCTACTCCAGCGTACTCGGTGTAGAGCGGGTGTCCGCCCGCTTTCCGCAGCGCCGCGGCTCGAAAGCGAAGAATACAACCCCTGAAAAGAAGGCCGAAGGATGGGGCGACACATGGACATGGACAGCTCTAGATGCTGATACGAAGCTCTGTATTAGCTATCTGGTAGGCGGACGCGATCTAGGATGGGCCACGGAGTTTATGCAAGACTGCGCCAGCCGAATCACTAACCGCGTGCAGATTACGACAGACGGCCACAGGGCATACCTCGAAGCGGTTGAGAACGCGTTCGGTGCAGACATCGACTATGCACAGTTGCAGAAGATTTACGGCGCTTCGATGGAGAATGAGGCGCGCTATTCCCCGGCACGTTGCATTGGCTGCGACATGAAAGTCGTGAGCGGCAATCCCGATCCGAAGCATGTCAGCACCAGTTATGTTGAGCGGCAGAATCTTTCGATGCGGATGAGCATTCGCCGTTTCACCCGCCTGACAAACGCCTTCTCTAAAAAAGTTGAAAATCACGCGGCTGCCGTGGCGCTGTGGTTCATGTATTACAACTTCTGCCGCGTGCATCAGACGTTGCGCGTCACGCCGGCGATGGAAGCCCGAATTAGCACGCACGTTTGGACGATTGAAGAACTTGTGAGCTTGCTCGCGGCGTGAGAGCATGGCTCGCATGGGAATGGTAGCGATTAAGAAGGTCACGCTGAAGGAGCATCACCTAAGCCCGGGCCGCACCAAGCACACTCTTTCTGATAGCAATGGCGTGAGACCTTTCCCTCCCTTCACATCGCTGGCTATTACCCGGTATGGCGAGGAGTCGGGCTATTACTTGATGCATATCTGCAACAACAATTTAGGAACCGATACGTGGCACGAGACTCTCGAAGATGCTCTCCATCAAGCTGAGTGGGAGTTTGGGGTATTGCCCGAAGAGTGGACGGACGTTCAAGAGCCTTTCTAAAATTCAAATTGAGCCACTACCTGCGGGTCTCTCAATACAACCGTTCTGTTGCCTACATGGTAGCAGCCGTTTGGTTCGGGAAGATCGAATCCTGCCTGGTTTGCATTCGAGGCCTGAGAGGGCAGTGTGAGTAAAACCAGTACGAAGAAGGGGAAGGCGAAGAATGCAGTTTTGCTGGTCATTGCTACTCCCAACGGGATGATGGTAGCCCTCTTCTGAGACGTCCGGTGACAAAGTTCGTGAGCACTGCCCCGACCCGTGAGGCGTCAACAAACTACGGTGCCGATACACAATCAGACGGTTCCAGCAGCGCGAAAGCGGGGATACTCTCTCTGGGCACGCGTGCGAGATCTAATGTAAAACGGTTGCATCGTTGTTCCAGAACCTGGCCATTGCTCTGGGACAGTGAAACCGCCGAGAAGTACGGCCGAGTTGGAGGCATCAAATGAACAGGCGGGAAGCGATCCATGGCTTGGGAGCGTTAGCATTTGGAGTGGCAACGCAACGTGCTGCATCGGCTGGTTCTGTCCCGGAGCGGAACCTTGCTGCAACCCAGTCCGCAACCCCGTCGCTGCCGTCGATCGTAGCCGGTGTGCGCCTGGTGGATTCGGAGATCGCGACGCAGGCGACCAAACTTAGTCGCACAGTTTCTCCACCGGATCTCTTTAACCATTCGGTCCGGACCTTCCTGTTTGCATCGCTGATCGGACGGGCGCTGGGACAGAAATTCGACGAGGAGGTTCTCTACCTCGCCTGCATCCTGCATGACTTGGGTTTGACGGAGCGCTTCGAAAGCGACACGCCTTTTGAGATCCAAGGGGCGGAAGCCGCTAAGCACTTTCTGGAAGAGCACGCATATGCAAAGGAGAAAATTGGAATCGTGTGGGACGGAATCGCCATGCATCCTTCTGCAATCGGACAGTACAAGCAACCTGAGATCGCGTTAGTTGGCGAGGGGGCGGGAGCTGACGTCATCGAACCAGATTTCTCACGAATCCAGAAGAGCGATGTCGAGGAGATCGTCAAAGCATTTCCCAGATTAAAATTCAAGGAAGCATTCGTGAAAACCTGTGCGGAGGTGGTACGCAAACATCCCCGAGGAGCGTCCAGTTCATTCATGCGGGACATTCGAGAACGCTATGTGCCCGAATTCCATTCCAGGAACTTCTGCGATAGGGTCGAGCAGGCTCCTTTCCAGGAATAACGTTGTTGGTCAGAGACGGCGCTCGTGGTGTCTTCATCGAATCGCTCACTTATGGAGTTTTCATGAAATACCTGAAAAGTCCGATTGTAATCACAGCGCTTGGACTCGGCCTCGCGATGATCTGCTCAGCCGAGAACGTATCACCGCGTTCCGCCCAGTCAAGCGCCAGCGCTTTTGACGACACCACTGCCACCACGGTACCGCGCCATGAGAAGGTCCAGGTTACAGATGGAATCTATCTTTTCTTGTCGCCAGATATCGACGGCATTGAAGTCGATGGCAATTCCATCGTCGTAGTCGGCGATCGCGACCTCCTCGTGTTTGATACCAACGTGCTTCCTTCTTCCGCCAGCGGCATTCTAGACGAGATTCGCAAAATTACGGACAGGCTGGTCCGTTACGTTGTGAATTCCCACTGGCACCCGGACCACTGGGACGGCAACGAGGTCTACGCGAAGCGGTTTCCCGATCTCGAAATCATTTCGAGCGCTGATTCCCGCCGCTTGATGGAAAATTCCATGCACATTTATGGGAAGACCCTCGAAAAGTTATCGGCGGCTCCCGCGAAGCAGATGCAAGAGTCGCTGCGAACCGGTAAGAACTCCGACGGTTCCGTGCTCAGCGATAGTGATCGCAAAGAGTTTGTAGAAGACTTGCGGGCTCAGAAGGAATTCATGGCGGAATACAACTCAATGCATCCCGTTCTGCCAACGTTGACGTTTGACCATCAACTCACTCTGTATCACGGGGGACATGAATTTCGATTTATGCACTTCGTCGGAAACACTGCCGGCGATACGGCCGTTTATCTCCCCAAAGAAAAAATCTTGCTGACTGGTGATTTGGTCACCGTTCCCATTCCGTTTGCTGCGGACTCGCATCCAAGCCGTTGGATCGCAAGCCTGAAGACACTCACTAGCCTCGATATTGACGTCATCATTCCGGGACATGGCCCGGTGCAGCATGACAAAGCCTACTTGGAGCTCTTGACCACTTCACTCCAATCGGTAGTCGATCAAGTTCACGAAGCACTCGCGCGCGGACTGACACTTGAACAGACGCGCCAATTCGTGAAGCTCGACGACATACGCAAGCAATTTACCCACGGCGATCCAAATCTCGACGCACAGTTTGATGGGAATTTTGTTCAGCCTATCGTGCTCCAGGTCTACGACGAGGCCACCGAGGAACTAGAGCGTTACCAATAAGTTTGAGGAGGGGTTAGTGCCCGAACTAAGTCTTGGCAGGCACCGGACCGGCGGGTGCCCAAAAAAGTCAGACAGGCTTTGCTCCCCGCCTAGTACTCGAACTTTCTTCCATCCCGGGCCTCGCGGGATGCATTGTCAACCATACGATTGACGTACCTTTGGAACTTCGCGTTCAATTCTTTGTCATCGTGCGTAAACTTCAACCGAAGCGGCTCTACGTTGACCACCTTCTGCATTTCCTCCACCGTCACCAAGCCCATTTGCACCGCCTGACCCACCTGGCTAACCACTGTCTCAAGCAGTTCCGCCTCCAGGTTCAGGAAATCCTTGTCGTGCCACGCCGGGCCGTGGCCGGGAATAATCACATCAGCATCGAACTGGGCGAGCGTTCTCAGACTCTTGGCGTGCTGGCTTAGTGGAGGAGTGAAATAGGGTATGGGATAGGAAATCACGTCTCCGGTTACGAGTATTTTTTCCTTGGGAAGATAAAGGACGGTGGTGCCGTCCGCATCCCCAACCATGCTCATAAAGCGAAACTCTCGTCCGCCGTGATACAGCGTGAGCTTGTCACTGTACGTGAGTGTCGGATAAGTGCGGCTTACTTTCAGCGCCTCGGCGACAAACTCTCGCTCCAGACGCACATCGTCTTCATCTTTGCGACGTTGCTCGGCGGTCAGCACCGTTCCGTCCGCCTGCTTGCCGGTGCTCAGCTCTTTGTCGAAATCGGCCTGATCCTTGCGGAGGTTTTCCGCGAACACGGAAGGCCATGCATTAGCGATGTTCAGCATGAAGCGTCGCGAGTCTGCGGTCGCGATGATCTCGAGATTGGGAAACGCTTCAGCATAAACCTCGTTGCCGGACCAGTGATCCGGGTGGTGGTGCGAATTCACCACGTAACGCACCGGCTTATCGGTGATCTTGCGAATCTCCGCAAGCACAGTCCGCGCGGTAGAGGGTCGCGTAAAGGTATCGAACACCAGCACGTCATTTTCGTTCACAATTACCACGGAGTTGCCGTTGGGTACGTACCCGTCGGGCGCTGTAATGAACTGATAGATGCCGTCGGCGATCTGAACCTTCTGAACCGCAACTCCCGTCTGACCGCTGCTGGACGTAACACGCACCAGTATCGCGAGCAACAAGACAAACCGGGTGGAGGCCGATAAGATTTTATGTCGTCTGGCGAGCATTTCGCCATTTCCTCCTATAGCTGTTCTATTTGTGATAAGTCAGGGGTCTGAATTTCGCCGATTTCACTGTCAGGTCCGAGAAGTATCCATCGGTGGTTGCGTGCGCCCACAGCGCGATCTGGCCGTGAGTGTCTCCGAGCTTCAAATCATCCACAATGAGACAGGGCTGGCCGGAGTCATTGACGTAGAGCTGCGCCGTGGTTCCGGAAGCCACGATTTTCATCTTGGTCCAGACACCCGCCTCCAAATCCACGTACGCCTCGTACACACCGGGACTCTCTTTCCTAAGACGAAACCAGGGGAAATCCGGCAGCGACTCATACTGGACGGAGTGGTTGCGGCGGAGTTGATCATCGGCGCGGCCGTTCGTCGGTCGCAGATAGATGTCTTCTCCCCGCGCACCACGATCCTGCATGCGGAACATGATGCCGATGAAGCCCCGCGAATCCGCCGGCGCTCCGGCGCGCGGCGCTCCGGCGACCTCCACTTCAATCGTCCCATCCTCGAAGTCCGTGCCGGTCACAATTGCTAACGTCGTATCATCAGCCCCCTGATGGTCCGGCAGAGGAGTCAGGTGCAATGCACGGCGTCCGCGATACGTTCTGACCTCGGCTTTCCCGTTGACAAGTTCGAGGCCATCCAATGAGTCCAGCCGGATTGTCGGAACCGGAATCCTCTTCGTTTGAAGAAACGACCCGATGGCGCAAAGGAATCCAAACGTACATGTAAGTACCACGAGTCTTCTCTCTAGCGACTCCCAACTACGACATCTATACCGGAGCTCAGCGAGTCTTGACCTAGTGGGCGTTGGCAGTCTTGTCATCGCAGGTCGCACGCGCGGAGGTTGTGAGTTCATGCATTTAGGAAGCCTCTAGCTCCTCACGCGGGGATGCTTTCCGCCAGACGGCAAAGTTGCTTATTGATAGATTAGACGCGCAGCCCCGACTGCGTTTGTTATGTGGGATATCTTGCACACTCAAGAGGATGGACCTCCGTGAACCAAGGACGAAACGGAGGGCGAATACATCCAATCAGGACCGATTGATAGGAGACCGGCAATGAAGAAGATTAGCACCGCAGCGGCACATAGGATCGCGCTGCTGTCGGTGAGTTTCAACACCATCGTGAGTTTCAGTACCATCGAAAGTGACGTTTTGCACTCCCGATTTTGGATCAAGGCCATTGCGCTTATGACCCCGTAGTTAGTGTTACCGAGCGCTCCGGCCTTTTGGCGTTCTACAAAAGGCGCGGTGACCAGGAACTTCTCGCCGCTGGCAACCGTACAAATACATCGGAAGTTCAACAGCATGAGACGCGACAACGCGGCCCCGACCAAGATCGCCGGAGTCTTTGTGTTCCTCGCTCTTGGATTTGCCTGGGTCTACTGGCTTCTCATTTCCCTGTCACAGAAGGGGTCTTTGCCGTTCTCGATGCAGGACTCAGTTCCTGGCGCGATTCTCAAGGCGATTCTTCGCGATTTCGGCCCGGCGGTGGCAGCCATCATCGTTGAAGCGTTTTATCAAGGCAGCGCTGGCTTGAAACGGCTCTGGCTGACCGTGACACGTTGGCGGGTTTCGTGGCGGCTCTATGCGCTCGCATTCGTGGGGCCGATGATCGCCGCCGGCCTCGTCGTATCGATCGGCGTCATGAAGGGAAGCTTAAAACGCAATCTTGAGCCGATTTCCATCGTCCACTTCGCCCTTGTCTTTTTTGCCATGGTTGTCCTCGGCGGGCCGCTTGGTGAAGAGGTGGGTTGGCGCGGCCTCCTCTTGCCACAGCTGCTACGGGAAATGGGACCAATTGCAGCCAGCATCGCGGTCGGGGGTGTCTGGTGGCTGTGGCACGTTCCTCTGTATCGAGCAGATGGAAGGATCTCAACCACCGGTGACTGGATCGACTTTCTGATTGACACTCTCGCGCTGTCGATCATATTCACCTGGTTCTTTCTGAGGTCTGGATGCAGCGAGGCTGGGAGGAAATGTGATCAAGAGAGGGCTCTTGAGATTTTCGAACATCGACATCTCCCACTTTCCCTAGCTCTTATCGTCGGTGTTTATCTCCGGTTCACGGGGCCGGGGGTGGCACGTCGAACCATCGCTGTTCGCTCGCTCTATTGGCGTCCTTTATGTACCGGTTTTTGTCCCTTATGGAAGCCAAGATCCGGCCCACTGCAGAACCCGGTATTAGCCCTCCCAGGATGACACCCGCTAGATACTCCGCAATGATTTTCAGATACTCCGGGATCGTTTTCGGCGCAACAGCGCTATCGGCAGGGAAAACTTTCCAGAGGGCGAAGCCGCTAAGTCCAAGGCTCAATGCCAATCCAACGACGCTCGCAATTACAGTGATGCGGACACTGGACCATTTCGTCTTGAACTGGACAATATAGTAGAGGGACACGGCGACAATTGCGAAAAGAACGCCTACTAGCAAGCCAACGAGAACTCTAACTACGAGCATTCGGAACCTCACATTTTGCTTGACATCAGACTCACAAACCTGGCTAAAGGGAACATCGCTATCAACAGAAACAATACGAGGAGCAAGCCTATGTACCACGGAAGCACAAGCGGCCACGATAAGGCTGCGAGACTCTTGGTTGCAACCCACGGCCCCCCAAACCAAAAGGTCGGAATTGAAAGCATCTCAGCCACTATCTTTACGCCGTCGCCCCAGACCACAGCCTGGCTCAGGCTCTTTAGCATGAAGATGAAGATTGAGCCGGTTATGACCCCAATTAGGGCGCCCAAGCAACCCCCGATTGTTGCGGACGCCCAATCCACGTTATTTGCTCCTTAACTGCATCCAAAACAATGCTTCCTTCGATGCTCTATCTCGGATCGACCGTTCCGCTCGCCATCATCTGAAGCGCCGTCAAGCTGGGCATGAAAAAATAGTCTCCCCCACGGAGTTCGACGAAGTTGGGCAGGTTCGCACAAATGAATGGCGGATTCTTGAGATCGTCCGTGCCTTGAACGACGAACTTGCCCATGCCGTCATGATTGCCAGTCAGCAAGTCCTTATCATTCCCCTGATGGGCGTCGTTGCCATACTCGATCCACTGCTGTTGCACGAATTCAAACTGACGAAAAAAGCTGGCGTTGAGCGCCATAAAGATGATGCCGCGCTCATCTCGATCATTGACCGGTTCCCCGTCCGGAACATACTTGCCATAGGGCAGACCGCGGCGCATGATGCGGCGGCGGTTGATCAACTGGCCGTTGAAACCAAACGCGTCCCGGGGATTCGCACGGCGGATGTGAGCGCCGATAGGACAACGGGTACCAGAGAGATCGTTGCCGTAGGTGAAGTTGGTGTTCCGGTTGTCGTCGTCTACGATCTTCGGGTCCTCGTGATCGGGCGAAAGCTCAAGCGGAGTTCCGTCTTGCCAGCGGCCCACGAATTTCGCCGCAAGCTTTTCCTTACCGCCCGGATACTGCTGCCCTTTCTTGTCGAGATAATCGCGGAACGCGGCTACGTTCTGATGCATCTTGCGATAGACCATGAAAGTGCCATTGCGCGCCAAAAGGTGAGGGATGGGCGCCACCGGAAGCTCGCCGGCTTCATCGGCATACCCCAAGAGAAACTCCCCGGTCGCGAGCGGCTCCCACGTGCCGTCTTTCGCCAGCTTGCCCTGGCCGGGGACGCACTCCCGTTCCGCTCCCTTGAAATCTGGGTTTCCGAATCCGTCCCGGTAGCCGAAATGTTCGTTGGGCGTGGGCTTCGCGCGAAGATAGATCGCGCAAGCGTCCTGCGCTTGAAGCAATCTCGCTCCTTTGGTCTTGTCCATGATCTGGCTCGCGCGGGCACAACTCTCTTCAAGCGCCGGGAGGGATTCCGCATACACCGCCAGCCACGCGTGCACCCGTTCTTCTCGCCACACTGGGTCCCAGTGTTCCGGACCATTCTTACCTGTGTCATAGAGAATGTCGCCGCGCGCCTTCATGCCTTGTTGAAATTCATCCGGAAAGCTGAGCAGCGTCACCAGCGGCAGGTCCAGCTTGACCAGTCCCCTGTATGTGAATGCGATGTTGAGGGTAGTTGACGGCTTCTTGTCCCAGCGTTCACCAGTGGTAATCAAGGGAAGAAGTCCCAGGATAAACTCCTGCGCCTGCTTGCGATCTAACAGCTCCAGCAGCAGGAAACGGGCGTGGGGAAAGCTGTACCCCTTGAGGGCAAAGCCCTGAATGTCGGAGACATCGATCTTGGTGTTGTCGGTCCTAATCATGCGGACGATCCTCGGATGGGGATTTGTCCCCGTGCCCGCCCGGCAGGGGTGGAGGCTCGGCCTCCAGCCGCTTCAGGAAAGCGCCAAATAGCTTCTGAACTTCCTCGGGGGGCCTGCCCTGGTTCCTCTCGATAAAATGGGCTAGATCCGACTGTGTTTGCAGCGCTTTCAGACTCTGTTGCACCGTGCGATCATTCACATCCGCGAAGAAGAATGTAGTCTTGATCTGACACTTCTTCACATAAGCAATGAAGGCATCGACCTTGTCCACGCCGGGGTAGCCGACGCAATGTTGCCAAACCTCATGAACGAACTTCGGCACTTCTGTAGCCATGCGCTTGAGATATGTATCGAGATCACCGTCGAAGTTCGTTTCGAAGATGAGGTAGCGCGACTTCAAGTGTTCCTCACAGGCGGGTCTTCCCACGAAAACTACGTCGTCCAAAACCACTAGACGCGCCAGATAAGTGCTTGATACTTTCGCGAAGGGGCTGGTGTGGTCCTTAGGCAAGTCGCAGAGATACCAGCGGAGTTGGGTCACGTGGTCGATATCGAGCCGCTGATCTTCGATGATCGGCGAGAGGATCGTCAGCCCGTAGACTTGTCCGCTTTCATTTGCCATTACGTTCCTACCGGTGCGATACCCGTTGATCCAAGGTCGGGCTCCACTCTAATCAGAAATTCCAAATAAGCTTTTTCGAACTCTGCCGGCGACAGTGATTGGCTGGTTTTCGCAAAATCGTCCAGCGCATCGCACACGCGTAGCGCAGCCTTCACATCATTCGTGGTTGCCTTGGGATAGCAGTCGTAGTAATAGTCGGTGTCGAATTGCACAAGCCGGATGTAGTCTTTGAAGGGTGTCACCGGCACCGCACCCGGAAACTTTTCGCTCCACCTCCAAATCGCGTTCAATCCTGTGGAAAGAACGGCCGAAAAGGCGTCAATGTATTGGTTCCATGTCCCGTTGAAGTTACTGAAGAAAATCATGTAGTCGTAGTGCAGGTTCTCACGGGGCTGTTCGTCGGAAAGATGAGGAAACTGATTCCGGCGGATGATCACCCAGCGCGCGAAGTGAATAAAAGACAGGTTCTTCAGATTGGCTTGCAGTGGCTTGATCGCACCCAGAATGAAGAAGAGTGCGCGCAGGATGGGAGTCCTCCACACCTTCATTGGCGTGATGGCGTTCATTGCATATGCTTTGCCGTTTATGTTCGTCACAAAGTTGCCGCCATCTTGAATTCAAGCGATATCGACGGCGCCGACTTCCGGATTGCCCGATTCCGGCTCGGCGAACTGAACAGAACGTTAGGGAATAGCCGACGGTTCTGCGTTCCATCGACCGCTTGCTGCTGAGGATCGTGTGGCCGTTTTTTCGGACTGAAGATCGAAATAATCAATAACATTGTTGATCATCGCGGTCGCAACCTCCGTGTGAATTCGCGTCGGTAGGTACCGACTATAACGCGATCACCCATCCCTGAAAACTCGGTTTCCGGGATACCAGCGCACCATGAAGCCCGCCCTCTATACACATTCCCC
>Ga0187862_10003696_pt1 | contig 14828 bp, 14 predicted proteins | sample June2016WEW_10_1_FD_133003 | JGI IMG/M metagenome (GOLD analysis project Ga0187862, IMG submission 133003) | Peatland microbial communities from SPRUCE experiment site at the Marcell Experimental Forest, Minnesota, USA - June2016WEW_10_150 | ecosystem: Environmental > Terrestrial > Soil >...
CGCCAAAACGTCCCCGACGATCTGGATCGCCAGATGCACCGGACGATCAAGAAGGTCGCCGAGGACATTGAATCGCTACGTTTCAACACGGCGATCGCGGAGTTGATCAAGCTGAACAACGAGATGGGCCGGCTGAGCTCCGGCGTGCCGGCGGCCCTGGCGGAGAATTTCACGCTAATGCTGGCGCCGTTCGCGCCGCATCTGGCGGAGGAAATCTGGAGCCGCCTGGGCCACGACGCCAGTTTGACGCGCGTTCCGTGGCCCAAATACGATCCGGCAAAACTCGTCGAATCGACGATGGAATTGCCGGTCCAGGTGAACGGAAAGCTGCGTGGCACGATATCCGTCCCCGCGGATGCCGGGCAGGAACAGGTTCTTTCCGCCGCCAGGGAAGCGGCCGCCGTCAAGCCCTGGCTTGCGGGCAAGAACCTCGTCAAGCAGATTTACGTCGATAAAAAGCTGGTGAGTTTTGTCGTAAAATGAGCGGCAACCATGGCCCTGGAGATCGAAGCCAAAATAAAGGTCCCGGATTTAGCCGCGGTGCGCAGGAAACTTCAGGCGGCCGGGGCCACGCGCACCGGCCAGGAACTGGAAACCAACGGCTTTTTCGACACGCCCGATCGTTCCCTGCAATCCGCGGACAAGGGCCTGCGGATTCGCGTCGCGGTGGACGAAAACGGCAAGAGCCGGTGCACCGTCACCATGAAAGGTCCCCTGCAAAAGGCGCAATTCAAAACGCGCGAAGAGACTGAATTCTCGGCCGACCCTCCGGAGGCGGTGCGGAAGATGTTGGAGAATCTTGGCTATCGGCTTACGCTGTCCTTCGAGAAACGCCGCGAGACGTGGACGTTCTGCGGCTGCGAGGTCGCGCTGGATGAGTTGCCGTATCTTGGGACCTACGTGGAAATCGAAGGCAAAAGCGCGTCGGACGTGTCGGCCGCGCGACAGGCGTTGGGGCTGGCGGACTTACCGCTGATCTCCATCGGATACGTGTCGATTTTGGCGCGTTATCTCGAGCAACATCAGATCAACGATCGGCAAATCCGGTTTTGATCGCCTGTGCGGAGGCTTTGCCTTCCGCCGTTGAAGCACCCATCATGTGAAGTACCCATCATGGCGGAAAAATCATTCCTCGTTCAGCGATTCGCCAAGCTGCCGCTCGGGCAGATTCATTTGATTGGCTATAGCGTGGCGGGCGAGGAGACGCTCGTGCAGGTGCCGGAGTTGAACGTTTGCTTCGACATCGGGCGATCGCCCTATTTCGCCCTGACCAGCGACATCGTGTGCATCACGCACGGGCACATGGATCACGTGGCGGGAATCCCCTACTACCTGTCGCAGCGTTCCTTTCAGGGGATGAAGCCGGGAACGATCCTCCTGCCGTGGGAACTGGAGCAACCGGTGGACGCGGTGCTGCGCTGCTGGCGCGACGTCGAACGCCAGGCGACCCCGTACACCCTGGTGGGCATGTCGCCCGGCGACGTTCACGAGGTCCGCCGTGATTTTGCCATCCGCTGTTTTGCCACGCATCATGGCGGCCCCAGCCTGGGATATTCGCTGATCAGCGTGCGCGAAAAACTTAAACAGGAATATCTCGGCATGACCAGCCCGGAGCTGGTGGCGTTGAAAGAGCGCGGCGTGGAGATTCAATACCGCGTCGAGGTGCCCCTGGTGGCCTACCTGGGCGACACCACCATGGGCGAAGTCTTCGACCACCCCGACGTGCAAAACGCCGAGGTGCTGATCACCGAATGCACCTTCTTCGACGCCGACCACAAGAACAAGGCCAAGGTCGGGCGGCACCTTCACCTCGATAGTTTCGTCGACGCCATCGACCGGCTGAAGAATCGCGACATCGTGCTGATCCACGTCTCGCGCCGCACGGGCGCGCGGCGGGCGCGAAACCTGCTTCGCCGCCGCATCGGCGAGCAGAAGATGAAAAACATCCACTTTCTGATGGATTTCGAGGGCGCCGCCGACGCCGGGGACATCGACAACGTCCTCCCCATGCCGCCGGCCGACGACGCCCAATAGCGTCCACTATCTCCATCGCCCATGAACGATCACCACGGGTGGACCCCACCAAAAGATCGGCGGCGGCGGCCCGTAATACCCATAGGGATAAGAATCGTAATACACCGTCGGAATCCGGTTGAAATAGACCATCTGCCCCGCCAGCCGCTGACCGATCTGCAAACGCCAGCGAAGCCGCAGCGTGCTCAGGTCGGTGCTGTCATAAGACGTTCCGCCCGGAAACGGGAAATAAGCCGTGAGATCGGCCGCCTGTTCCGGTCCTATGGTGATCGGCATCGGCGGCCGGACGATCGCCGGGGCAAACTTTATCAACGTTCCGGTGCTGAGTTCCATGCTTGCAGGATCGAGAATGACCGTGTCGGGTCCGGTGTTCTCCACGTTCAGGCGGATTTCAATCGACGGCGGAATCTGATCCTGCTGATCGTCGTACCGCACGCCGATGACCGATGCCATGGCCGTCACCGGCGGCGGGTCCTGCGGCTGCGTCGCGGGAATCTGCGCCGTCACAGGCCGCGGCGCATAGTTATAACCGTCGACGTATTGCGAGCAGCCAATCACCGCCATCAGAACAAACGCGCACAACACAATGCACAGTAGCCGTATCATAATGATGCACTCCAAGATCCGGTGAACCATCCGCCGGAGCCTCAATTATACTAGTACCGCCACGCCCGCATAGGTTAGTCCAAAAATCCGCCAACAGGTCAATTTCGCATTCCAAAGCCCTGGGAGCTTGCTCCCAGGGGCAAGCGTTAAAACCGCGTTCCCTTCTTGGCCAGGGTTATCACCCGCATATTTTCCCTGGCCTGCTCCAGCGTGATCGGGAATTCCGTTCCCTTCCGGATCGAATAATATAGCTCCGCCCAGAAATTCTGCCGCTTTGCCGGCGCGGCCGGAAACTCCTCCTCCATCCACCGGATCTCCTCCGAGCCCGAAAAATGCGTCCCGCCCCCTCCCACCGGCGTCGCACCGCTGGCCTTCACCGGGCCAAGTTCCTTCGCATCAAAGTATTTCAGATGACAACGATCCCGGGCATCGATCACCAGCGTGCCGGTCGTGCCCATCAATATCCATGGCGGCTGAACGATCGCGGTCGCGCCGCTGATTTCAATGTCCACCACCACCCCGCTTCGGCCGCGGATCAGCAGCTTGACGTGATCCTCGGCATCGCCCGCGGCGGCAATCCTCTTCAAATCCGCCCAGACTTCCGTCGCCTTCCCGCCGATGAATTGCATCCCCCAATCGACGACGTGCGGCCCCCAATTGAGCAATTGCCCTCCCCCAAATCTCCTCAGCGTCTGCCAATCCGCTCGCCGCTGGTATCCCCCCTGCCGAAGCTGCACGGCAAACAGTTTCCCGATCTTCCCGCTCTTGACGATTTCCATCGCGTGCAAAAACGGGGCGTCAAATCGCCGGTTGTGCCGCACGTACAGTTTTCGCCGCAGCTTCCGGGCGGCTGAAATCAATTTGTCGGCCCCGGCCAGGTCCAGTGCCATCGGCTTCTCCACCAGCACGTCCTTCCCCGCCCTCATCGCCCGCAGTCCCATCGGCACGTGCTCGTGCGACCGGGTGGCCACAATCACCAACTCCACCTCGTCATCGTCCAGCATTTGTTCAAAACTGGTGTACTCGCGCGAGCCGCACAACTCCGCCAATTGCCGGGTCCGTTCCTTCAGCAGATCAAACCCTCCCACGACCCTGACATACGGCAGCCCCTGCAAATCCCGGCGGACCATCTTAAACCCGGCCCGCCCGATCCCGCACAACCCCACCCGCAAAGCGTCCCTCTTCATGCCCGGAAATTATAGAGGCCGATCGGCGATTGCCAATCATTCCGAACTTGCCAATCTCCGCTTGGAATTGCATACGTAGACCTGCCCTTCGACGCGTTTCAAAACCCCGCGAAGCGTCAGCATGGTCAAATCCTGCATCACCACCTCGGCCGGCAGGTCGGTCCGGGCGATAATCGTGTCCAGCGGCGTCGGCTCGGCGCCGATTTCATCCACGATGCGCTGCTGCCGGGCGTCCAGCGCCACGCCGGCCGGGGTCTCCGGCGGCTGGGCGGCAACCGGCAAATCGGCGGCGGCCTCCGCAGCGGGAATCGTGATCTCGTGCGGCAACGGGCCGAGGTTGTCGAGAATGTCCTCCAACCCCGTCACCAGCACCGCCCCGTCGCGAATCAGCGCGTGCGGACCCGCCGACATCGACTGGTCGATTCGGCCGGGAATCGCGAAGACCGGCCGGTTGTGCGAATCGCACGCCAGCCTCGCCGTAATCAACGCCCCGCTGGCCACGTCGGCCTCGACCACCAGCACCCCGCGCGACAGCCCGCTGATGATCCGATTGCGCCGCGGAAAATTCTCGCGCAGCGGCGCCGACGACAGCGGGAATTCGCTGATGACCGCCCCACGCCCGGCGATCTGATCGAACAGCGCATGGTTCTCCGGCGGATAGGCAATATCCACTCCGCAACCCAGCACCGCCACCGTTCGGCCGCTGGGCAATGCAAGTGCCCCACGATGGGCCGCCGAGTCAACGCCCCTCGCCCCGCCGCTGACGATGGTGAATCCCGCCTGTGCCAGCAGGCCCCCGAACCGCTCGCCCTGTTCCCGCCCGTAATGCGTGCAACGCCGGCTTCCGACGATCGCCATCGCATTCAAATCCCGCGCCTCGAAATGCCCGCGCACCCACAACACCGTCGGTGGATCGGAAATGCCTTTCAATATCGCCGGATAGGCGTCATCGTCCAGACACACCAGCGAGACCCCCGCCACTCCGGCGCGCTCCAATTCCGCCTCCACCTGCCCGGCCGCCTCGCGAAGCGCCCTATGAATGTCCTGCGATTTCCCCGGCCCAATTCCCTCGACCGAGCGGAGCAACGCGCCATCCGCCTCGCACGCCGCCTGTGCGCTTCCCGCGATCTCGATGAGCCGGGTTGTGAGGATCGGCTCGATGCCCTCGGTCAGTGCCAGTTGTAGCCAGTGGGTCAGAGCCATGGAGGATATGATAGAGAGGAGGGGGCGAAATCAGAAATTCGAAACTCGAAATTCGAATGACGAATCAAATTCGAAATTCAAAATTCGAAACAAAGGCCGTTTCGTGCTTCGAATTTTGAATTTGATTCGAATTTCGAATTTCGAGTTTCGAATTTTCACCTAAGTGACTCCGCCGCCTCCCGAATCACCTCCCCCCGCACGTCTTCCCGCACCATCGCCTTGCCCATTTTCTCCAGCAATACCAGCCGAATCCTCCCCCCCTTCACCTTCTTATCAAACGCCATCGCCTCGACGACTTTGGTCACATCGACCCGCAATCCGCCCGTCGGCAACCCGGCCTTCCGAATCGTCGAAACGATCCGTGCGTGATCGGCGGCGTCGATGTTTCCCAGCTTTTGCGACACGTACGCCGCGGCGCACATCCCCAACGCCACAGACTGCCCGTGCGAATAGGAAAAATTCGACACCGATTCGATCGCGTGCCCGAACGTGTGGCCGAAATTCAGGTGCGCCCGCTCGCCGGTCTCGAACGGATCGGCTTCGACCACTTTCGCCTTGATCGCCACGTTGTGGCCGACCAGTTCCGCAATCGCCTCCATGTCCAGCTTCAACACGCGCTCGATCTTCTGATCCAACGTTGCGAATGCCTCCGCGTCGCGGATGAGATCGTGCTTGATGCACTCGGCCAATCCATTTTGCAGTTCCACGACCGGCAACGTCGCCAGGACCTGGGGATCGGCCAGCACCGCGATCGGCTGATGAAACGCGCCGATGAGGTTCTTGCCGACGACGTGATCGACGCCGGTCTTTCCACCGATGCTGGCGTCCACCATGGCCAGGAGCGTCGTGGGCGCCTGCACGAACGGCACCCCGCGCAGGATCGTGGCCGCCAGGAACCCCGCCATGTCCCCGACAACCCCCCCACCGAGCGCGACGATCGGCGTGGACCGCTCGATCCTGGCCGACAGAAATCGGTCGTACATCGGCAGCAGCATTGCCATCGTTTTATGCTGCTCCCCCGCCGGCACGGTTGCCGAGATCGGCTCAAATCCCGCGCCTCGCAGCGAATTTTCGAGCGTCTGCAAATGCAGCCCCGCGACGTGCGAATCCGTGACGATCCCCGCCTTGGCCGATTTGCTCAGCCGCCGTAATTCCACCCCGATGCGCCCCAGCAGTCCCGGCTCAACCAAGATGTCGTATTTCCCGCTGGGAAGATTGACGGTGACGCTTTGCACGGTGTGGAATTGTAATCGTTTACCTGTCATTGGCCATTCGTCGGCGGTAATATGATGATGTGAACGATTTCGACGCGGCCATGCGGCGCGGCGGCGATTCCGCCCTGCAAGAGGCGGCAAAATTCTTTATGCACACGGATCCGGTACACCGATCGTTGCGTGCCATCGCCGCACGATTGGCGGAAATGGGGATTCCTTATGCCGTGGCCGGCGGCATGGCTTTGGTCGCGCATGGCTATGACCGAACGACGGTGGATGTGGATATTCTCTTGACCGCCGAGGGACACGCCAAGGCGCGCGGTCAACTGGACGGCCTGGGATACGTTCCGGTTTTCCAAGGCAGCAAAAACCTTCGCGATACGCAAACCGGCGTCCGGATCGAATTCCTCATCTCGGGCCAATTCCCCGGCGACGGCAAGCCCAAACCCATCGCGTTCCCCGATCCGGCCTCCGTTGCGATTAACATCGACGGAATTAGCTATCTCGGCCTCGAAAAGCTGATCGAGCTTAAACTTGCGTCGGGAATGACGAATCCGGGCAGATTGAAGGATTTGGCCGACGTCCAGGAGGTAATCCGGACGCTAAAACTCGGAAAGGACTTCGAGACAAAGCTCGATCCCTACGTGCGAGCGAAATTCGCCGAACTACGCCAGGCCGTGGAAACAGACCGCGCAGATTAGCCGACGGGTCCCGACCCCTCGGAACTCTCCGGTTCCTTCCAACATCTCGAAATCCCCCGATACTCAAACTCCGCCTGGCGCTTGGCAAACTCAATGCTGATGTGAAACGTATCTGTGCGAACTTTCCAATCTTCGTCGCAATAGAAAAGATAAAACGAAGCCTCTCCATCATACTGACAAATGGCCAACGCTTTTGCCGGCCCCAAAACTTCGCCCGCACGCCGGTGCGTTGTTGCTCCAGTCGGTGTGACAGTTTCCGAGACCTCGGCGAAACAAACCAGTCGCGCTCCATCAAGCTCTTTGGGTGGCGGTTTCAAACCGTCATCCCGCTCTCCGCATCGGCCTGCCGTGCGGCTTGCATCGCATCCCATTCCTCAACCGTAATCAACGCCTCGCGAGCCTGGCTCCCCTTGTACGATCCGACGATCCCCGCGCTGGCCATGGCTTCCACCAATCGGCTGGCCCGGCTGTAGCCGATCGTCAGCCGCCGCTGTAGCAAGCTCACGCTGCCGCGCTTGGTCTCCAGCACGACGCGCACCGCGGCGTCGAACAACTCGTCCTTGGCCGCCTCCTCGTCCACGGTTGTGCCGGCCCGAATCTGCATCAGTTCCGGCTCGTACTGCGCCTCGGCCAGTGCTCTGACCACCTTCACGCTCTCCTTCATCTCCCGATCGTCGATGAACGTGCCCTGGCCGCGGGTCGGCTTGCTCGCCCCGGGCGGCAAAAACAGCATGTCGCCCTGGCCCAGCAGCAAATCGGCGCCGTTCTGGTCCAGCACGATCCGGCTGTCCATCTTGCTGGCCACCCGAAACGCGATCCGGCTCGGCATGTTGCTCTTGATCAATCCCGTCACCACGTTGGCCTGCGGCCTCTGCGTCGCCACCACCAGGTGGATCCCCACCGCCCGCGATTTCTGCGCGAGCCTCACGATGAACCCTTCCACTTCCTTGCCGCTGGTCATCATCAAATCCGCCAGTTCGTCGATGATGATAATGACGTACGGAAGCTGCTTGGGAATTCTCGCTTCCTCCTCCGGCGACGAGGGCTTGAACCGCTCGACCAATTCCTCCCGGGTCAGCGCGTTGTATCCCTTGATGTTCCGCACGCTTGCCTCGGCCAGGATTTCATACCGCTCGTCCATCTTCTCGCAGGCCCATTCCAATACGTTCGTGGCCCGGCCGGAATCGTTGATGATCGGGCACATCAGGTGCGGAATGTCCTTGAACGGCGCCATCTCCACCACCTTCGGGTCCACCAGGATCAGCTTCACCAGGTCCGGGCGCTGATGATACAGAATGGACATGATAATGGAATTGATGCAGACCGATTTGCCCGAGCCGGTGGTCCCGGCGATGAGAAGGTGCGGCATCGCGGTCAAGTCCGCGATCAGCGGCTCGCCGCTGGCGTCCTTGCCCAGGTACAGCGGCAACGTCATTTTCCGCGTCGCATCCGGCGCCGCCTGCATCAGTTCCTTCAGGCGCACTTTCTCTTTCTGCTCGTTGGGCGCTTCGATGCCCACCGTATTCTTCCCCGGCACCGGAGCCACGATGCGCACGCTCTCGGCCCGCAGCGCCCGCATGATGTCGTTCGACAACGCCGTGACCGACGACACTTTAATGCCCGGGGCAAGCTCCAATTCGTACATCGTGATCACCGGCCCCGTGTCGATCTCCACCACCCGCGCCTCGATGTTGAATTCCCTCATCGCCTGCTCCAGCATCGCCGCCTTCTCACGCACGAATTTTTCCTGGCTTTCGGCAAATCCATATTCCGCGTCCGCCAGGCAATCCCACGGCGGCAGGTGATATTCGCCAAGTTCCTTCGGCGGAACCGGGCTGGTTTGCCGCGGCTTCACCATGCTCGGCAACTTCACGATGATGTCCGCGCGCGGCGCTTTCGGGGCCTCCTCCGGCTGCGCGTCCTCGTCCTCCAAGTCGAACGCCTGCAACTGCGCCGCTTTATCCGGGCTCAGCACTACTGGCGTTTTCTGGTCATCGTCGTCATCGTCATTCTTGATTCGAGGCGCCGGTTTCACCGGCTTGGCCGCCAAACGCTTGAAAACCGCTCCGAAACCGGGAAACGAGAATTTCATCTTCGGCGCGGCCGAAGCGACCGAAGTGCAGGCGTGCGCCGCCAACCCCGGAGCGCGCAGCACCAGATCGTCCGCCGCCAGCAGCAGCCCGATCAGGATGGACGCCAGCAGAATCAATCGAGTTCCGACGGTGTGGAAGCGCGACTGAAGAAACGCGGCGGTGAAGATGCCGATCACCCCGCCGTGCCCTTCCGGGAATCCCGAGACCGAACCGGGCATGAAATGATGCACCAACGCCGCGAACGCGGCCGAAATCATCGCCAACCCCAGGACTCTCAGCCAGGGATCGCTCAGCTTGGCATGGTAAAACGCCAGCGCCAGACACACCCCGCTGAAAAATATCAGCGGAAAAATCCCCTGCCCGATGGCCAGGAAGCACCAGTAGGCGATGAACGCCCCCGCCGGCCCGCAGAGGTTCTGGATCGGCGGATAAGGATAGACCGCATGGCTCGGCCAATCGGTCGGATGGAAACTGCCCACGGCGAAAAACAAAAACAGCCAGGCCGCCGTTACGATGAACAGCACCAAGGGCCTGACGATGTGCGAACGTTGAAGCATCCGTTAAAACTCGATTCAATGCGCGGAAGGCGGAGCCTCCGCTCCCGTATGCCCGAACCCACCCTTTCCACGGGCGGTTTCATCAAGCTCCGTCACTTCCACCATTTTCACGGCCGGCGCCGGCAGGATCGCCATCTGCGCGATCCGCATCCCCCGCTCCACCGTGAACGGCGATTTGCCGAGATTGATCAGCGGAACCTGCACCTCCCCGCGATAATCGGAATCGATGGTCCCCGGCGTGTTGATCATGGTGATTCCATGCTTGCTGGCCAAGCCGCTCCGCGGCCGGACCTGCGCCTCGTAACCCCTGGGAATCGCCATTGCAAAACCGCAGGGGATCAGCCCGATGTCGCCCGGCTGAAGAACCCTAGCATCCACCACCGCCGCGCAAACGTCGAAGCCCGCGGATTGTTCGGTCATTCGCGTCGGCAGGGGCAGACCCTCACCGCCCGGCAGACGTTTCACCTTTACTGTTATCGGACGAGCCACGCACTAAACTCCAGTCAGCGCCAAAGCGCCTTTACCTCCGCAATGGCCGGAATTAACGAAATAACTCCACCGCCCTCTGGATGAGCATATCGGCGAAGTCGGCTTTGGAGCCGTAGGGCATGGCCTCAAGGCGGCCATCCGGGTAAAGCAGCGAGGGTCGAATGGAATCGGACGCGATGGTCGCGATCGGATTGTAAACGATCAAATCGAGATTTTTTTGCCGCATCTTGCCACGGACACGGTCTAGGTCGGGGATGGATTCCAGGCTGAATCCGAGGGTTCGCTGATCCGGCCGCTTGATCGCCCCCGCCGCCGCGACGACGTCCACCGTCGATTCCAATTCCAGCGCCCGCGGCCCCTGACGCGCCAGTTTCTCGGCGCTTGCGGCAACCGGCCGGTAATCCGCCACCGCCGCGGCCATGACCAGCAGATCGTGCCGGGAAAATTCCCGCAACACCGCATCCAGCATCTCGGCGGCCGTCTCGACATCGACGATTCGCGCCGCCTTCGGAAAAGCCACGGAAACCGGCCCGAGAATCACGGTTGTTTCATGCCCGGCTTTGAGGGCCGCCGCGGCGAGCGCCGCCCCCATCTTGCCGCTGCTGCGGTTGCCGATGTAGCGCACCGGATCGATCGGCTCGCGCGTCGGCCCGGCGGTAATGAGAAAACGCATGGGGATATTGTAACGCCGCTTCCCCCACCGCGGCAGTTTACCAAATCAAGATTCCGCCGCGCTCGGGGCCGGGTGATAGGGAAAGAATCTCTTCAATCCGTTGATCGGCCGTTCAAATCCATACCACGACAGCGACGCCAGCAGCACCGTCACCGAAAACATGATCACCGGCCGCAACGGGAACGGAATTTCATGAGCGTACGAGAACCCCGACACGCGGTTCACCAGAATTGGAATGAAATTGTGCATGAGATAAACGCCGTAACTGATCGTCCCCAAATAAACCGCGGGCTTGAAGCTCAGGATTCTTCCCATCGTGCCGCCAAAGCCGGTGTAAGCCCCGTCGATGAGCCAGGCCGACCAGAGCGCGATGGAAAGCCCATACACCACGGCGGTTTCCGCGCCTGTGGTGTAATGATTCGCGATCACCACGGCCACGTAAATGCCAAGGCCGACGAACAGACCGGCATTCAAAAGTCTGCGTTTCAGTTTGTACCGGCCCTTGAAATTCAGGAAGGCCACAAGCGCGCCCATGCCGAGCATGTCGAGGCAGGCCGGCATGAGCACCGAGGCCTTCCAGTCGTTCCCGCCGATCAGCACGACAGCCGTTCGGAAAACCGGGGCAATGCAAATTGCCGAGAGAATCGCGCCCGGGAGCCATCTGCGCGGCAGGAAGAGAATCGGCAATGGCCAAAGCAGGTAAAACTGCTCTTCGACGGCCAGCGACCAGAAGTGGGTGACGGAATAGTCTCCGGTTCCGCGATGATAGAAATAGAAATTGGAAAGATAGCTCAGATTCCAGCCGACGGTTTGGCGCATCGCGGCGTTGCCCGCCAGCCAGGTCACGAGTATGACCAGATAATAAATGGGAAAGATTCGGAGGAATCGGCGGGCGTAAAAGTTTCTCAGCACGCGCCATTTTGAAAGCCCATCGGTGTCCGCCGATTGACGTGCTTGAAGCAGAATGCCCGTGATGAGGAAACCGCTGAGAACGTAGAAAACGCGCACGCCGAGGTCGCCCAACTTAATCCACCGAATCGTACCGGGGTCGAAGTGCTGGATCATCACCGCGATGACCGCCAGCGCGCGGATGCCATCCAATTGCATGCGATGTCCGTCCCGGCGCGCCGGATCGGCGGCGAGAGTGTCGATTCCCATGCGGGAGTGTGCCCGCGAATTTGCCGCAATCGAACTCATGACCGAGGTAAGCGAACGTTCATGCCGCCGATACCACCGGCGCGGATACGTCTGGACCCACTAAACGCCAATGTGAAACCCTTCCCTGGACGCCGGAACCCTACCATTTCATTTCTCGCAACGCCAGAAAAAATTGAGCCATTTCCGCCAACCGCCACGTTTAATCGCCCGTCAGCGGGATAACGGCGACGTATAGGTAAATCAACGCGGATAAAACTAAAACCCACCCCAGACCCGGATCGCAGCTTCGCAGCAGCTCCAACGTGTCCGGCGACCAATCGCGCGAGAACAACAGTTGATTCTCCACCATCCCCAACAGGCTCACGATGCTGACGAGCACGCCCAACAACGCCATCCCCGACCCCACTCCGGCCAGCAGGGCCGACAGCCCCGCCGCCCAAATCGAGTATCTCCCGTGCATCTGCGTCAGGATCATGAAAAACAGCAGCCACGGCGCCACCATCGACGCCAGGAATCGCGTTTCGCGCCGGCGGTCGTGAATGGCGGCGCCGATCCCGCATAACGCCAGGCATATTCCATAGACGATTCGCGTGAACGTGGTGAACGTGACTTCGCCGAGCAGCGGGAGCGTCACCGGATCGCTCACCTTGTGTGGCCAGTCGCAATAGACCCTGAGCATTTTCGGCACGTTGTACGTCCCGCTCCCCGTCACCATGAAATCAAATTTCTCCGTGCCGTACTCGAACCCATAGGTGAACCACGCGGCACTGGCGTCAAAGAGCGGCATGAGGAGCAGGATCAACGTTGCGATCGCCAGCGCCAGCGCGCCGCCGCGCAGCCGAAATGGCAGCCACCGTGAGAATGCGATCAAACCCAACAAACCCACCGGAGCGGCCCGCAGCACCGGTCCGGCGCCGGCCGTGTGCCAGGGCCACGCCAGCGCCATGCCCGCCGCCGCCAAACCCAATGCGGCGCGGCGAGGCAGCTTCAGCTCCAGCATGATCGGCAGGACGCAGGCGATTCCCACGGCGACGGCCACGCTCCATGTCCACGCGGCGGCACTGGGGTGCATCCACGGCACTGCGATCAGCAAAGTTGCCAGGAAGAACCCCGCCGCCAGTTTCAGCGCCGATCCAAATTGAAGACGAACGATCGGCCAGACCACCAGAACCGGGGCGCCCAGGAGAAGCTGGCCCTTGAGGGAAGCGCCCAGGGCCAGGCAAATCCCCGCCGCCATCCACCAGTTCAGCGACGCCAGCAGTACCGCCGCAAGGAAGAACGGGATGGGCCAGACGTCCCACTGCGGCCAGCAATGGGCGTTCCAGATGATGGCCGGGTTAAACCAGAAGAGCAGCGCCCCCGCCATCGCCGCCCCGGCGCCGGCAAACGCCGTTGGGCGCGTAGCGCCGGCTTGCCGCCGCCGCCACAGCCGGATCAACACGAAAACCAGCACGCACGACGCCAATTCCGCCAGCGTATTCAGCCGAAGCATCGGGGCCGTGAAATCGTAGTCGTCCACCCATTGGGTTGCATCCGGGTAATGCCGATGCGCCCAGCGCCACCACGCCGCGGCCATCGCCAGGCGTAGCGGCGGATAGTCGATCTTTCTGTTCGGCTCGGAAATGATCCCGTTGGCGACGGCGTCGTAGAGTTGGAAGAATCCGGACTCGGCCGACGCCCGTCCCCAGTAAAGGGCGTTGTTGACATCGCCCTTGAAATGCGCGCCGCCGCTGAAATCCCATGCCGCCCGCCGAATCCGCAAACCAAAAACCAGCGCCGCCGCCGCGACGCCGGCGAGCAATATGATTTGAAAAGCGGCTCGCCACGGGCGCCGTATCCGAACTCGCCCGATGTCCTGCGGCGGATGTTCCATCCCTCCCGATGATCGCCGTTGTGCAAACCGTTTTCAATCAATCCAGACCGCGGTATCCTCTGGCCGGTGCGCGTTACTTGCTCCAAAGAATTTCCCCCTCCCCTTGTACCCAGGGGGAGGGCTGGGGTGGGGGTCGAACATCGAATTGGCCCAAGAACCCCCACCCTGACCCTCCCCCTGAGTACAAGGGGAGGGGAAGCAGATGACCATGGGAGGCGCTCATGCGGAGATTCTTTTCCCTGGTGATAGCGATGGGGATGCTGACGGCGCCATGGGTGCTGGCCGATTCCGGCGACACCAACACGCTTCGCAGCGCCGACGGTCAATATCAACTCGTCGTGCCCAATTCGTGGCAATCGAACGATTTTCATCTGCCCAACGTGCAGATCGGCGCGATCGACAAGCCCCGCGGCGAGTACGCCGAGGTGATCGTCGAGCGGCAGGAAGATTACACCGATTCCCTTCAGCAATACACCGACGCCAAGCGCGCTACCATGGCGATGAGTCTGGACAATCCTCGTCTTACCAACGGCGAATCGCTCAAGATCAACGGCCAGGATGCCGTGCGCTGCGAAATCCACGGGCAGTTGCCCAACTCCGGCGTGGCGATCGCCTATTCGCTGACGGTTATCAAAACCAAAACCCACTACGTACAAGTGATCGGGTGGACGGAGGAGTCCCGTTTTGCCGCCAACCGGGCGGAGCTTGAGAGCTTGGCCGGTGGATTCTCCGAAACCTCCGGCTCGGGCAGTTGACCTCTGCCTATCAAATGCGCGGCTAGCGGTCCTGCGGAGTGCAAATGATGAACAAATGCTAAGCCGACCGTGGTCAGGCCAACAGTACAATTTCATATCACATTATGAAATCATGGCTTAGGACATTTTGCGGCGGGGAACTCGGTTTGGCATCGGCTTTGTTCCACTCCGGTCGTAGCCATCATGGTGGTGGTTATGGGTGACTGAGCGAGTCACTCGAAATTTATGGAGCGCGGTTGGTTCCCACGGGCAGTGTCGCCCGGCCGACGGTCGGCCGGGCGACAC
>Ga0187862_10003704_pt1 | contig 14800 bp, 7 predicted proteins | sample June2016WEW_10_1_FD_133003 | JGI IMG/M metagenome (GOLD analysis project Ga0187862, IMG submission 133003) | Peatland microbial communities from SPRUCE experiment site at the Marcell Experimental Forest, Minnesota, USA - June2016WEW_10_150 | ecosystem: Environmental > Terrestrial > Soil >...
TCCTCGAAGGTCTGCGACTGGATGGTCTCTATCTTGCCGTAACCCCCTAGTTTGTCCAGGTGCACGAAATTGAACGTATATTTTCGGTTTTCCGGACTGGCCAGAAACTGCCTGTAGAGTGCGCAAAGGTTGTCGACAAAGAAGGTCTTGCCGTTTCCAGGCTCCCCCACCAGCACGAAGGCCATCTCCCGCGACGATCCCCCTTCGGCCGCATCCTTGATGAAGGATACAAAGCTGTTCACTTCGTCGTACATCCCGACGACGTGTTTTGCGCTTATCCTGAAGATCCTGAAATCAAACGTGGTCCTGCCGTTGACCAGCACCTTCTCGATGGCCGCCGATTCGTGGAGGATCATCCTGGCCACCCCCTGGTATGCGTTCTCGAAACGCCTTTTCCCATCCCTGACCTGCCGGAGATGGTGCCCCACAGATTTTGAATCGTTCGCTTTCATTTTTTTCACTCCAAACCGGGTGGTGAAGACCGTTGTCGGATATAGGTAGAACCAGCCTTTGGGGACTCATGGTGCAAGCAGCGTACCACGGCGTCGAAGCTGTCTTAAAAAACCGTTCCTGACAAGGAAATATTCTCCGAATCGGCTTCCCATCGACATGGAGGCAGATCTGACCAACGGTCCCTGGAGAAAAGTTCGGAGTCCAATACGTCGCCGGATTCATAGTCCGGACCACTAAAGTGACAAGACCATGACACCGGACCATAGAATACCAGCGCCCCGATATCAGCGACCGGCACGCCCTGATGTCCTATTCAAATTGATAGTGAGGGTGTTTGTCCCACTGCGCAGAAAGAGGTTGGGACCCTTGAAATTTTGACAGGCCCTCTCGCACCCGAGAACAGGCCATCCCGGATGGACATTATTTGCGTGTCAACTTGCCGATGGTTTGAGTTTTCTCGTGAAGTACATCGAAGCTGCCCGCTCCAGGTCGGCCCTGGTGATCACGACCGGACGCTGCTCACAGGCACTTATCGAGACTGTGATATTCAAGATATCAATCGGATAGCAGGGGCGGAGTTCCCCGCTTCCTGACTCACCTGCCGCGGCATTCCAGCTCCTCTTCAGTCGAACAGAGCTACACCGTTCAGTATTTTTGACCGGGAGGTCACTCATCGCTCAAATTGGTCATGTGTCTCAAAGCAATTTCGTTGTGAGGATCTTTGGCAAGGACCCCTTGCAGGGTCTCGATTGCCATATCGCGCTCCCCAAGCTCGGCATAGACCACTGCCAGGTTGATCATCGCCTTGAGATTTTCAGGCTCGTGAATCAGGACCGTCTGCAGAAGACCGTGCGCATAAAGGCACTTGCCGTTCTTCAGCTCCTGAATAGCACGATTGAAGAGAACGGAAACAAGCGATGTTTTCATCTATAAAATATCCGCATAGCGATGTCATTGCATAAATGGAATTAAACAGCTATCGGCCTTAGTCTGATTATACATTCATCTACTCCCAATACCTCCTAAGAGAGACTTGGTGGGAATCATTTTACAACGAACGCCACCCGGGGGGTTTCGGCCGGCTCACTTTGACCGCCACGCCACACCCTGGCCCGCACGATGTACTCACCACGGGAAAGCGGCCATAAGAACCGGTGCTCATCTTTTCCGGTCTCCCCTGCCAGTTTTCCGTTCAAGACCCACTGTACTCTCTCAGGCTTGATATTTTGAGAGATTCTAAACGCAAACGCCTGAAGTTCAGCGGGAATCCGGGGGTCCATAGCGATCTGAAGACCGGGGGTAGGCTGAAGCAAATGAATAACGGATGACGGAAAACCGAGGACAGACGACGGACTCGCGGGGACAGGTTCTGCCCCCGCATCGTTGGATGCAGCCCGGATAGAATGAAGTGAACATACTTCAACCGGGACTTTGCCCGGCTCGAATTTTTCGTCCATACGCGGACAGTCAGGGCCTGCAAGCATTCCGCTCACTGTGCATATGCTCACTGACTGCAGGCCGGGCCAGGTTGGAAAAGGGCCTGTTTCCCCCTCACTGTTCAGTTCCGCGAAGATCGCCCGAAGAACGAGAGCCGGGCCGATGGCTCCGGTGACTCCTCTGGTTGGCCGGTGGTCGAGATTTCCCATCCACACGCCGGCAGTGTATCGTTCAGTAAAACCCACTGCCCAGCAATCCCGATGGTCGGAGGACGTCCCTGTTTTTACGGCTGTTTGGACCGGAAAACGCAGGAGGTGGCCTTCGCCGAATTCAAGGCGTCTCGCCTGGGGGTCCGATAGTATGTCAGCAATTATTGCCGCCGTACTCGGACCGATCACTGGACGTATTTCGTCGGAGGGGAGTTGGCGCTCGCACAGAGTACGCAGCGGCCGGAAGGCGCCGTGGCGCGCCAGGGCCGAGTAGGCCTGCACAAGCTCGAAGAGGCTCACTTCGCCATCTCCCAGAGCGAGACCATGTCCGTAGAAATCAGCCGATTTATTTAGACCCGATATCCCGAGCAGGCGCAGCCGCTGGAGAAACCGTTCAGTCCCTGCGAATTGGATCGTTCTTACGGCCGGCGTATTCAGGGAATTTCCAAGCGCAACCCGCAGCCGAAGCAAACCATAATAAGTCCTGCTGTAATTGTGAAAACTGTGAAGACCCGAACCGGCAGCTTCAGACAGAGGAGAATCTTCTATCAAGGTTGCGGCGGTCCATCCCATTTCCATCGCAAGGGCGTAGAGGAACGGTTTCAAGGTGGAACCCGGCTGCCTCCTCACCGTTACTGCATCCACCCACCCTTGCGATTCTCCGGCTGAAACGCTTTCGCTCACCCATACAAGCACCTCGCCGGTCCTATTGTCGACGACCAGGGCCGCCCCATCGCCCACGTCGCTTGATTGCAGCGCATCGAGACGATTCCACAGAATTTGCCGGATTTTTTGCTGCATGCGCCCATCAAGGCTGGTCGTTACCCTGCCACTGGAGTTCAATACCTCGGCCCTGGTGGTATCGAAGACATAGTGAACGAATTGAGGCGCTTCGATTACTCTCCTGGAATGAGCGAATTCAAAGCCATCCGAGAGAGCGGTGCGATGTTCCGCTTTATCGAGCAGATCCTTGTCGAGCATGTGTGTTGCGAGCTTCGAGAGCCGCCTTTCGAGGGACCTGTGCCGTTGTTGCGGATCCAACCCGGATGGCGCCCGCACGAGAACAGCGAGCGCAAGGCTTTCCTTCACATTCAGAGTTGCTGGATCACGGTCGAAATAAAACCGGGCCGCTTCAACGACTCCCCGCCTCTGATGTCCATACGGGACCTGGTTCAGGTAGAACTCCAGAATCTCGCTTTTTGAAAAACGCTTCTCGAGTAGCGCCGCCTCGATCCCTTCGAGCCATCTGGACCACACGGTCCGTGGCCGCGGGTGAAGCATGCGGACGACCTGTTCGGTGATAGTGCTTGCTCCCCGCACCCCTTTCATAGCACGCAGGTTTTGGGCCAGGGCATGCACACGGGCCAGCCAGTCCACCCCGCTATGGCTCATAAAACGCCTGTCCTCCGACTCGATAAACGCATTTTGCAGAAGCGCCGGGATTTCGCGCAGAGGAACCGTTTGAGCGCTCCACCTGTTCTGATAGCTGATCGACAGCGGATTGCCGATTCGGTCGAGAAGCTGGGGCTTCTTTACTCCCGAGTCGCCGAACAAAAGAGTAGCAGGGATCGGTTTGAGATCCCGGGCTGTTTTCAAGACAAACAGCGCCGAAAGGCACCCGATTACATAAAGGGCAAAAATTGCTAACTTTTTAACTTTCAGACCAGGGTCTCCTGTCAGTCTTTTCACCTTCCGTTCATTCGGAGAGTTCAACTTTCAGCACTGTGGGCGAACTTTTGCCGTAAACGTCAGGCTCATACATTTCTTCGGCTCGAGCCGGCAGCGCCGTGAATTCGCCCGGAGCTATCGCCTGAGCCGTATACGAGAGATAATAATGCCCGGCGCCGAGCCGCTCTGAATAAAACCGCGCAGAGTCATGCCGCAATTCCTTGTGGTAGAAACTCCAGCGGGATACCCCGAAGCTGCTCCAGTCAGTGTAGCGGCTGTGCAGCGACTCCGGCGCGAACGCAGATTCGCCTTTTCGTGCGTCAACTTCCGACGAGGTCGCAAGTTCCCTGTTCACCGGTTCCAGGCCGCCCGGCACAGGGTCCTCCACAACGACGAAGTAGTGCTCCGAGGGCAAAGATACGAACAGATCAACCCTTACCAGGTCGCCAGTCCTGACCTGGAGGGGATTTTGAGCAAGAACCCATTTCCCGTCGCGTTCGACACTGTATTCCCTTTGAATTTCAATCCCGGCGTTGATTGAATCACCACTCATCTGGGCCGGCTCATAGGAAAGCATCGTATCGTAGTATAGCCTCCCCTCCCCTTCCTTGCGCACCGTCACAGCCGTTTTTCGCCCACGGTCCGAATCCTGTATCCGGTAATCGAATTTCAGGGGCTTGTCCGCAGAACTCTCGAAGCTGCCCTGGCCAATTGGTTGGGAATCGAGCAACGTTTGAAAGCTTAACTGCGGCTTTTGCCTTTCGAATACTTTGCTGTAACGAACGGCCGCCATAGCTGCGAAAAGGTTCTCCTGGGTTGAGGCCCAGTGATCCTGGCCTCTTCTGCTCGATGCTATCGTCGCCATGAGTTTCAAAGGGATATCGCCAAGGGCGGTGGAACCGCCGGCCAGGTCCGCTGGGGCCTCAGGCGGCGGCAAGGCAATGGGACCTTCGGCCAGGTAACATAGAAAGGCCATCAGAATTGCTGCATTGTCCCTGATCGGCGAGGACAGGATGGAGCCCAACGCCGAGTCCGGTTGCTCGCTAAATCTGATTGTCCCGCCACTCTGGTCGGAATGGGCCAGAATGCTTTTTACCACTTCCTTTCTCATTTCCAGAGTATCAGACACTTTAGCGAGGGCTTCCAGAAACATGGCCTTGCCGAAAAGATTCATCTCCTGCAGACGCATGTATTGGCGTTCGAGGTCAGCGCGTGAGATTTTGCCGTTATCGGCCAGGGCGGACAGGGCAAGCGCCCTTACGTTGGAAAGAACACTCCGGGAAACGGCGTCTTCCGATTCGTCGCGCTTCAAAAGATCGAGAAGATACTTTGCAAGTTTTTCCTCGACCGGAATGGGGGGCGCGTAACCCGACTCCCTCAACCAGTTGAAAGCCTTGGCCGTAAAAGCGCTGAGAAACGGGCTCACATAGTCATCGCGGGGCTGGTAGAAAGCCATTCCGCCGTTGGGGGCCTGAAACTCTGAGGCAGTTGCAAGTATCTTGTCAGCCTCTTCCGGGGCGTTCTGCCATGAGAAGGAATTCGAAAAATAGGGCGCAAGGCCGGCGGCAGCACCTGCGACGACCGCCCGGCTTATTTTCTGCTCCCAGCATTCATAGGGATAGACTTTCATGAAATCGAAAGGTCCCTCCAGCCCCCCCAGAATGGAGGGCGACAGCCCTATGCTCAGCAGGCTCGAGTCTGAACGCATGTTCTCGGGGAATTCAATTGCCTGAGAAGCCTCGCCCTGAAGGATAGTCCCGTATGCGGTCGCCACGTTTCGGTTAAGTCTCGAGAGAATTTTCAGAGTGTGCCTCAAGGTGTCCCGGTCCAGATTATCACCGGCCTGGACGGTGAAAACTATTTCGCCCTTGCCTGTGGCCCCAACCGGCAACCGGACCGTATAGCGCTTATATGGCTCTGCCGCAATTGTTTGCGTCGTCTCAGCCAAAGCGTTTTTCGACTGGCCGGATTCGCCTGGTGAAACCTGGCCTTCGGCCGTGATTTTCACTTCGATATTTCGGCTTTCACCCGTGCGGTTCATCACCGAAAAACCGGCTGAAAACCTGTCTCCCTCGAGGACCTGATTGGGGAGCACGGGCCTGATTTCCGTGAGCTGATTCACCTTGAAGGTCGCCTCTCCCAAGCCCATGCGGTCGTCCGGAGATACGGCCATCGCCAGCACCCGCCATCCTGTCAGATTATCCGGCACCTGAAACTCGACGCTCGCCTTCCCTTCTGCACTGACACGAATGGATGGGTTCCAGTAGCTTACGAACTTGAAGACCGAGCGCATACCGAGATCGAACCCGGCCGCAGCCGCAGGAAACCCTCCCTTTTTCTCCAGCTTCTCTCTTCCCACCAACTGCATTATCAGGTTGTAATTGACGAGGTCCAGGTCCTCCAGCTTATAGAAACCCTGGTAGGGATCGAAAGCGCCTCTTTTCTGGCGCAGAAGGTCGAAAACCGACTCATCGAGCACGGCGACCGCAAGTTCTATGGGTGGGCTCGGCTCGCCGGGCGAAAGGTTTCTCGGGCGCGCTTCAAACTCGAGTTTTACCGTGTCGCGCGGTTTATAGACTTCCTTGTCGCTTATGCATTGTATTTCAATCTCCTTGAACTGGTCCTTGACCTCGAGCTTCGCGTAACCTATGCGGAAGACCGGTTTGCCAAGATCTTCGCCTCCAGGGCCAAGAGGCTTTTCAACTCTTGGAGACATCACCGTAACGGAGATGTAAAATCCAGGCAGGTAATCGGGCAGAACCGGAATGTCGATTAACTCCGCGCTGTGCTCCAGGGTCTTCACCCAGTGCTCGAGCACTCCGTAACGCTCCACGGTTACCAGGGCCTTTGCGCCCGGGAACGGGTTTTGTACGAACACCCGCGCCGTATCGCCCACTCGGTATTCTTCCTTATCGGGATAGATATTGAGCAGGTTTCCTTCCTCTGTCTTCCAGAGGACGTGACTTTTCCCCGAAACCCAGCGCCGCATTGCAGTTCTGTGGACGCTGCCCCTGGAGTCTGAAACACTGGCCACTATTCTTAAAGTTCCGGACAGCTTCGGAGTAAATTCGAAGCTCTGCGGGTCCTCGCCCGATGACAGGGTCAGGGTTTCAATCGGCGTCCACTCCTCCTCGTATCGCGTCGGATAGGCGTCTCCCGCCCCCTTGACTCGAGCGGCTTTGGTCTGCAGTTTCTCAATATCGATTCGGACCTGTGCGCCGGAGACGGTTTTTCCCGTCTGATCCGCTACAATGAAAGAGGTCCTGGCGGGTTTGCCTTCCTCGAGGACCCAATCCTGCTGATTCAGTCCGACAAAACGGTCACGCCCGAAGCAGGCTGCCGTCGCGCGGCTTGCCACAGATTTGCCCCGTTCGTCCCTGACCGAACTCTCCACAGTGATCCGCCCGTAGTAGACCGGCAGTTCTGAAAGGGTAAACTGTGTCTCGAAATTGCCGTTATTGTCCAGCTTACCTTTTGTCTGGAAAACGGTTTGAACTTCGGGCCTGGTTTCTCCGTACTCTTCTTTATCGACTTTTTCGACAACGTCGAACTGGAAATCGCGGGCAACAGGATTATCGGGCCGAAAAGCCTGGGCCTCCACAGACGCCGTCACGCCCAGGTCTGCACCCCCGTAGGGCCCGCCGGCATGGAGTTTGGCCTGAGTCGAGACAGTAACCGGCTCACCCGTGCCAAAAATCTTCCCGTTGAGATCGGTGGTGACCTGAAAAGGCGAAGGCGTAAAGTCGCTTACAAGCACTTGAAGCGGTTCCAGGTTCAGCTTGGCGAAACTGGATTCAAGCTGAAAATTGTAGTATCCGACCGCACCGTTCCTTGGAATCAAAAACTCGCCGTCCATGGCGCCGAATTCTGAAAGTTTAATGTCATCGCGCTGGAAGATAACCCTGGAGGCGGGGTCCAGGACTTTCAGGTTATAGGAGGCCGCAGGAGGCTGGATAAAGTGCCGGTTTTCCTGGTCCCTGACATAGATTTTGTACTGAACCGTGTCCCCTAATTTGTAGATACCTTGCGCGGTGGCCCCCCAGGCGCGAATGTGTCCGTGCCGCGACCGCATCCAGGAGGGGATGTACTGATAGTTCGCCCCCTCCGAGTCGACCCGGAAGTGATACATTATCGGGACCAGCGCCATATCGTTTCCTTTGCGGCACAGCACGAGGAGCCTTTGAGCATTGTCGTGCCTGTAACCCTCAGCGAGTTTTAGCGCGGGGTCGATTTCCGAGGTCCCAGCGAGTTGGGCTATGCCGTTCGAATCGGTCACCGCTGTTGAAAGAGTTTCCGGTTGTGTTTCGAAATCTTTATACGAATCTTTCCGCACCTCTACACTGACCCCCCGGACCGGTTCCCCAGTCTGAAGGTCGGTAATCCAGACCAGTGTGTTGAAGTGTCCCATCTTTACATGAACATGAAAGGGGGTTACCTGCGCAAAAAACCAGTTTGGCTCCTGTTCCCCGCGATGAATGGGGGGACGGGGCGAAACAGTCCCCGTCAAGACCCCCGACTCAGCGGGAATCAGCTTTCGGATTCCAAGCGGTATTGCAGCCGTGACGTCGCGGACCCTGGGGCCGGGAAGCGACGCCAGTTTTTCGGGAGATTCTCCAGCGGCTGTAAATGTCTGGTATTTGAGATCGATCCCATCGATATTGCTTGCAAAAACTGGCAAATCGGTCTCAAGCCCCTTCTCCAGGACAGACATGTTCTTGTAGAGGCTCAATTGTGGCAGCAAATGGTCGGTCTCTAAAGGCATGTCAATAGCTTCGACAAGCGGCCTTCCAAATATATCTTTGAGGCTTTTGGCTTTGGCTCGAACCCGGTATTTACTGAAAGGTTTGAGTGATTCGTTTTCAAGCTGGTTGGCGAAATAACTTCCTTTTTCGGTCAATTGGGTGACCACGGAGGAGTCTTCGTATTCAGGCCAGATATTAGCGGCCGGCACGCCCTTTCCCCCCAGGGTGAACGATATTTTCTCTCTAAGCTCTGATTGCGCTACCGGAGAGGTGAAGACCAGCGAAACAGGGCTTTGAGGATTGCATCGCCTCTTCGATGAAGCACCGGCCTGCGGCCCAATGATAGACTGAGTGCCGTTCAAGTCAAGGCAATGCACACCCTCGAACCTGAACTGCCCAAGTGTGCGAAATCTGAAGACCGCTCGGCTTTCGGCGCTGGGTTCGGTCCCTCGTTCCGATAGAATTCCTGGTTCTACGACGAGTTCTGCCGCTCTGTCCGCAGGAAGGGCGCCGGCCGGGCTCAACACCCAGTTAAGTCCCGGTTCCTCATAGCTTCTATACTGGTTGTCCTCCAGAACTTTCGCCCCGACTCTCAAGCCTCCCTCACCCCTGAAGAATGCGTGAGCTTCAATAGAGTCTTTTCTGACAACCTGATCGAACCGCAGCCTGATTTGCGGCTCTACAGGCGATAGCCACCTTGCGAAACTTGCGAAGCTGATTTTGGGACGCTGTGTTATGAAAGAGTGAGTGACCGGTTCAGCCAGAAGTGCCCCCTCCTCCGACTTGATCTCAGGCCTGACCGTGATGTTGTAACGAGTCGATGGGGCCATTGCGTGCTGCTCGTCCAGTTGACACGCCAGATTAGAAGAATTCAGCCACCGCCACTGGCACGAAAGGGCCGGTTCAATGGAAATCGGTATTTCCGAAGGGTTCCGTTCCATTCTGCCGAGGGGCACAACCGGGTGGTTGAATTGGAAAACGATCTGCCTCCCTGGTGGGATGTCGGCGCCCGAAGGCGTAATGCGGGTTATCTTGAGCTCACTTTCAGCAGCTAGAGCGCCGGACCTGATGAAGCCAAGGATTACGAAAAACCAGACCAGAACCATGCATGCTGAAATTATAACGCCGGGGTTAAACCTGTCTCTAATCGACTCTCGCTCAAACATCGGCCCCTCCTCCGTCAATGAATTCAGACCAACGCTAACCAGTATACAATGATTTTACTCATGTTCGCGATCAGGATTTCTCGCTTTGAAATCTCGGCCGACTGACGCATAGAGGATTTCCCGAACTGCCTCAAACAAAACTGTTGCAAACCCTGTCCATAAGATGATTCTCTCCGAACGATAACCGTTTTGAGATGTTTTCCGCTAAGCCATCCCATAGAATATACTGATAAGATTTAGGTGTTGGCCGGTTTGGTCAGGTATGTTCGAAATTCTTAGTTGGAGGCAAAGTGGACAAGCGGCTGTCCTTGGGCTTTTGGTCCATCCCCAGGAAATTGTTTGTATTATTACTGATTGTGTTCCTGCCCGCATCAGCAATAATTGTTGCTTCAAGCCTTGCACAGCGCGACAGAGCAATCCATGAAGCAGAAAAAGGGGCGCTGCTTCTGGTCCGGAGCCTGGCGGCCCAACAGGAGCAAATTACTGCCGGAACCAAACAGATGCTGAATACCCTGGCCCAGTTGCCCGAAGTGAAAAATCTGGACGCTGCGGCCTGCAATGAATTATTTAGCCAGTTACACGTGAATTATCCAGCCTACTCCGTCATAGCGGCCGTGAGGCCCGACGGAAGTGTTTTCGCCTCTGATCCTCCCTTTGACCCCGGTACCAATCTTTCTGATCGCAAGCACGTCAGGGATGCAATAAGGACGCTCGATTTCTCTGCCGGTGAATATATCGTGGGCAGGATCAGTAATGTCCCGGTGATCTCTTTTGCCAGTCCTGTTCTGGGTCCGGATAAAGAACTCATCGCAATCCTGATCGCAGGTCTGAGGCTGGACGAGTACGCTCATTTTCTGAGAAAGGCGAATCTGCCCGAGGACTCCACGATAAGCATTACGGATCATATGGGGAACGGGTTGTTTCGTTTTCCTGAAAAAGATGGGGCCGGTCTGGGCCTGCTTGTCCCCGAAGAATCATTACGAAAGATGTCGGGCGACCTTGACGCGGGAACATTTGAAAGGGCCGGAAGTGACGGAGTTTTCCGGATTCATGCTTTTAAGCAACTGCGGCTTCGGGAGGATTCTCCTCCATACCTTTATATGTGCGCAGGCTATGCGAAGCACAAAATCGTTCAGACCGCCAACCAGGAGATGCTCGGTTATTTATCTGTTCTCGGAATTGTGGGCCTTCTTGTGATGTGCGTGGTGTGGTTGTTTGCGCATCACCTTCTAATTTTGCCGATTAAACAACTTGTCGAGACAACGCGGTTGTTCGGCAAAGGAGACATGGGAACACGAACGGGTTTGCCGCACTCGTCCAATGAGGTTGGCCTGTTGGCAAAATCTTTCGATGATATGGCGTCACTTCTCGAAATGCGCGATATTGAGCGTAAGAGAGCCAACGAAGCGCTACGGGCGAGTGAAGAAATGTTTCGTCTGCTGGTTGAAAATGCTCCTGATGCCATCTTCGTTCAGACTCAAGGTCTTTTTGCCTACGTCAATCCAGCGACTGTGAAACTGTTTGGCGCCACCTCGCCGGATCAACTCGTCGGCAAGTCCAGCCTGGATAGAGTTCATCCTAACTCCCGTGAGGAGGTCAGTAAACGAATCCATCTGCTCAGGGCGGAGAAAAAACCGCTGCCAAATGCCGAGTTGAAACTCATCCGAACCGACGGCTCGATTGTTGATGTTGAAAGTTCTGCTGTACCGATTACTTATAATGATCATAATGGAGCATTGGTTTTTATCCGCGACGTCAGCGAACGCAAATGGGCCGAAAAGGAACGTGAGCACCTCAACCGAGTGAATCAGTTGATCCTGGATGCCGTCAACGAAGGAATCATCGGGCTTGATGCCGAGGGGAGAGGCATTTTTGCAAATCCCTCAGCCACAGCGATGTTGGGATACGAATTAGAAGAAATGCTTGGAACGGATATCCACGATCTTATCCATCACTCCAAAGCGGACGGATCCATTTGCCCCCGCCACGAATGTCTCACGCTCCTTACGCTAAAGAGCGGAAAACCCCACCCTATAATAGAGGATTTGTTTTGGAGGAAAAATGGAGAGTGTTTTCCGGTTGTGTTCTCATGCACCCCGATCATCGAGGCCGGCGCTGTGATAGGACTTGTTATAACTTTTCTGGATATCACTGAGCGCAAAAGAGACGAAGATATCAAGTCCATGCTCGAGGCAAAGCTCAGGCTGGCGCAGAAGCTCGAGGCCATAGGGACGCTGGCAGGAGGCATTGCGCATGATTTCAATAACATGCTGGCGCCTATAATAGGCTTTACGGAAATTGCTCTGAATGATACAGCGCATTCCAGTCCGCTCAGGAATAGTCTGGAGCAAGTTCTAAAAGCAGGGTTGCGCGCAAAGGACCTGGTGAAGCAGGTCCTGACATTCAGTCTAGCTGGTCGAGAAAGTGAGAGGGCTCCGCTTGAGATCAGTATGATCGTCAAAGAGGTTATGAAGCTATTGAGGGCTTCGCTTCCGGCAACAATTGAGATCCGGCAAAATTTGGAAAAAGGCCACGCACTGGCCGATGCCACTCAAATTCACCAGGTCCTGATGAACCTTTTCGTAAATGCGGCCCATGCGATGAATGATAATGGAGTGATCGAGGTAAATCTCCTTCGAATCGATCTGAGAGAAAGCGACCTGGCATCCTTATCGCTTATTGGCCTCAAACCCGGCCCATGCCTTAAACTAAGTGTTTCTGACTCAGGAGGTGGAATGGACGAGGAGACCATGAAGCGAATCTTCGAACCTTATTTCACCACAAAGGAAGCAGGAAAAGGAACCGGTCTCGGACTGGCGGTTGTGCATGGGATAGTCAGAAGACACGAAGGCGCTGTTTCAGTGCAAAGCATTGTCGGAAAGGGCACTACATTCAGTATTTATATTCCCGAAATAAAACCTGAAGATGAGCACCCTTCAGAGCCCTTTGAGGATCTTGCCAAGGGGAAAGAAAGTATATTGCTTGTGGATGATGAGCAGATCATGGTAGAGTTGGAGACCTTGCTTTTGGAGCGACTGGGGTATCAGGTCACTTCCGAAACAGACAGTCTGCGGGCTCTGGAATTGTTTCACGCCGATGCCGACCGGTTCGATCTGATCATTACTGACTGCACCATGCCTCAGCTGACCGGGACCGATCTGGCCAAAGAAATCCGCCGAATCCGACCCGGAATTCCAATAGTCATGTGCACGGGGTTCTCTGAAAAAGTCACACCGAGCACTAATGCAGAGTTCGCAGTGGAGCTTATCATGAAGCCCTTTGTTGCCAGGGATATAGCTTGCCTGGTCAGGAAGCTGCTTGACAAGACCGCTTGGAAATCAAGCTGACCTCTTTCGTTGTACGATGGTCCGCCCCGGTCAGGACTTCTTGTTGCACCATTAAGGGCAAACTCAAAATGAGAATATCGGTCATTCTTGCTCATCCGGACGAGGGCAGTTTCAATCACGCCATAGCGCAAGCAGCGGTCGAGCAACTGGAGAGCAGTGGACATAAGGTCTTTTTTCATGACTTGTACAAGGAGACCTTCAACCCGGTGCTAATCAGCGAGGAAATCCCGGAATACGCTCCTGTGCCGGAGCTGATTATGAGGCATTGCAGGGAAATCGCCGAAGCCCGAGGTATAATTGTCGTCCATCCGAACTGGTGGGGCCAGCCTCCGGCCATATTGAAAGGTTGGATCGACAGAGTGCTGCGTGCCGGTGTTGCGTACGAGTTTGTCGAAGGGGATTCGGGCGAGGGAATACCAAACGGATTGCTGAAAGCCGGAACGGCGATGGTATTCAATACGTCCAACACCGAAACTGAAAGGGAGAAAAATGCCTTTGGTGACCCCCTCGAGACAATTTGGCGCAATTGCATCTTCGGTCTTTGTGGTGTCAACGGCTTTTACCGCCGGACCTTCAGTGTCATTGTTACCAGCACGGCAGATCAACGGAGGCAATGGCTCGATGAGGTAAGGAGAAATATTGATACGTTCTTTCCACGAAGCGGCAACGATCAGCTTGCCGGACCGCCGGGTTCCGGCACGGTTGGCAGGCATAAATAGATTACCCGCCTCATGATTACTTCATATGGGCACGATGCATAAATGGTCATAGCCCGCTTTCTTTTGTGCATTCAGGGGCTCCAAGGCCATCCCCGCGCGGTGCTTGTGCAGGAACACAATTTTACTTGACCCAAGTGTTGCGGATCATTTAGAATACGTTATTCTGGCCCACTTGCGGGTGTAGCTCAGTTGGTAGAGCACAAGCTTCCCAAGCTTGGGGTCGCGGGTTCGAATCCCGTCGCCCGCTCCAGGTCGCGAAGTTCCCTTCTTTTCAAGGAAGGGTTTCCCTTTTTGAGGGGGCTTGTAAGTCCAGGCCTGCTTCGATCAGTGGATGACAACTATTCTGGATTCTGAGTTAAAGTTAGTTGCTAACTGGAATTTGAAAATTGTCGGTCTGCTAGAAGAAGTGGGTTGTTTGACCCACTTTTTTTTTGTAATCGATAGGACGCGGAAGAGGCATAGATTGGCTCAGCAGCTCAGGAAAGAAGACGAACTCATCGGTGAAATATGGAATATTCTTGAGCCGGTGATTGCCGCGCAGGGAATGGAAATACTGGAAATCGAATATCGACGGGAATCGGTCGGGTGGGTGTTGCGTATCTTTCTTGACAGCGAACGGGGAATATCGGTTGAAGATTGCGCTGAAATAAGCCGGACAGCGGGCGATTTGCTCGATGTTGCTGACTTGATCCATATCCCTTACAACTTGGAGGTTTCCTCACCCGGAATCGACCGGCCGCTGCGAAAGCTCGATCATTTTCAAAAGTATATCGGTGACATAGTTGAAGTCCGCACGATATCTCCGATACAGAACCGGCGCAACTTCAGAGGTGAACTGAAACAGGCCTCTTTCGAGGGTGTAGTCATCGAGTGCGAGGCAGGGAACTATTCAATTCCGATGTCCCTTATTGAGCGGGCTCGGCTTTTATATTTCGAATCGATGGAGCGCAAAGCGCTTTTATCGGCGATTCTAAAGAAGGAATTATCTTGAATATGGAGGTAGTCTCTACTTATGGCCAGTGAACTCAAGCGGTTGATCGAGCAGGTCAGCAGAGAAAA